>Ga0310695_10006695_pt1 | contig 18850 bp, 9 predicted proteins | sample RumenRJG_04DNA_FD_203882 | JGI IMG/M metagenome (GOLD analysis project Ga0310695, IMG submission 203882) | Bovine rumen microbial communities from Lethbridge, Alberta, Canada - RJG_04 (v2) (version 2) | ecosystem: Host-associated > Mammals > Digestive system > Stomach > Rumen | place: Canada...
ATGGTGGAAACAGGCATTATGTCAAGTTACGCAAATAACGCTAACACAATGACCATTGCTTCTGGCCATCCAACCAGAATCTTCTATGAAAACGCTTTCACAGTTCCAGATGAAAAAGAAGGACAAAAGAATATCGCTTTCGAAGATCAAATCGTTAATAGACCAGGCATGGAAGAAGATTATAGAGATGAATTCCGTGTCAGCGACTTATTCGCAAATACTCAATCTCTTGAATATCAATATGTTCCAGGTTTCGGTACGTTCGCCGATTATGGTACATTAGATTGCCAAGGCAAAATTGTCGTCGTCAATCGTGGTAGTACATCATTCGCTGATAAATACGCCACAGCCGTTGGCCAAGGTGCTAAAGCCTTAGTTATTATCAATAACGACCCAACTGCTTCCGACTTCAACTTCCGTTGTAGTTTCGGTGATGGCTTCAACCCAACAATGCCATGTGCTCTCGTCTTATTCAAAGATAAAGAATACTTTGTCAACCATCCAAATGGTCAATTCGGTATCATTCACAAACAAGTTAGTGATAACCCAAATGCTTACACAACAAGCTCATTCTCCACTGATGGTGCCACATTTGACTTAGATCTCAAACCAGAAATCACTGCTCCTGGTGACAACATCAAAGGTGCTGTCCCAGAACACGCAATGACAAGCTTAACACAAGATGAAATTCACTCAGCTGAATACTGGCACAGATGTTACCAATACTTAAGTGGCACATCCATGTCCGCTCCTAACTATGCTGGTGCACAATCTGTCGTTCTTTCTAAGGTTGCTGGTCCAATCTATCACAATGCTAAATTAGCTGGTAGAACAACCACACAAGCCGAAAAAGATCAAGTTGCTGAATTTAGAAGAACAGTTGATATGAGATTAATGTCCACAGCTGATCCAATGACAGATGGTGAAGGTAATGAAAACCCAGAAACCAATGTCAGAAGCCTTATCTCACCAAGAATTCAAGGCGCTGGTATGGCCGACTTAGCGGGCGCATTAAGTACAGATGTCTATCTTGAAGGTTTAGATTTACAAGGCAACAAGATTGGCAAAGCCAAAGTTGCTTTAAGAAATAATCCAGACATCGCTAAAGGTGATATCAAATTATCATTCTTAGCTCATAACGAAAGCACAGAAACTAGAAATTATGACGTGACATTAACCGTCATGAGACCAGCTCTTGCACAACCAAACAACATCGTTACAAAAGACTACAACTTCAAAGGTGAAATTGATGACATCAAGAACCTTTCTGGTATGGCCTACTTTGATACTGATGTTAGAAGAATGGAAATTGCTTCTGGTTCTATCGCTTATAAAGATGCCGTTAAGGCTTCTAAAGATATTGAATACTACGCTACAGAAGAAGCTTGGAAAGCTGACCAAGCCGATATCGAAGCTGGTAAACAACCAAGCAGAAAGACAGTTATCAAACAAGGTTACTACTACAATGCCGCTAACGAAGGTGTTGATTGGCAACCTCTTCCAAGCTTCACAGCGCAATCCACTAAGGATGTTGTTATCGCTGAAGTTAAAGGTCAAACAGTGAGTGTTGCTCCAGGTGAAAGCACAATCACAATTAATCCTTATTCCTTAACTGCTGATGCTAAGAAGAAAATCTTAGATAACTACGAATATGGTTGTATGATCGAAGGTTTCGTTACTTTAAAGAGTAAAGATAACAAAGCCGACCTCTCCATCCCATATTTAGGCTTCTATTCAGGTGCTGATAAGAATGCTGATGCAACTTATGACAATGCTCCTGTTACAGAACCATTCAGCTTTGAAAAAGATATTACTAAAGTCTATCCATCAGACTTAGTTAATGACATTACTAAATCCTTAATTGGTAAAGATAACGTTAACTTCGAATCTATGATCGTTGCTGGCTATGCTGAAAAACCAGAAAAGATCAACAAAGATTCCATCCTCACAAACGATCAATCATTCGACCGTTTAGCAGGCTTCTACAAAGTCGGTACAAGACCAAATGATGGTGAATATACCGCTACCCCAAGTAACGATATCTATCTTGGCAATGCTAAACAATCCAACATCATGATTATTCAACAATTCATGTTGAGATCCGTGAAGGAAAACTATTTCACCATTACAAGAAAAGACAATAACCAACAAGTCTATGCTTCTGCTTTAGCAGATAGCTTATTCGGTGATACCGCTGGTAAATGGGCCTTATATAAATCCCATGTTGATGCTGGTTACTTATCCGCTGGTTATGTCGCTCATAGAGCCTTTGCCGTTGTCCCATTATTCAATGAAGTTACAGGCGAAGCGTTCGCAAGTGGTGAATACGAACTCAAGTTCAATTATCAATTAGCCGGTACAAATAACTGGGTCAGTAAATCTTATACCATCCACATTGATGGTGAGGCTCCAGTTGTTGAAACAATCACTGAATATAAAGACGCTAGTGGTGTCAATCAAGTGAGAGTTTACTTCAAAGAAGAAAAGATGTCCCACGCCTTCATCGGTAACTACATCGTCGATGTCAACTTCGATGCTGACAAGAACATGTACTACGCTGAAGCCACAAAAGAATTCGTTGATAACGCTATCAATGAAATGAGTGGTGATGGCGACAAACGTTTATTCATCGGTGGCGTTGACTACGCTAGAGGTACTTCTGGCTGTGTCGTTCACTTCAATAACTACGATAACTTCTTATTAGGTTATCAAATGATCCAAGGTGCTGATCTTGATACCTTCATTGACTTCAGAGTTGATGCAGATAACAAAGTCACATTCGTGGACCTTCGTACAGGCGAAAACGTTCAAATCGATTCTAGATACGTAATTTCTAACTTCGATGCAGTTATTGATTACAATCCAGACGAACAATCAGTTGAACCAGCCAAGAAAGGCTGCAACGGTGCAATTGCCTCATTATCACTCATTCTCGGCGCTCCTGCCTTATTGGGTGCCTCATTACTATTCTTTAAAAAGAAAAAAGGAGGTAAATAGTAAGATGAAAAAATTTACATTAGGACTTTTAGCAGTTAGCTTCCTTTCATTAGGCGCTGTCGTTGCTTGTGATGATGGCCACAGCTCTAGCGCTATTGCTTGGGACTTCACAATTTCCTTAAGTAATGGCTCAAACGTCATGAACAAAGGTGAAGAAGCTCACATCAACATCGATGAAATTGGCGGCAACCCAGAAGATGTTAGAGAATTCACTTATACTTGTTTAGATTCTAAAGTTGCTTCTGTTAACGCAAACGGTACAGTTACTGCCTTAGAAAAAGGTAAAACAGTTATTGCTGTTAAAGAAGGCAAATCAGAATTAACCAGATCCTTAGAATTAACAGTTATCGATGCTTCTCCAGCAGATGGTGGCTTCAACTATGCTTCCGCTTCTGGCAAAACCGCTATTGAAAAGAGAACCGAAATCCTCGGTGCTCTTGAAAAGAACGCGATGGATAATCACTTAACAGGTATCACCTTATTCGAAAATGGTGGCTATGTTAAATACAAATCACGTGTTAACTTACCAACAACTAACTACATTACTGGTTATGGTTTCGGCTTATTAAGTGAAGGTTCCTTAAAAGAACCAATGGCCGAAGAAACAGAATCAGCTTATAAGAATTATTTACACACTGCCTCTTCCTCTGACCCACACATGGTTAACGCTAGAGACAATGATGGTAGCCAAGTCTCCGACTTAGAAGGCTACATTACCTCTTCATATTGGGGTACCAAAATGAACGATACCAAAGACGGCTATGTCTGGTATCCAGTTCTCGCTAAAGACACAGTTAAATTCAATGGTGTCGATCGTGCAAACGATAGACCAATCCCAGTTTATAATGGCACTGAAGTCAAACCAGACGAAGATCCAAACCCATTAGGTCTCTATAGCACATGGAGAGTCTACGTTAAAACTGGTGCAGATGGTCTTAAATACCGCTACAGCGGCACACCATGGGATGGTGTTGATTACGATCATAGACCAGTTGCTATCGAAGACTACGAATTCGCATTCCGTAACCTTCTCACTGGTTCTCATGGTTTATCCCGTGGTTCCCAAATCGCTTCTGACCAAACATATGGTATCGTCGGCGCTCAAAGATACTATAACAACACAAATGTTAAAGATATGTCCGATGAAAAGGCCTTAAATGTTTGGAATAACATGAAGAGCAAAGGTGAATTAGGCCTTGTTACTGGTCACGATGAAACAAACGGTGATTTTATTCAATTAACATTATTAAATCCTATTGATAGATTTACCGCGATGTACACATTATCTTCTAGCTTATATTCTCCAATCCCAGAAGACTTCATCCGTGCTCTTGGTTATAAAGCTGGTACACCTGAAGATAAAATTGGTTTCATTAGAGATGGTTCTAAGAGATATGGCACATTCAATGATAACAGTAGTGTTCCTGCCGCCCACCAAAACAAGATTTGTGACTCAGTTCTCTCTGTTGGTCCATATATGCTTGAAAGATGGGACAAAGACATTGGTATCTTCTACAAGAAGAATACTGAATGGAATGAACCAGGTAGATATAACATCGAAGGTATCAAAATTCTCATTATCAGAGCTGCTCAACAATCCCCAACAGCCATCTATGACCGTTTCAAACAAGTCGGTGACTTAGATAGCTGTGGTATTCCATCTCAATACATTGATGTTGAAGTTGGTCAACCAGACGTTTTCCAAACAAAAGGTAATTCCACCTTCAAACTCAACGTTAACTCTTGTACACAAGAAATGTGGGATACATTAAATAAGAAATTATGGAAACACACAGATTCTGATAGATACATCTGCAAACCATGGATGAGTAACGACAACTTCTTAAATGGTTTATTCTACTCCATTGATAGAAAAGCATTCGCTGCAAAACAAGGTTCACAACCATCTATCAACTATTTCTCTGATTCATACTTAAGTGACCCAGAAAATGGTGTTTCTTATAACGATACAGAAGCCCACAAGAACGCTATCGCGGCATATCAAACATATGATACCGATGGCAATCCAACTTATGGTTATTCCAAAGATAGAGCCGTTTCTTGCTTCAAAGCTGCGGTTAGAGAATTAGTCGCACAAGGCAAACTCAAATACGGTTCTGTTGAAAAACCAAACAAAATCTCCATCAACATTTGGTGGATGTATCAAAGTGATATCAAACAATACGGCGAAGATATCGAAAAATACTTCACAGATGCCTTCAATGATCCAGATGTTTCTGGCGGCACAATCAAGCTTGAACTCGATCAACAAGCCGTTACAGTTTGGGACAAAGTTTATACCGATCACTTACAAGTTGGTAAGTTCGACTTAGGCTTTGGTGCTATTTCCGGTAATACCTATAACCCACTTAACTTCTTAGAAGTTTTAAAGAGTGATAACTCTTCTAGTTTCACTCTTAACTGGGGTACAGATACATCCGTTATCTCCAAGACAAAACCATTAATCTATGATGACAAAATGTGGTCATTCGATGCTTTATGGTCAGTCGCAGATCACGGCGGCATCGTCAAGAATGGTTCTGTTGCTAAGACAGTTGAAATCAGCTACGTTGATTCCTTAAGAAATGACTTCTATAACGGTTTAGACTTCTCCGTGTGCACCAAGTTTATTGATGCTGAAGCAGCAACAATTGACCTCACACGTGTCCAAATCTACGTTGTCGGTTTCGGTGGCGTCGATGTTGAATTCACAAAGAACGTTAACGAAAAAGGCGAATTGGTCGCAAATATCCACTTATCTCCAGAATTAGCGGCTCAAATCAATGCTGATATGAGACATGCTAACCACATGGACGACATGGATAAATATCCAACATTATGGAACGAAACACCATTCACCTATGCTAACTACAATAAGTATTGGAATATTGACGTGTTCTATAGTTTAGCCATCACTTCCGAAGGCCAACAAGGCACACCAACCGAAGCTTATGTTACTGCTGCGAAGAACGCTGACGACTGGAAAGATTAATAAGGAGGGTTAAACCATGAAAAACAAAAAAGTTTTATTCCTCACTTCATTATTAGCCGTTGCTACTTTGGCTGGATGTGGTGCAAAAACCTCATCCCAGCCTAAAAATGACGGCGTTCCAACATCAATGATTATTCCAGAAGCTTCTAAAATTGAAGCGGTTGAAAACAATAAAGTTACCTATCCAAGCGAACTTCTCGTAAATCACAGAATCGCTGCAATGATGGTCAACGAAACACTTCAATTAGAAGCAACAGAACAATTCGGATATGATGCTAAAAACGTCAAATTTGAAGTCAAGGATGCAACAATTGCCACTGTTGACGAAAACGGTCTCGTTACCGGTCTAAAAGCTGGAGAAACAGAAATCGTTGTTACTGACAAGAATAATCCTGAATTCAAAAGAACAGTGCCTGTGTCCGTTTATGACCCAGTTGATTCCTCTGATGTTAAAGGCATCACAGATCCTTTAAAGAGCTATGAAGCCGAACATCCAGTGACTGAAGTTGTCCAACGTAAGAGAATTACTAGAACTTTCTCTAAACGTCCATATGTTGCTCCTGAAGAACCTGAAGAAGGTGCAGAAGGTGCAGAAGGTGCGGAAGAAGGGGCTGAAACAACCGTTTCAGAGAATACAGAACCATATGTTCAATTCTCTCGTGACTATTCTGACGAAATGATGGTGTTCAGTGTTGATGATGCCTATTTAAGAATTTTGGAAACAGACTCTGAAATCAGAACTACCGATGGTGGTGTTGATTTCACAAACTATGACTGGATCTTCCATACAAATAGATACTTCGACACACTCGTTTATCACCAAACAGGTGACGTTAAGACATTCTATTCTGCTCCAACCCAAGACTTCATGGATGGCGAAAGAAAAGTGCCTTTATATGAAATCTTAGATAACTTATTCACTGTTGGTCATACTTTCTTTGAAAATCAATTAGACAATGCTGGCTTCAAAGATATCATCGATATCGCTGAAAATGATTATGGCAACGTTGAAGATAAGAAAGTTGGTTCAATCGGTGATGGTTCATTATTCGTTCATGGCGTTCTCACCTTCAAAGATAGCCTTGCTGATAACGATGACGAAAAGAACTATGGTATTCCAGTTGGTACACCAACTCCAACAACCCAAGATTCAACTTGGATTATTAGAAACAATAGAGTTGAAGGCATCTACTTCTACCTCGTCCAGAATTACGTTATCGACGATTATGAATATCAAATGATTATGGATATCGATATTCAGATTGATCCAATCAGTGCTGATAGACATGAAATTTACGTTCCTATCAGAGATGAATATCAACAAGTTGATAGATTGTTCGATATCTAATAACTAACAAAAAACTACAAAAGGACTGCTTAATGCGGTCCTTTTATTTTATTTTTTATCTTGATAATATCTTGTCTTTTTTGTAGGATATGTGTAATACCATTTGCCATTCTTGAAGAATGGCTGGTTTTGTGGTATATTTAGGAGCCACTTAATTTAAGTGGAGAAAGGAGAAAACTAATGTTAAGGTATTCATTAAAAAGACTCTTACTTGCATTTGTAACCGCCTTTATTATTCTTACACTTACTTTTATCTTGGTTAAGGCTCTTCCTGTAACACTCAAGATTTCAACCAGTGCTGGTGAAAGAATGGGTTTCTATGATTCTCAAGTCGCCCTTGGTTATTTTAGTGTCATCATTAAACCTGAAACCGAACATTATCAACCAACGATGAAGATTATTGAAAGCTTCGTTGTCGATAAAAAAGAGTATTTCTACTATCCAAGACCAATTCTTGAACAATATTTTTCATGGCTCGGTAACATTTTCACTAAATGGGATTGGGGCACATCCACATCCTTAGAATTAAATGCTTCTGCGATTAGACTTATTGGTAGACGTTTGCCAGTGTCAATGTCCATCAATATTATCGTTGTTTTGGTCTCTGTTCCATTAGGTATCCTTCTCGGTATCTATGCTGGTTTAAAGAAAAACACATGGATTGACCATACCATCTCCACATTAATTATGATCTTCGTTTCCATTCCTGGATTCGTCGTTATTACCTTCTTAATTTTCTTCTTCTCTTATCAAACAGGTTGGCTCCCACCTTCATGGCCGAGCTCTACCGCTCCGTTAGGCACAAGAATCTTAGGCTATATCATTCCTGTCCTAGCTTTATCTTTCGGCTCTATCTGTGGCTATGGTAGAGGTGTTAGAGCGGAACTTTGTGAAGTTATGTCTAGTGAATATTTATTACTTGCCAGAACAAAAGGCTTAACAAAGAACCAAGCAATCATCCGTCATGCTTTAAGAAATGCCTTCGTACCAATTCTTCCAAGTATTCTTGCTGAATTCATTGGTATTTTAGGCGGTTCCATCGTTTTGGAAAGATTATATGGTATTCCAGGCGTTGGTAACATTTATTTTGAAGCGTTAAATAATACACCAAGAGACTATAACGTCTTAATGGTTGACATGGCTATCTTTACCATTATTGGTTTATTAGCCGGCATCCTTTTTGACTTATCATATGGATTCATTGATCCAAGAATTAGAATGGGGGCGAAGAAATAGTTATGTTAGAAGATAAAGATTTCGAATTCGTTGAAGAAACCCCTGTTACTAATGAAGAAGTTCCAGCGGAAGAAGAGATTACCGCTGATGACTTCACTTTAACGGAAGTTGATTCTTCAATTCACGAACAAAAGTTCCAAACAAAACCAACAACATTTACTAAAGACGCCTTCAGAAGATTCAAAAAGAATAAATCATCTGTGGCCGCAACTTACATTTTGGGTACTTTAGTGCTTTTATCAATTGTTGTTCCACTTGTTGATAGAAACGATATTGAAAATTCTCACCCAGAAGAAATTTTCCTTTCACCAAAATTATTTAATGCTGGTACAGGCTTTTGGGATGGCACAGAAAGATATAAAAACATCGCTGTTGATATTTCTGAAATGCCAAACGCCACCACTGAAGAAGAAAAACAAGAACACTGGTGGCCAAGTCCAGACATCTATACTCAACGTTCTGCGATTTCCAAAAAGAAATTCACTGATTTGACATATGTTAACAGCCTTTCTAACTTAGGTACATTCGGTAAAGAAGGCTATGTGCAATTCGGCTTTGATAGAAATGAACTCAAAGGCAATGATTTCGTTGAATTCTCTTCGCAAGAAATTCCTGAATTAGAATTAACCGCAGATAGCTTATATCTCAGTGCCTTCGATACATATGACGCTGAAAAGATCCAAGCAAAAGAAGGTAAAGAAGATTTCGGTCTTCCAGCCAATTATGTCCTTGGTGATGTCGCCTTATTCTTCTTTTATTATGAAGGCGATACAAAACAAGAAGTGCAATTAGTGGACTATGCTAAAGTACACAATATTGGTAGTGCGCTTGCCTCTTATAAAAAAGACAAAGTTGATATCGCTAATATCATTACCACACAAACTGGTAAAACAACATTTGAAAAAGCACGTTTTGCCGTCAAAATGGCGACAGCCGGTGAAGACACTCTTGTTTGTAACTTAATCGGTGCTCTTGCTTTTGAAAGTAACTTTGCTGAAGAAGAAACAAACGCCATTTTTGCGGATATGTCTTTCACTGATGCCACTAAAGCATTAACTAAAACAGCAGGTGATAAATTTGCCTATTGGAGTAGCACTGGCCTTAAAGCTATCTATCTCTCTAAAGCCTATTTCTGCTCGTTTGTTTATGATACATATGAAGCTAAATACGGTGTTGCCGTTGATAAAAGCTTCTCCATTAAGGACCTTCTCAGATACCAAAAGAATGGTTGGATGTCATTCAAGACTCCTCTTGGTGATTCCACAATTCAAGACCTTGACTCATTAGGCTTCTATCTCGATGTTAATAACTTTACATGCCAGATTTTAGATGCTGAAAAATGTCCTATCACCAAGCCATTAACTATTGATGACTTTGTTTATCCAGAGCCAAACGATAGTGGTATTGCGGTCGGTGAAATCGTTTGTAGAGCCACTGTTTGCCGCTATAAGAAATATGGTTATTCAGAAATGCCAAGATTCCTCTTAGGCACAGATGAATCTGGTAGAGATATGCTTAAGTATGTTTTCGATGGTTTAAGAACATCCTTAATCGTCGCCACATTAACATTCCTCATTTGCTTCACATTTGGTGTTATTTGGGGTTCCATTTCTGGTTATTTCGGTGGTAACGTCGACTTAATCATGGAAAGAATTACCGATATCTTAGGCCGTATCCCATTCATGGTTTTAATGACATTACTCATCCTCCACTGGGGTTCATCCTTACCAATGTTTGTTATGGCATTATGTATGACCGGTTGGATCGGTACTGCTTCCTTAACCAGAACGCAGTTCTATAGATTTAGAGGTCGAGAATATGTTCTTGCCTCACGTACATTAGGCGCAAGTGATGCTAGATTAATCGCTAAGCACATCTTCCCTAATGGCTTAGGTACAATCATTACTGCTGAAGTTTTGATTATTCCAAGCGTTATCTTTAGTGAAGCCAACATCGCCTACTTAGGCTTAGGCTTACAAAACGTTTCATCATTAGGTGTTATCTTATCCGATAACCAAAAGTGGTTGAGTGTTCACCCATACTTATTATTATTCCCATCCGTTATCATCGCGTTATTAATGATTTCATTTAACTTGTTTGGTAATGGTTTGAGAGACGCTGTTAACCCAAGCTTGAAAGGAGAAGACTAATATGGAAAATAAACAAGTTGTATTATCCGTTAAAGACTTACGTGTCAACTTCTCCACAGACCACGGTTATGTCCAAGCGGTTAGAGGTGTTTCATTCGATTTATATAAAGGCGAAACATTATGTATCGTCGGTGAATCTGGTTCTGGTAAATCTGTTACCAGTAAAACCATCATGGGTATCTTAGCCGCAAACGGTCGTATCGTTGACGGTTCCATCATGTATGAAGGCGAAGATTTAACTAAGGTTTCTGAAGATGAATTCCATCGTATCAGAGGCCACAAGATTGGTATGATCTTCCAAGACCCATTATCATCTTTAAACCCAATCATGCGTATCGGTAAACAAATTACCGAAGCCATGTTATTAAATGGTAATCACTTAAAGAAGATGAAAGAAGAACTCGTTGCCGAGGAATTCGTTGCTTATAAGAATGCAATTACCGCTTATAAGAGCGAACTTAATAAAGGCAAAGAAACTGTCAAATTCTTAAAGAGTGAAAAGAAAAAAGAAATTGAAAGAATCAAAACCATTGTTAAAAACGAAACCGATGGTGCAGTTTATGCTTTGAAATTAGACTATGGTCTAGAAAAAGTTCACATTAAGCATAACTATGATGAATTACTCGCTAAAGAAAACGAAAAACTTGCCGCTTTCAAAAACGGTCAACAAATCGAAAATAGCGAAGAAACCGTCGAAGATATTAACAATAAGATTGCTTCCTTAAAAGAACAAAAATCAGCCGAATTAAAAGCCGCTGATGAAAAGTATGCTGCTAAGAAAACAGAAATTCTTAAAGAAGCCGAAGAAAAGAAAGCTGCTAATAAAGAAGAATTAGCGAAAGTTAAAGCGGACTTCGATAAGAAGATTGCCGAAGCTCAAGCTCATAAGAACGCTAATAGCAAAGAATTAACAGCGAAATATAAACCAATCATCGCTGAAGCTAAAGCTAAATATTTAGTGAAGAATAAAGAAGCTACTGCTAAAGTCGCGGAAGTTAAAAAACAATACCGCGAAGAATACGAAAAAGACCTTAGAGATGGCGTTGATAAAAAGGCCGCTAAGGATAAGTACATCGCCAAGATTAAAATTACCAAAGCCGAAGCTAAACGCAGAGCGCTTAAGGTTATGGAAGAAGTCGGTATCCCATTCCCAGAAAGAAGATTCAGACAATATCCATTTGAATTCTCTGGTGGTATGAGGCAACGTATCGTTATCGCGATTGCATTAACTGCTAACCCAGACATCTTAATCTGTGACGAACCAACCACAGCCTTAGACGTGACCATTCAAGCGCAAATCCTTGAATTAATTAACCGTTTAAAAGCTGAAAGAAACATCTCTGTTATCTTCATTACTCACGACTTAGGTGTTGTCGCCAATATGGCGGACCGTGTCGCAGTTATGTACGCTGGTAAAATCGTTGAATATGGTAAAGAAGAAGAAATCTTCTATGATCCAAAGCATCCATATACATGGGCGTTATTAGCCTCTATCCCTGACGTTGATAGTAAGGAAAGATTGGAAGCCATTCCTGGCACTCCACCAAACCTTGTCTTCCCACCTAAGGGTGATGCCTTCGCCTTACGTAGTAAATATGCGATGAAGATCGACTTCAAGAAAGAACCTCCATATTTCAAGGTTAGCGATACTCACTATGCCGCTACTTGGTTATTAGACCCAAGAGCGCCAAAAGTGGAAATGCCTACTATTGTTAAGACTCGTATTGAGGCCTCATTAGCAGCGCATAAAGCTAGAGAAGCTAAAAAAGCAAAAGCTAAGAAGGAGGACAAATAACTATGGCAAATAGAAAAGTTACTTATCTTCCCGAATTAGTGGATAACAATATTGAATTATCAGTCAGACACTTAAAGCAATTCTTTAAGTTCGGACATGGTAAAAATGCTTTCGTTACCAAAGCCGTTCACGATATCAGCTTTGATATCAAAAAAGGTGAATGCTTCGGTATCGTTGGTGAATCTGGCTGTGGCAAGACCACAACTGGTAGAACTTTAATCAGATTATATAAGGCTACTTCCGGTTCTGTTTATTTCAAAGGCTATCGTATTGTCGCTGGCAATAGATGGAATGAAAAAGAAATCAAATGGAAGAGAATTAAAACCAGACGCAAAATCAAAGAGCTTAAGCTCGAGATGAACGAAAAGATTAATGCCCTTACTGACGAACAAGGCAATCAAGAATTTGTTGAAAGTGAAAGTGCTAAGATTAGAGATCAATATAACGCTCAAATCGAAAAATTAAAAACCGATTTAGCGGCCCTAATCAAGGAACAAAAAGAAAAGATTGCCCAACATAACTACGACAACAAACATGTTGATAAGAAGTTAATGAGCAAGATGCAAATGATCTTCCAAGATCCTGTTGACTCTCTTGACCCACGTATGACCGTCGAAGATATCATTCAAGAAGGTTTACACATCCAAGGTCAATATAATGCGTTTGAAAACTCACAAAAAGTGAGAGAAGCCTTAATCAAAGTTGGCTTATTACCAGAATATGCTTCTCGTTACCCACACGAATTCTCTGGTGGTCAACGTCAACGTATTGGTATCGCTAGAGCGTTAATTATGAATCCAGACCTTCTCATCTGTGATGAACCAATTTCCGCCCTTGACGTCTCCATTAGAGCCCAAATCATCAACTTATTAAATAACTTAAAAGATGAAATGGGTTTAACCATTATGTTCATTGCTCACGACTTATCCGTTGTTAAGTACTTCTGCGATAGAATCGCGGTTATGTACTTCGGTAACATCGTTGAATTAGCGAGTAGTGATGAATTATTCAAAAATCCATTACACCCATATACCAGAGCGTTACTCTCTGCGATTCCAAAGCCAGACCCATTAAGTGAAAAGGAAAGAAAGAGATACATCTACGTTCCTGCTAATGAGCACGATTATTCTAAAGAAGCTCCAAGCCTCGTAGAAATCACTCCTGGACACTTCGTTATGGCTAATACCGAAGAACTTGAAAAATATCGTAAAGTTCTAAACGAAAAGAAATAAAAAAATAAAGGCTGATTTATTGTCAGCCTTTTTTCTTTCGTTCATAATGTTTTCATGAAAAAGAAGAATCATTTATTATTCTGGATATTATTCCCCATCGGCTGGACATTAATTACAGCCTTATTAGTGTTTTATTTTGACCTCGCTAATGGTCCATTAGTCTTTTTCATCTTAGAACTAGTTCTATTAGTGGCGTTTTTAGTCGTTAGAATCCTTTTTAGAGACCGAAAATTCTTATTTAGATTATTTACATGGCTTGGCTTTTTAGGCCTTACAGTGGCCTTTATTTCATTTAGCCAGCCAACAGTTACTAAAAAAAGCGCAGCATATTATTCTAATCCTACAGTTATAGTGGAGCCTTTAAACCTAAATGAAGGTAAAGTTCAAGGCGTTTATAACAAAGATAAAACAGTGGAAATCTACGCTGGTATACCATACGCCAAAGCGGAAAGATGGAAATTCCCAAAAGCCTATAGTTGGGAAGGTATTAGAGATGGCGGATATTTTGGCCCAAGAAGTATGCAACCAGATAATAGTCCTGTTATCGGTTCACTTGTTGATATCTATTCTGAAAAAGGCTGGCATCCAAATTATCAAATGCAACCACTTCAAGAGAAAAGTGAAGATAGCTTATATCTTAATATTTGGAAACCAAACACTGATGAAACTAATTTACCAATCCTAGTTTATATACATGGTGGCTCTTTAACTACAGGGGCTAGTTCATATGAAAGTTATAATGGTGAATCAATCGCTAAAACTGGTGTCATCATGATTACTATTCAATACCGTCTTAATGTATTTGGCTATTTTGCTCATCCTGACTTAAAAACTGAAGCTTTAGAAGAAGAGGGCCACGCAACCACAGGTAACTATGGCTTATTAGATCAAATATTCGCTCTTAAATGGATTAATGAAAACGCCTCTAACTTTGGTGGTGATAAGAATAATATTACAATCGCTGGTGAAAGCGCTGGTAGCTCCAGTGTTTCCGCGATATGTGCTTCTCCATTAGCAAAGAATCTATTTAAAAGAGCAATAGGGGAATCTTCCTCTTTAGTCATTAAACGTCCTCCTCATACATATCGCACAACGGATGATGCTTATAAAATCAGTAACAACATCTTAAAAGAATTTAATTGTTCTTCTATTGAAGAATTAAGAAAAGTTCCCGCTAGTAAATTAGTTAATACTAAATATAAGAACCAAGAGATGATTCTCGATGGCTATGCTTTAACTAAAAACCCATATCAAGTTTATCTTGATGGCGAAAATAACGAAGAAGCTTTATTAAATGGCTATAACGTTAAAGAAGCCGATGCCTTTGTAGTGCCTACTTTCTTATTCTCACCAACGAATAAGAACAACGCTAAGGAGCGTTTAATTAATTATTTTGATCAAGAATTTGGTGAAAAAATCTATAACCTATATAAAGACAAAATCGAAGAGAATGCTTTTGAAGCCTTTAATGAAATTATTTCTGTTTATTGGTTTATTCAACCACATCATTCTTGGTCTAATGCTGCGCTCAATAGGGGAATAGATGTTTATAGATATCAATTCACTAAAGAAAACGGCTTCCATGGTACATATCATTCAGGTGAAATGCCTTATTGCTATGGCAATTTAGAAAGACAGAATAAATCATTCGCTTATGATGAAAGCGATTATCAATTAGAAAAGACGATGGTTAGTTATTGGTCTAACTTCGCTAAAACTGGTAATCCGAATGGTGAAGGTTTACCAACTTGGGATAAATATGTTTCAAATGGTAACGTTATGGAACTTGGTAGTCACGTTGGACCATTAGAAGATAAATATCTAGCTTTATATGATTTACTTGATGGCTTTATTGATAAGAAAATAGCCAGCATGTAAAAGATTATTCTTGTTTCATCAATTTCTTACGATAGATATATCCAAATACGCCACCAGAGGCTAATAAGAACGCACCGATATAGAATAATGGGATGGTGATTTGATATGCCTTACATGGTTTAAATGATAGGGCAATATCATAAGTACCTTGTTTTAATGTAAAGGCAATTAAACCATCAACGTTTTGGACTTTACTGATGGTTTTACCATTTTGCTTAATTTCATAAGTATCATAGTAGAACTGTGGGAACTGCACTAAAGCGGTTTCACTAGTGATATTGACATGGAATTTATTGTTAGGAGTATTGTACTCATAAATATCAACATCACCTGTACCTTCCAAGACAGCTGGTTTGATATAACTTTCTAAATCATAGATGAAATCTCTTTGAGATAATACGCGACTTCTGACAGTGCTATATAAAGAATTGGTGTATGTCACAGTATATCCGTCTTCATAGAATACTTGTGGCATCATTTCATTTTGCGCGCCAGAATACTTAATATCTTTAGCGAATTGTTCACCGTCTTGAGTGATAATCGCGGTTGGATTATGTTCAAATATTACTCTCTTTTCAAGAGTGCCCATTGTCATAGTCATTAAACCACAGGCAATCATAGAAGTAATAGTGAGGGCAATCTTATTTGTTTTAAGATGTGAGAAGATAAGAGATGCAAGCATCGCGATAAGGAATGAGAGCATGCTATACATTCTCCAAGGGAATTGACCATTATACATAATTGGAGGCACTAGTTTCCATGCCCATGGGACAAAAATAAGCGCGAGGGTGATGATTGAGGCCACAATTAAGAAGTATAAATCGACACTCTTATATAAAGGAACATATTGTTCAGTAGAATCAGGTAACTTATTAACTAAGAATGAAATAAAGAAATAAAGAATTAAGGAAATAAGGATGGCTAAATAGATTTCCACTCTCACTTGAAAAATAAGTGGGAAAGCAAACGCAGCGATACAAGCAGCAGGATGCTTATAGTATTTACTATATTTTAAATTAGTTAGTAACTTATCTATCAAGATGGCCACAACCATTGATATCACATAAACAATAGTGCTGAATATCAAAGTCGAAATAGTGTCTTTGGCCCAAACTGGATTACCTTGATTACTGTTAATATAGATGTAGTTGATAAAACCACTGAATTGGAACGATCTGCTTGTGTCATTTGAAATAAATTCGTAAGTAGTCCATTGTCTTTCCGCATCTGAAATATTATAGATACCTGAAGATTCGTAGTGGTGGCTATTTAAGACATAGAATAAAACACAGAAGATAATGATTATAATCGCTGAACCAAATGAAATAAGAGCCCGTTTATCACGTATCTTAGCAATCACACCTTTGATGCTGAATAAGACATATAAAACACCAAAGATTACGGTGATTAAAGCGGTAAATGGGTGAGATAAGACAATAAGAATTGCGCCACTAGCGAATACGACATATGGTTCAACACGGTATTCTTTATCATGAATAAAACTATATACACCATAGAAAACCATTGGAATAAGTGACATAGCGATACTTTCAGCATAAGCGCATCTCGCTAAAGCGCAGAATATACGATAAGGAAGTAATAAGAAGATGATAGAGCAGATAACAGCAATAGCTGAGCGACCATTTGACATCTTAAGGGCTAATTTATACATATAAATGCCACCTAAAATAGCGCTCGTAAATATCATGAATTTTAAGCCATCACTAGGAGTGGCGCCCATCCATCTAAATAAATATGTAAAAATAGCCGCACCATAGTGGGTGACTGGACCGTAATATGCATAATTATAAATAGCAAAGCCGCCGATGAATAAATGATTCGTGGAATAGCCAAAATAACCATGGTCAAAGCCGTAGATTAAATCGTTAACCATGCCTAAATGGAAACCAATATCGTCCCCACCAGCAACACCATTGCAAAGATATACAAAGCACGAAAGAATCGATGCAATAACAATAACTGCATATGGGAAGTACTTTTTAAAGATATTAACGAACTTGTCTTTCTTCATGCTTACATATCTTATCACTTGCTTTATTCTTATAAAAGTGCCAGATAACCTCTGCTAATAAGACGATTAAATATCAATAATCTGTTACAAAAGTATCAGTGTGTTACCAACTTCTTTATTTTTGCTTTTGAGATATGCTATCCTTCTAACCAGATAAATATGAAAAGAGTCATTGGCTTATCTGCTTTATTAATCATTTACGCCACAGCATTTGTCGCTGGTATTTTCTTATTTATGCTCTTTGAAAGATTAGGCATAAATGAATATATCGCTATTCTTTTAGCGGACGTTATCGCCACAGTCATAGTGTGGGCCAGTGGTGTGATTTTAAGAACCGCTTCCGCTTATGACCCATATTGGTCGCTTCAAACCTTAGCGATCTATCTTTGCTTATTATTTAAATATCAAAACTGGCATGTAGGCACTATTCTCTTATTAGTGGTCATATCCTTATACTCATTAAGATTAACTTTGAACTTTATCTTAGGCTTCCATTCATTAAAGTATGTTGATTGGCGTTATAAGATGCTCAAAGAGAAAACTGGTAAGTTCTACCAAGTAGTTAATTTATTAGGTATTTGTATGTTCCCAACACTCGTGGTCTACGCTGCAACTTTACCAGTTATTGCCTATGCTTCAATCACGACATTCTCCATGTTAGATGTCGTTGGTTTATCAATTATCGTCTTAGGCGTCTTACTTGAATTAGTTGCCGATGTCCAAATGAAGAGATTTGTGAAAACTAGAACAGACCGTTCACAAGTCTTAGATAAAGGCTTATGGAGATATTCAAGACATCCTAATTATTTAGGGGAAATCGCTATTTGGTTCGGCATTGCTCTTACATTAATTATATCCCATTTTAATTATTGGTATTTCATCGCCGGAGCGATAGTTAACTTATTAATGTTCTTATTCATTTCTATCCCAATGGAAGAAAGACATTTCAAAGGTTATAAACCAGATTACGAACAATATAAAAAAGATACACATATGTTACTAATTCTTCCAAAGAAGAAGTAAATAAAAAGAGTGGTGCGACCACTCTTTTAAGGTTCTCCGCCAAGAAAGGTGGACAGAAATTTAACTGCCCACTTTTTAAGTTGTAGCCTACCCAGGTTTTAGATAACAAAAAGTCCTCGTTATAATTGATGTGTTAGAAACCAACATAAGGAGGACATTATGCATTT
>Ga0310695_10006696_pt1 | contig 18845 bp, 11 predicted proteins | sample RumenRJG_04DNA_FD_203882 | JGI IMG/M metagenome (GOLD analysis project Ga0310695, IMG submission 203882) | Bovine rumen microbial communities from Lethbridge, Alberta, Canada - RJG_04 (v2) (version 2) | ecosystem: Host-associated > Mammals > Digestive system > Stomach > Rumen | place: Canada...
ACATATATTTACGCTTGTAAAAACTTAATAATTAACGGTCAATATCAGGTATCACGAAGTCGAGAGCAGCTCCTACAGTAATGAGGTCGGCCACCTTCAATCCGCGCAACATCTCATCCATGGCAGCAACGTGGTTCAGTCCCATCGGACGGAACTTCAGACGGTAAGGCGACTTGTCGCCCTTTGAGTCAAGATAAACTCCAATCTCGCCACGGCTACCCTCGCATGAGAAGTACCACTGTCCCTCGGGCACCTTGATGATAGGCTTCTGCTTGATATAGAAATCGCCCTCCGGGATATTGTCAATGAGCTGTTCGATGATTGCTATGCTTTGCTTCATCTCCTCGATACGGTTAAGATAGCGTCCGTAACTGTCGCAACTGTCGCACGTTACCTCGCTCCACTCAACCTTGTCATACATATCATACGGATGGTTTTTGCGCACATCGCTGTGCCAGCCGCTTGCTCTTCCAGACGCACCGGTAACTCCGTAGCTGATGGCATCTTCGCGGCTGAGCAGTCCTATCTGCTGGAAGCGCTTCTTGGTGATGATGTTGTCGCCGAAGACATCCATATATTCGCGGAACATTGGCTTCATATACTTGCACAGAGCCTTGACGTTTGCCACGAAGTTCGGGTCTATATCGTCTTGCAGTCCGCCTATGCGGTAGTAGTTCTGGATAAGTCGGCCACCCGTAGTTTCCTCCATTACGTTGAGCACATGCTCGCGATCACGCATACTGTAGAGGAACGCCGTGAGTGCTCCAAGGTCCTGAGCACAACATCCTATATATAGAAGATGTGAGTCAAGACGCTGCAACTCATCCATTATAGTGCGCACGTACTTGATGCGGTCGGTAAGTTCCACACCCATAGCCTCTTCTATAACGCCCACCAGCGCGTGGCGGTTCATCATGGCCGAGAGATAGTCCATTCGGTCGGTAAGGGCCAGAGTCTGCGGGTATGTGTAGCTTTCGCACATTTTTTCGATACCGCGGTGTATGTAGCCCAGGTGCGGATAAATCTTCTTAATGACCTCGCCGTCGAGCAGAGTCTGCAGTCGCAGCACTCCGTGAGTGGAGGGATGCTGAGGACCAATGTTTACCACAAAGTCGTCGTCGGTGAAAAGCGGGTTGTGCTTTTCCACCAGACGGCCCTGCTTGTCAAGGCTGTACTCGCAGCCGTAGCTTGGCTCGTGGTCGTCGTCGAGGGTGTAGCCTTCAACAGGCTTATAGTCTTTGCGAAGAGGATAGCCGCAGAAGTCGCTGCGCAAATAGAGTCTGCGCATATCGGGATGGCCTAAGAACTTGATACCGAGGAAGTCAAACACCTCACGTTCGAGCAAGTTTGCCGACTTCCAAAGGTGCGAAACGGTGGGCACTACCCAATCTTCTGCATCCACCTTGTTGGCAATCGTCTTCACGCTTATGCGTTCGTTTGAGTCTGTATTTTCAAGAATGTAGACACATCCGAGCCCTTCTTCTCCGAAGTCCTCGCCCACAATGGTGACAAGATAGTCGAAATGCTTCTTTTCTTTCAGGTCTGCCATCTCCTTGGCAAAGGAGCTGAAGTCGAATACTTTATGTTCCAGTTTCATTTGCTTGCCTCCTTGTCGTTAGTCTGTTTGAGTTCTTTCACGAAGTCTTCAGGCACGTCTGTCACGACGATAGTCTCGCGCTTGCCGTAGGTCAGCTCCTCGTTACTCAGTCCGAGAGCCTTTTCCTCTGCTGTCTGCTTGTGGTTTGCTCCGCCGAAGAACTTCTCAATCTTAACCTTCCGCTGTAGCTGCATCATTCCGTACATTATGGCTTCGGGACGTGGAGGACAGCCGGGGATATACACATCCACTGGAACAATCTCGTCGATACCCTTCACCACGTGGTAGCTACTCTTGAAAGGACCGCCCGAAATGGCGCATCCGCCCACGGCAATCACATACTTAGGCTCAGCCATCTCGTCGTAGAGGCGCTTGAACACAGGAGCCATCTTGTGGGTGATGGTGCCTGCACACATGATAAGGTCGGCCTGACGGGGTGAGTTTCGCGTCACCTCGAAACCGAAACGCGCGAAGTCGTAGCGCGCACAACCCACTGCCATGAACTCTATTCCGCAGCAACTTGTAGCGAAGGTGAGCGACCACAGCGAGTTGCTTCGGCCCCAGTTGATCAGCTGGTCGAGCTGTCCAAGGACCACGTTGGTGCCTCCCTCATGCAGTTCCTGCACTAAGTTCTCAAGCGAAGAGTTGTCCTTGAACTCCTCGTAGGGAATACTCTTTATCTTCGGCTTCCTTATTTCCATTCAAGTGCTCCTTTCCGCCAGGCATAGGCCAGGCCAAAAACCAAAACTAACATGAAGAATCCGATTGTGGCGAGAGCCATCGGGCCTAACGTCTTCACCACCACTGCCCAGGGATATAGAAACACCGTTTCCACATCGAACATCAGGAAGAGAATGGCAAAGAGGTAGTAGCCGATATGCATCGGCAACCATGAGCTGCCATGAGTGGGAATACCACACTCGAAGGGTTCGCCTTTTACCGCATTATATGAGCGCGGACCAATCAACTTGGCTATCACATAAGCAGCGACTACCAAGAATATGGCCGTAACCAAAACGGTAACAAACAAAGTGAAATACATAATATAGCTATAATAAATTATTGAATATCATTTGAATTCGAGTGATGTGTTTCACTAGTATTTTGCAAACTACAGTTCGCAATCTGAGCGCAAAGGTACATAAAAAATAGCCAACATACTTGAATAGACAACATATTTTTATGCACTCAGGTTGTTAATATCTGTTAATTACCACCATATCGTTTCGCTGCCTGCAAAGCGGAATAAAACGTTGGGGCCACTACGCGTTTTTCAACAGGCTCAGTAACTTTCTTCCAACTATCCCGGAGCTTTGTTACAGCATAGTTGGAGCAATGCTCCAAGATAGCTGTGGCAACCTTACAGAGCAGCTGGAACAAAATTACGGCTTTTCGGCGTGATACTCGACAAGCCCGTCCATCGGTGCGCGAACCACTGTTCCGATGCTTAATCCCTCATTTTCAAGGGCTTCTGCAAGTTCGTCACGGAAGTAATAGGCAATGCTTCCGACAGCATTTACGGGCAGGTCTGGGCGGTCATACTTAGCTACATTCTTCCTGATAAAGTCGGTGAAATTGCCAACAACGAGCTTTCGCACCGCATCCACGTGCCTATGCGCAGCCACAAAGGGAGCCAGCGAAGCAAGAAAACGATTGGCGAGCGGTTGGCGATACACCTTATTTATTATATATAAATAATCGGTTTGAGTCTCTTCGTAGAACTCTTTGAGCATCTCCTGTGGCAGGTCCCCTTTCAGCAGAGCGTTCACAAGAAGCTTTCCAAGCACTGCGCCACTACCTTCGTCGCCGAGAATATAGCCCAGTGGCGGCACATTCATGGCAATGTCGCAGCCGTTGTAGTAGCAGCTGTTGGCTCCAGTGCCGAGTATTGCCGCCACTCCCTCATGCCTTCCGCACAGCGCACGTGCGGCAGCAAGCAGGTCGCTGGCAACCTCTACCCTACCTTTGGCTCCGGGCAAACACTGCCGCAAGACCGTCGTCATCAGCTCGCCGCCCATTTCGCCGCAACCGGCACCATAGAAAAACACGTCCGTAGGGCACTCTGCATCCCGTCCCAAACTCGGCAGCAGCTCCTGTTCTATTATCTCAGCCACCTGCCGCTCGTCCTGATGAACGGGATTTATGCCTTGCGTATGTACCGTGACGCGCTTCGCCACGCGTCCTTGACTGTCTTGTTCTATCATGCACCACTCGGTCTTGGTGCTTCCGCTATCGGCTAAAAGTATCTTCATAACTTTGCAAAATTAACATTTTCCCGGCACTATAGTGCAAATCTTTTTTACAAAACGCACCTTGAGTGAGCATTTTTTTTCTAAATAATAATCTAAAAGAAAATAATTTACTACATTTGCGGCAAACTATTCGGTTTTGCCGCGTGCTGTTCACGCAATGAAAGCCCGGTTACGGGGCATTAAGCACTGTGACAGAGTGTGTTGGCAGACAGCACATCAGAACCTTAAAACAGCTATCTTGCCTTGTCATACAAAGAAGCGACAATCATAAATATCACAAAATAATATCTAAACCAACAATCATTACCCATGAAAAAAACAATTATCTCGCTAAGCCTTGCCATAATGCTGTTGGCAGCTTGCACCCCACAGAAGGATGCCAGGCAGACAAGCTTCAAGCTTCCCGCCACCGACGACATCGCAATGTACCAGGTCAACCCTCGCGTCTTCGCCCCAAGCAAGTCGCTCAATGCCGTCACCGCACACATCGACTCTATCCAGGCACTGGGCGTTAATATGCTATGGGTAATGCCGATATACCCTATCGGCGAAGAGAAAACCAAGAACTCGCCCTACTGCATACGCGACTATAAGGCCATAGCACCCGAGTTTGGCACTCTCGACGACTTCAAAAAGCTGACCCAAACCTGCCATGAGCACGGCATGGGCATCATCATGGACTGGGTTGCCAACCACACAGCATGGGACAATCCCTGGCTCAAGGAGCACAAAGACTGGTACACACACGACCAGAAAGGCGAAATCATACACCCTGCCGGCACCGACTGGACCGACGTTGCCGACCTGAACTACGACAACCGCGATATGCGCAACGCCATGATTGATGCCATGCTGTTCTGGATTCGCGACATGGGTGTCGACGGATTCCGCTGCGACTATGCCGACGGTGTGCCCGCCGACTTCTGGAAAGAGGCTATCGACACCCTGCGCAAGGCTGCCGGCGACCGCCAGATCATCATGCTGGCTGAAGGCAAACGCGTCGACAACTTCACCGTGGGCGGCTTCCAGATGAACTACGGATGGGACTACAAGGACTCGCTCGTAAGCGTTTTCTGCAAGGGACGCAGCGTGGAGCACCTCTTTGCGGCTGACAAGGCCGAATACGACAGCCTGCCTCAGGGACGCGTGAAGATGCGCTTCACCACCAACCACGACCATGCAAGCGAGATTTCTCCTGTCAAGCAGTTCACCAACGAGCGCGGTTCGATGGCTGCCTACGTAGCTACCATATTCCCTCACGGCGGAGCACTGATCTATGGTTCGCAGGAAGTGGGCTACGATGACAACATCAACTTCTTCAAGTATGTGCCCGTCAACTGGATGGCTCACGGCGATCTGTATAAGGAATACCAGCATCTCATAAAGCTCTACAACGACAACACCGCACTGCGCAAGGGCAAAATGACTCCCTATCCCGACAAGGACATCATGCTTTTCGAGAAGAAAGACGATGCCGGAGCGTTCCTCGTAGCCGTCAATGTGCGCAATGAGGCCCACTCTATAGCCCTCCCCGATGCATGGAAAGACATGGTGGCACTCGACGTTTACAGCGGAAAGGATTACACTCTGAAAGACAAAATCGACCTGAAACCTTTTGAATACATCATTTTAAAGTCCAAATAATGGAACAACACAATCACTACACTGCCAACCCCAGCCGCTACGACCAGCATAATATATATAATAGGTGTGGCCGCAGCGGCGTGCTGCTGCCTAAGGTGAGCTTAGGAATGTGGCACAACTTCAGCAGCGGCGACCCCTTCGAGCGTAGCCGCGCCATAACCCGCTATGCCTTCGACCACGGCATAACCCACTTCGACCTTGCAAACAACTACGGTCCCCCTCCCGGAACGGCAGAAGAGACTCTGGGCAAGCTCATGGACGACGACTTCCGCCCCTATCGCGACGAACTGTTCATCAGCACCAAGGCCGGCTACGGTATGTGGGCAGGCCCCTACGGCGACTGGGGCTCGCGCAAATATCTCATTTCCAGTCTCGACCAGAGCCTGAAACGGATGCGCCTCGACTACGTGGACCTGTTCTACTCTCACCGCTTCGACCCCAACACCCCTATCGAAGAGACCCTTCAGACATTAGTCGACGTGGTGCGCCAGGGCAAAGCCCTCTACATCGGAATATCCAACTGGCCGCTCGAACCGCTCCGCAAAGCCACACAATACCTCAAGGAGCGCGACGTGCCACTGCTCATATATCAGGGCCGTCTGAACAAGATCGACCGCGAACCGATAGACGAAGGCATCCTGAACTACTGTCATTCGGAGGGTATCGGCTTCATTGCCTACTCGCCATTGGCTCAGGGACTGCTCACCGAACGCTACATCAACACCCTCGCCCAGACCGAGGAACAGCGCTTCCAGATACCCGGCGACTCGCGAATGGCAAAGGCTGTGTTCCTCACTCCCGACCGTCTCACGCCGGAAATGCGCCAGTATCTGCTTGAGCAGAAGGCCGAAGCCGACCGCAACGGGCGTCCCATGGCCGAGATGTCGCTGCGCTGGGTGCTCGAGCAACAGGGCGTAACCTCGGTGCTCGTGGGTGCAAGCTCGGTTGAACAGCTCAAGACAAACCTTGCCTGCATTGATTAAGTCGAAGAATACAAGAACGAAACGAAAATACCGATGACTATACTTAAACCAATAATAATGTTGCTGCTTTGCGCCATGCCCCTGACGGGCATGGCCCAGAGCAACGACGACGACCTCAAAGCCCTCTACAACACGCTCGACAGCCTGATAGAGCTTCAGCCTACTATCGTCGCCGAGAAGCAGAAACGCATCAATACACTGCGCGACCAGCTGGCAGAGCGACTGCTGTCAGACGAGGAACGCTACAACATTCAGCAGCGGCTCTACAACGAGTACCTTGCTTTCAGGTACGATTCGGCCCACCTCTATGTTACGCGCAACATCGAACTGGCCAATAAGATGGGCGACGAGCACAAGCTGTCGCAGAGCAAGCTGCAACTGGCCCACATCCTTTCGGTGACGGGACTCTTCGGAAAGGCTCACGAGCTGCTTGCTTCCATCGACCCTAACAAGCTCAGCAGGGACGAACTGGTGAGATACTACCGCGAACAGAACGACGCACTGCTCTTCGAGTCGGAGTTTGCCGCAGGCTCAACGTACTTCAACGAGTACAACGACTCGTCCATTTCGTACCGCAAGAAGATCTTTGAGCTTGCCGACAACGGCAAACTGGAAAAGACATTCTCCAACGCAACCTACATCATCGAGCAGGGACGAGCCAGCGAAGCAGCCCACATGATGGAAGAATTGCTGAAAAAACTGAAGTCGGGCGACCGCAACTACAGCATCATAACCAGCACTCTTGCCTTCTGCTACGACAAGCTCAAGCAGCCCAAACAGCGCGAGCGATACCTCCTGCTCAGTGCTATCAGCGACCTGCAGGGTGCTATCCGCGAAAACAACTCCATGCGCGAGCTTGCCAAGGTGCAGTTCGACAGGGGCGACTTTGCCCGTGCGTTCAACTACATGAACGTCAGCCTGAACGATGCCGCCTTCTACGGCACACGCCTGCGAAGCCTGCAGGTGGGTCAGCTCATACCCGAAGTGCTCGAAGCCTACAGGCAGATGACCACCCGGCAAGACCGCCAGAACAAGGTGCTCATTGCCGTGTTTGCCATCATCTCGCTGCTGCTGGCAGCTGGCCTTGCCTACATCATCAAGATACGCCGCCGCCAGCAGGAGAATGCCGAGCGCATCAAAGCCATCAATGCCGAGCTGAGCGAGAGCATGGAGCGCACCAAGCGTGCCAGCGCGATGATGACCGAGAGCAACAAAATCAAGGACGAGTACCTCGGTCGCTTCCTTGAGCTGAGCAGCACGCTTATCGACCGTGCCGAGAACCAGCGCAAGTTAGAGAACCGTCTGGCTCGCGACAAGAAGCTTGCAGAGCTATATACCGAGCTGAAGAGTGCCAAGTACATCACCGAATGTGTCAACGACTTCTACAACAGCTTCGACACAGCTTTCCTTAACATCTATCCCTCGTTCACTACCGAGGTGAACAAGCTTCTCTCCAAGGAGAATGTAATAGATCCTAAGGATGAAAAGCTGACCACCGAACTGCGCATCCTGGCTCTCATACGCCTCGGTATCACCGACAACCAGAAGATTGCAAGCATCCTGCGCTCGTCGATAACGACTATCTACACCTATCGTTCAAAGCTGAAAGCAAAGGCTATCGACAAAACAACCTTCGAGGAGAAGATAAAGCTTATCGAAGCTTACCACAACGATTAGATACCATCTTGATAAAACGGGCCTATGAAAACTACTAACAAACTGAAAGTCAGAGCATTGAATTTTGAGCCATCTTGATTGTCTCAACACACGCTTGCATGAAGCCGAAAAGCAGTGTACTTTTGCATCAGAAAAAACAAACGGCACCTCAGCCAACGCAAAAGTGAATCTACAATAGGTTTCATCATACACATTCAGAAAGTTAAAGTTTTTAGTTAGGTTAGTTTAAGTTAATAGTTTATTGAATAAAAAAGGTTTAAGTAGTTTGAGTTAATTAGGTTTTTAATACTACGATTTCTTAAATCGAGTATTAGCAAAGCACCTCGATGTCGTGAGACATTGAGGTTTTTTGTTGCCTGATGCTCGGACAAATAGTCTGAACCATCTGCCCGTAAAGCCTTGACAGCGCAGGCTGCGCGTAGCTACCTTTGCACTGTCGGCCCGCTGCCGTCTCGCGTCCACTTCCCTTTCAACACCATATATACCCCCAACAACCAACCACCATCACTCCAAAGCCAACACAACGAGGCATTGGAGAGCCACAGAAAAGCACCATACACATCAACACAAAGACCCAACCGAGCATGACGGGAGCCAGAAATGGCATCCCGTTTTTTGTTTCCACACACTCAGCAAGCAGCCAAAACCTCTCTCACCACACCCCAAACAAGATTTTACGGGCACCTCCGTAAACTTTCTCCAGCAGCCCCGGAGCATTGCTACAGCATAGTTGGAGAAGTTCTCCGGGGCTGTTGGAGCAACGCTCCGGAGCTGCCGGAGAAACCTTACCAACGGCTTCGGAATCTTACAAAACGTAGCCTTCAGAGTTTGACACGGCTTGAAATGGCTTTGATTTTTCCACTCGTTAACAAAACCTAAACGCCTAAAAATCAAGCAAAAGCGTATTTGCGGGTTTAGAATTAGGTTTATAGTGTCATTTTTATGATGCTAATGATGTTACATTTGCAAAAAATAACTAAACAAGTTAACAAGTCTAAACCGCTGACTACATGAAGTTACATTTCAGAAAAGCAATCGTTCTATGCACCCTTCTCACATCGTGCGCCACGGCAGTACTGTCGCAGAGCATCAGTTCGCCCAATGGCAACATTAGGCTTACAGCCGGATGCGAAGGTGGCAAGCCATATTATACATTATCATATAACAACACGCCGGTGGTGAAAAAGTCGTTCCTCGGCCTCGAGTTCACCGACAAGGCTCTGCTTTCAGACCTCAAGATCGTCGGCAAGCAGCAGTCAGCCCACGACGAAACATGGGAGCAGCCCTGGGGCGAGGACCGCGAGGTGCGCAACTCATATAATGAGCTGACCGTGAAACTGCAAGAAAAGGGCAAGGCAAAGCGCAAGATGGACATTGTGTTCCGCGTTTTCGATGACGGCTTTGGCTTCCGCTACGTCATTCCCCGGCAGAAAGGCATCGACAGCCTCAACGTTGCCGAGGAGCTGACAGAGTTCACCCTTGCCCACGACGCACAGGCATGGTCAATCCCTTCAAACCATACCGAATACTTCGAGGGCATCTTCAAGCGCGCGCTCCTTTCGCAGAAAGACACCGTATGCACTCCCCTCACCATCGAATACGAACCCGACCTCTACCTCGCCATCCACGAGGCAGCCCTCACCGACTATGCTTCGCAGAACCTCACGCCGCGCTCTCAGGCCGACGGAAGCATCACCCTGCGCGAAGCTCTCACCCCGTGGCGCAGCGGAATGAAGGTCTATGCCAAGGGAAGCCTCACCTCTCCCTGGCGCACAATGATACTGGCAAAGCGCCCCGGCGACCTTATCACGTCGCGGCTGATGCTCAACCTCAACGAGCCTTCAACCATCGAAGACACCAGCTGGATAGAGCCAGGCCGATACATCGGTGTGTGGTGGAGCATCCACAAGAAGCAAAACACGTGGGAGATGGGGCCAAACCACGGAGCAACTACCGCTAACGTGAAGCGATATATCGACTTCGCAGCCCGCCACGGGTTCAGCGGCGTGCTGGCCGAAGGCTGGAATCCCGGTTGGGGACAGGGCGAAAAGGTTACTTATCTGAAAGCTTATCCCGACTTCGACATCAACGACGTGTGCCAGTATGCAGCCCGGAAGGGTGTCCGCTTCATAGGCCACATGGAGTCGTGGGGCAACGCGCAGCTGATTGAAAACGAGATGGACAGTGCCTTTGCGTGGTTCAACCGTCTGGGCATACGCGCCGTGAAGACCGGCTATGTGGGCCATCTGCTCGACGGCAAGGAACTTGCCAAGTCGCAGTACGGCATCCGCCACTACCGCAAGGTTGTGGAATGTGCAGCCCGCCACCAGATAATGATCGACAACCACGAGCCTGCCATGCCCACAGGACTCCAGCGCACGCTGCCCAACTTTATGACTCAGGAGGGTGTTCGCGGTCAGGAGTACAATGCATGGTCGCGCGACGGAGGCAATCCGCCGGCCCACACCGTCACCCTTCCGTTCACCCGGGGGCTTGCCGGACCCACCGATTTCACCCCGGCGATATTCAACTTCGATGAGATTGTCAAGGGTACGCACCCCCACTCCACCCTTGCCAAGCAGCTGGCAGAGTTCGTAGTCATCTACAGCCCGCTGCAAATGGCCGCCGATGCCATAGAGAACTATGAGGGCCAGCCGGCACTCAGCTTCATAGAGACGTGCCCCACGACATGGGAAAAGACCATCGTGCCGAGCGGAGAGATAGGCCGCTACATCACCATGGCACGCAAGGAGCGCAACGGCGACAGCTGGTTTGTGGCTGCAATGACCAACGAAGAGTCGCGCCAGCTAAGCCTCAATCTCGACTTCCTCGACGACGGAGCCACCTACGAGGCCACCATCTACGAGGATGCTGCCGATGCCGACTACGAAAACAACCCCTACGCCATGACCATACGCCGCATCACGGCAGACAAGAACACCGTGCTCAGCCTGAAGCTGGCACGCAGCGGTGGCATGGTGGCACGCATAACAAAGAAATAAATATCATTTTTTATCTTATTCATTAACTTTAAACAAAAACAAAATGGAAAAAAACAAGAATCTGATTTGTCGCATACTCATGCTATGCGCAACGGTGTTTTTTGCCTACGATGTTTCCGCACAGACCATCAAAGGTCACGTTGAGGAAGCCAGTGGCGTAGAGATTATCGGCGCCAGCATCATGGAGAAAGGCACCACTAACGGCACTGTTACCGACATTGACGGTAATTTCCAGCTCAACTGCAAGCCGGGAGCCAAGCTCGTAATATCCTACGTGGGCTTCACCACACAGGAACTGGCTGCTCAGGACGGCATGAAGGTAGTGCTGCAGGAAGACAACACCACCCTGAACGAGGTCGTTGTAATCGGCTACGGCTCGCTGGCCAAGAAGGAAATATCGAGCTCAGTGGTTCAGATCAACAAGGATCAGTTCAACCAGGGAGCCGTTCAGGACCCCATGGGATTGGTTGCCGGTAAAGTGGCAGGTCTTAATGTCAGCACAACCAACGAAGCCAACCCGAACGCTATGAGTGACATCCAGGTGCGCGGAGCCGGTTCGCTGAAGGCCAGCAACGGCCCGCTGATTGTTATCGACGGTATTGCCGGTGGCGACCTGCGCAACGTGGCCTCTCAGGACGTTGAGAGCATCACCGTGCTGAAGGACGCCAGCTCGGCAGCCATCTACGGTACCCGTGGTGCAAACGGCGTTATCCTCGTAACAACAAAGAAAGGTGCAAGCGGCGAAGGCGTTACCAACGTTACCTACGACAGCTACATTGCCCTGAACTTTGCCAAGCCTCACTTCAAGATGCTCAGCGCAGAAGAGTATGCTCGTTCTCGTCGTGGTGTAGACTACGGTGGACGTGACGACTGGTACGATGCTGTTTCTCGCCCCGTTAGCTACAGCCTCAACCAGTATGTAAGCTTAGACGGCAGCCACAAGAACGGTTACTACAGCGCATCTCTAAACTACAAGAAGGGCAACGGTCTCGACATTACCAGCGGACGCGAGGAATACGGCGGTCGCTTCGTGGTAGAGCAGCGCGCACTGAACAAGCTCCTCACCTTCAACACCTCGCTCAGCGCACGCCGAGTACACGAAGACTGGGGCAACGACGGTATGTTCAACCGTGCTCTTACCCTCAACCCAACGTTCCCCATCTACAACCCAGATGGCTCGTACTACAAAACTCAGGACGGAACGTCATGGAGCAACCCTGTGTCTATTCTCAAGGACATTAACAACAAGGGCGACCGCACTTACATTCTCGGCAATGCCGACGTGAAATTGCAGATTCTCCGTAACGAGCATCACAACCTCAACACCTCAATCAGCTACGCATTGCAGTACAACGACCTCAAGAGCCACTACTACAAACCCAGCAGAACCGAAGACTCTGACAAGGGTACATTCGCTGGTGCAGCTAACGTCAAGTACGAAAAGTGGTGGACAAACCGTCTGGAGTGGCTTGGCAACTACATTCTCTCCCTGAAAGACCATGAGCTGAAAGCTATGATTGGCTATTCGTGGGAGCGTTCGAAGTATGAGGGCCACTATGTTGAGGACAAAGATTTCATCTATGACAACCTCGATTACTTCAACATCGGTAAAGGTACGTATCAAGCAGAGGGAGGCAAAAACAACATTTGGGCCAGCAAGACCGAGTCTACTCTGATTGGTTTCTTCGGACGTTTGAACTACAACTGGCGTGATATGCTCTTCGCATCTGCCTCTCTGCGCCACGAGGGTAACACCCGTTTCGGTAGGGATCGCAAGTGGGGTAACTTCCCCGCAGCATCTATCGCTTGGGAAATCACCCGTACTCCGGGTCTGGAAAAGCTTGGTGAGACATTCCAGAGCTTGAAACCACGTATCTCTTACGGTGTAACCGGTCGTAGCGAATTTGATCTCTATAAGTCGCTGAACAGCTATTCTGCAAACCCGAGCCTCGCTTACTACATGGACGGTGCATGGACCACAGGCTACGTTCCCTCAATAAATGCCAACCCTAAAATTGGTTGGGAGAAGGCCAGCTCGTTTAACATCGGTGTTGACGTTGTAGCTTTCAACGGTCGCCTGCGCGGTAGCATCGAGTACTACGACCGCCGCTCGCCAGACCTGATCTGGGACTACACAGCTCCACAGCCTCCATTTATCTACGACGTAATAACCGTTAACGTAGGTACAAGCAAGAACACTGGTTTCGAGCTTTCAGCAGACTTCGACGTATTCAACAAGAAGCCTTTCACTTGGACGACGGGTATCAACTACTCTTACGGCACCACCAAGATGACAAAGCTTTCGAGCGACATCTATCGGGCTTCTTACATTGAACTCTATGGCACTGGTGCAATTGGTGGTAGCGAAAACTACTTCCGTATTGAAGAAGGTGGCAAGGTAGGTCAGTTCTACGGCTATGAATATGCAGGCATTGACGAGACTGGTAGCTTGCTTGTCTACAATCAGAACAATGAGGTAGTGCCTATCAACCTCGCCAAAAACGAAGACAAGAGATACATCGGCAACGGTGCTCCCAAGCACTTCCTGTCTTGGACCAACTCTTTCACCTATAAGAACTTCGACCTGAGCTTCCTCTTCCGTGGTGCTTTCGGCTTCGACATCTTCAACAAGAGTAAGTACGACATCGGTCTGAGGGGATCTAACGGTCTTGGAAACGTAATGCGCGTTGCATATCTTGACAACAAGGAGGTAAAGGACAACGGTGGTAAGGTTTGCTCTTACTATCTGGAGAAGGGCGACTACTTCAAGCTCGACAACGTAACCCTCGGCTACACCTTCACTCCGAAGAATCGTCACTTGCTTGAGAGCCTTCGCGTCTACCTCACTGCTAAGAACCTCTTCACCATCACAGGCTACAAAGGCCACGACCCATCGATTGTTCCACAAAACGGTATCACTCCGGGTGTAGACGAAACAGGGGCTTATCCTCAGGCCACACAGGTTAGCCTTGGTCTGACTGTGAAGTTCCATTGATATTAGATAAACTAGAGCAACTAGAATATCTATAAACAAACCATAAACAACAATAAAAGAATAGTAAATATGAAAAATCTAAAATATAACATTCTGATAGCCATGGCAGCTACGATGGGCTTTGCATCCTGCACAGACCTCGACGAGAAAGCCTACGACCGCATTGGTGCCGATGTTTACTATCAGAATGAAAACAGTGTTAAAGCAGCTGTAGCAAGTATCTATGGTCAGGTGCAGAGTTCACTGCCAGAAGCTTTCTACATGCTTCAGGAGTTCAGTGCCGACCAAGTAACATGGCGCTGCTGGATGGGAGGAACCTACGGTTACGACGAAGGCGAGAAGTATGTGCTCTCTACCCACACATGGAGTCCCCAGTCAGTAATCATCAACAACGCTTGGAAGGGTGCATGGACCGCTATCGGCCTTAGCAACCAGACCATCGAAGACCTCGAAGGCCTCGATGCCGCCGCTGTAAAGATCAGCGAGGCTCAGAAAGCCAACTACATTGCCGAAGCCCGTATGCTCCGCGCATGGAACTACTACAGCCTCTTCGAGATCTGGGGCGGTGCTCTTCCTCTCTGTACCACGGTATCGTCTGACGTTCCCGGTTCTGCCGGTGCCAATGCCATCTATAACTTCATATCAACGGAGCTTGACGAGTGTCTGGCAGCCCTGCCCAAGGAAGACGGAAGCCGCAAAACCGTTAACCGCATGAACCAAGGTGTGAACCGTATATTGAAGGCTCGCCTTCTGCTCAACTCTGAAGTATTCATCGGTGAGGACCACTATGCTGAGTGCGAAGCTCTGTGCAAGGAGATTATGAACGGTGCCTACGGCGCTTATTCTATCGCCAACGACTACCGCGACATCTACAGCATCAACAACGTGAACTGTCCTGAGGTAGTATTTGCTTTCGCTTGTGAAGACGGTCAGGGTGCTACCAATGCCACTACCAACGTGCGCAACATGACCTTCCTGCCCTACATGGAGCAGATTGAGCAGTACTTCCTGCAGAAGTATGACGGTATCGGCGGATGGGACTGCACCTGTCTGACACCTTCTTACGACAACGGAACACACGCAAACATCCAGACCAACGCTATTAAGGTTGACGCAAGCAAGGCTAACAGCAGCTATGTATATACAACCGATGCTGAGTGCTACCTTGACAAGGGCGACAAGCTGGGTGCTGTATACGCTCGCTTCGACGACCGCGACATCCGCAAGCAGAACTACACCTACGACCTTGCCAATGGCACATGGAAGGGTATGTTCCTCAGTGGTCCTATCTATGCCAACTTCGGTCAGGACAAGAGCACTCCTCTGAAGTACTACCACGACCGCGACGGACAGGACATGGTATATGTTGACCAGTTAGGTACGTTCCAGGATCAGGGCCGCGAACTTGAGCGCTATATGTCATCACGCTGGGGCGAGATCAACTCTGGTATCCGCCTTGTCAAGTATCCTATGTATCCCGCTACCGAGGGTGGCTTCAAGGACATCGACGAAGTTGAGTTCCGCCTTGCCGAGGTTGTATACATGATTGCCGAGTGCGAAATCCGCAAGGGCAACTTCGAAGAAGGCAAGAAGTGGGTAGACCTTGTTCGCAAGCGCTACTTCACCAGCTCTGCTCCTCTTGCTGAGCCAGGTCCCGGCTTCACAGCTTTCGACAAGGACTGGATGCTGAGCCAGTGGGGTCTTGAGTACCTCAACGAGGGACGCCGTCGCCGCACCGACCTGCGCCGCTTCGACAAATTCACCCAGGGACAGTGGTTCTTCTTCGGACGCACCTCTGACGACAACGTAGAGCTGCCTGCAAAGCGCGACCGCAAGTATGAGTGGTATCCTCTGCCCTCTGACGCTCTGCTCGTTAACCCCGGACTCGTTCAGAACCCCGGTTACTAAACAACACATTATTTAATAACAACAAAACCATAAGAAACCATGAAAAACAAGATATTATGGCTGGCGATGCTGCTCTTCCCCGTCGTATTGGGCAGTTGTAGCAAAGACGAGGACATTGTCTTCGACCACGAGCGCCAAATGTTTGAAATCCAGGACGGCAAGATTCTTCTCGAAGTAATCCTGCCCGGTGGCACCACCGACGGTGAGGAGATCTATATCTCCGGTGCTTTCAACGGCGGCGACGAAGTTGCCGTAGGCAAGGACGAGTTCAAGCTCATCCGCACCGACCTGAGCACCATCAAGCGTGCAGTCTATCTCGACCCCTCTACATTCGTTGACGGCAAGACCCTTGCTGACGGCTTCCACTTCGTAAGCAGCAAACAGCGTCAGGAAGTAGACCTGACCGGCGCCGACAAGTGGCACTACGACAATCCGGGCGTTGGCACATCTACCAACATCACCGTTGACCGCTGGGCTGCCTTCTATGACAGTGGCGAAGGAGGCGGAGAAGGTGGAAGCGACACCGATCCCGACGTAGAGCACGACGGTTATGTAGTCTACGTAGACGACCAGACAGGCTGGGATGCACTTGCTCTCTATGCATGGGGCGATGCTGAGGCCTTCGGAGGCTGGCCCGGTATGCAGGTAACTGGTACACGCAAGATAAACGGCGTTGTCTACAAGTACTTCGACATGGGTGAGGCTAACACCGGATTGACAGAGAACCTGATATTCAACAACAACGGCGGCGGCTCTCAGCTTGCAGACTTCGCATACACTATCGACCACAACGTCTATCTGCGAATTACGGCTGATGGCGTAGAGGAACTTGAGGAGCCCACACCTGCCGAGCCAGAGATAGTTCACACCGACGGCTACATCCTTTTTGTAAAGAACGAGTCGAGCCAAGCCGACCTTGCTCTCTATGCATGGGGCGATGCTGAGGCGTTCGGAGGTTGGCCAGGCAAGTTGCCGGACGGTACGATGACTATTGGCGGTGTAGAGTATGTTTACTTCAACATCGGCGAAGCCAACACTGGACTTAATCTGAACTTCATACCGAACAACAATGGCGGCGGTGTGCAGTGGGAAGGTGCAAGCCTCGGAATTACTGCTGACCACGACATCTTTGTAAGGATATGGGATGGCGATGCCTCATCGTTTGAAATATTAGAACAATAGCATATCAACAGCATAACTAACAATCAACTATTCACTCCGTATCGCCTGCGGAACGAGAAAACCGCAGGCGGTACACCTTTACGAGAACAAAGAAAAACAGCAAAAAAAAACGTCAATGCGACGCTGCTGTTTGTTAAAGTTAATGTAACTGAGGGCTGCTTTGTGAAAAGCAGCCCTTTTTAATTTCTGTTTGATTTATTTCAGAGTTTATTTCGGCAAGCAGCTAACAATCAAGCATTTCCAAAATAAAACACTTTGATTTTCTCTAAGCGTGCTTTCGGCATATACACTTTAATTTATATCTTTGCATCAAGAACGTTAGCACATAGCTAAAAACCGCAGACAACACATTAATAAAATAACACAAACAGCAATGAAAACACCTAATCTCAAAACAATCATTACTTTGTCACTGCTCTTCTGCCTGTCAGCGCAGACCATGTTGGCCGAAGACTTCACCGACAAGATCAACAACGAAGCCGTCAGCACCAAGGGGCAGCGAGTGGTCTACGAACTCAACGTCGGCTCGTTCACCACAGAAGGCACCTTCGCCGCAGCCCAAGAGCGCCTCGCTGAGCTCAAAGCTCTCGGCATCGACGTGGTGTGGCTCATGCCAATCTATCCACGCGGCGGCGGAATAAACAGTCCCTACGCAGCCACGAACTTCCAGAAGGTGAACTCCTCCTACGGAACCATCGCCGACCTGAAAGATTTTGTGACCCGCGCTCACGAGCTGAAGATGGAAGTATGGCTCGACTGGGTGCCCAACCACACGGCTACAAATGCCGAATGGGTGACAAAGCATCCCGAATACTACAAGAAGAACGGCTCGTCGTTCGTGCATCCCAACAACTACTCGGACGTTTACCAGCTCAACTACGGCAGCACAGCACTGAAAACAGCCATGAACGACTGCCTGAAGTTCTGGATAGACCAGGCCGACATCGACGGATACCGCTGCGACTACATATCGAGTCCCGACATACCAATGAGCTACTGGGCCGCTGCCATTCCTGAAATAAAGGGTTACAAGGAAGGCAAGACCATCACTTTCCTTGGCGAAGCAGACATCGTTCAGGACAAGACCACTCTGCTATATGCCGGTTTCGACTATGACTATGCTTGGGGATTCCAGGAAGGAAAGCTAAAGAGCTTCGGTCCAAACGGCACTTCAGCCGCCACGGTATGGGGCTACTGCAACAGCCTTATCACCGCCTCTACCGGCAAGCTGGCCCGCATGGTCTACCTTACGAACCACGACCAGAACTGGAGCAACGGCACCCTCACCACGATGTATGGCAACAACCGCTATCCGCTGACCGTGCTCTCGTTCACCATCTTCGGTATGCCGCTGCTCTATAACGGCCAGGAGATCGGCGACAACCAGAAGCTCGACTACTTCCACGACACCAAGATAAACTGGGCCAACACCGACAAGAAGATGCTCAACACCGTTCGCACGCTGACCGCGCTGAAGCACGCCGTGCCTGCGCTTAACGACGGAAAGGCAGCCTCGGACTTTGGCACCATCACCCGGCTCACGAGCAGCAACAGCTCGGTGCTGGCCTTCAAGCGCGTCAAGGGCGACAGCGAGGCTATCGTGGT
>Ga0310695_10006698_pt1 | contig 18842 bp, 16 predicted proteins | sample RumenRJG_04DNA_FD_203882 | JGI IMG/M metagenome (GOLD analysis project Ga0310695, IMG submission 203882) | Bovine rumen microbial communities from Lethbridge, Alberta, Canada - RJG_04 (v2) (version 2) | ecosystem: Host-associated > Mammals > Digestive system > Stomach > Rumen | place: Canada...
AAGACGAACCGTTAGACTCTAAAATGTCAGATACAACGCGGATTGTATAAGGATTTTCTTCGATTGAAGGAAGAACTTTTTTCAATGCTCTGTGAGCCAGATTGCCGTGTCCTACTTCACGTCTTGAAACGCCTCTTGCGGCTTTTGCCTCTCCCGTTGCAAATGCAGGGAAGTTGTAGTGAAGAAGGAAATTATTGCGACCTGTTTCCAAAACATTGTCAATGATTTGCTCATCGAGTTTTGTTCCAAGAGTACAAGTTGCAAGCGATTGAGTTTCACCACGGGTAAAGATTGCCGAACCGTGAACAGACGGTAAAACGTCAGCCTCGCACCAAATCGGACGAATTTCATCAGTTTTACGAGAATCCAAACGTTTGCCTTCGTCAAGAATTAAGCGGCGGACAGCAGTGCGGAGTTCGTCATGGAAATAACGGTCGATAAGAAGTTGTTTTTCTTCTAATTCTTCTTCGGTTAAGCCCAAGGATTCGATAAAATCTTGTTCGATTTTGTCAAAAGCCTCTGCTCTTTCTTGTTTACCAAGTCCGAGTTTTGCAGTATCGTAAATTTTCTGATAAAGTTCTGTTTTGATTTTTTGTTGAAGTTCAGGATCAGAAATTTCGGGTTCGTATTCACGTTTTACAACGCCTTTTTCCTGAGCCATCTCTTTCTGAATCTGACACATAGGTTTGATAGCCTCGTGAGCGGCTTTTATAGCCTCCAACATTTCGGCTTCTGAAACCTCGTTCATTTCGCCTTCAACCATAAGGATATTATCGAAAGTTGCACCGACAACCATTTCGATGTCAGCCTTTGCAGTTTGTTCAAAAGTCGGGTTGATAACGATTTTGCCGTCAACTCTTGCAACTCTGACCTCTGCAATCGGTTCTTGAATCGGCACGTCAGAAACGCTTAAAGCACAAGAAGCGGCAAGTCCGGCGTATGCATCGGGCATTGTCTCTTTGTCTGCAGAAAGAAGATATACGTTTACAAAAGTTTCAGAGTGATAATCTTTCGGAAATAAGGGACGCAAAGCGCGGTCGATAAGACGGGCTGTAAGAATTTCATAATCAGAGGCTTTGCCTTCACGTTTTAAGAAACCGCCCGGAAATCTTCCGTTTGCATAATATTTTTCTTGATATTCAACAGTCAGCGGCATGAAATCCGCTTCGGGGTTTGATTCTTTTGCTGAACATACGGTTGCTAATAATACCGTATTACCTTGACGGAGGATAACCGAGCCGTCAGCTTGTTTTGCTACTTTTCCAGTCTCGATTGTGATTTTACGACCATCGCCAAGATCTATTTCTTTGGTTATTATGTTCATTGACTTTATATAAAATTAGAATCCCTGTTAAAGGATTAGGATAAAAAATTTCACGAGAAAAACATAAATCGAAAAAAGGAAAGACCGCCTATGCAGCCTTTCCTTAAGACTTTTTTTTGAAAATCTTATTACTTTCTCAAGTTCAAAGCCTTGATTAATGCTCTATATCTTTCGATGTCTCTGTCTTTGAGATAATCAAGAAGAGAACGTCTTTTACCTACCAATCTTGTTAATGCTCTTTTTGTACCGAAATCATGAATATTTTTTTTCAAGTGTTCGGTTAAGTGCTGAATACGGTAGGAAAATAAGGCAACTTGGCTTTCAACGGAGCCGGTGTCTTTATTAGACTTTCCGTAGGTTCCGAAAATTTCTAATTTCTTTTCAGCGTCTAAATACATGATCTTTACTATTATTAATTTTTTTCTTTAATTATCGGGTGCAAAGGTAACAAAAAAAAATAGCAGTGAAAAATTTTTTTGTTAATTTTTTTTACCTTTTTTTCTGAAGTCTTTCATAAACGGCAAAAAAATACGGATATTCGTTTTTCTCATCGGCTTTGAACTCGTCAGAAACAGAATTTATGCGCCAATAGTCGATGTCAATTTCTGGGAAAAAAGCGTCGGCGTCTTCAAAAGTGTGGCGTATGCTCGTTAAATAGATTTTGTCAGCAATGTCAAAAAAATGTTTATAAATTTCTTGTCCGCCGATAACGAAACATTTTTCGCAGTTTTTTATGACTCTGAGATTCATAACCTCTTCAACACTATTGCATGAAATGGCGTTTTCAAAAATTTTTTCTTCGTCCCGTGTTAAAACTATATTTACGCGGTTCGGCAATGCACCTTTTGGGAGTGAGTCAAAGGTTTTTCTGCCCATTATGACAGGGTATCCGGTGGTCAGTTCTTTGAAATTTTTCATATCGCCCGAAAGACGGCACAACAAACGGTTATCTTTGCCGATTGCATTTTTTTCGTCAACGGCAACTATTAAACAAACTTCCATATTAAATTTCCTTTTTTTTAAAAAATTCAGCGCAAAGTTAAAAAGATTTTTCAGTTTTTTCTTTACCTAAAAGAAAGATTTTTCTTGAGATAGGTTGAAGCAAAAAACAAGAACAGCGGACGCGCTCAAAGATAGCAGTTTGCTTTTTGGATGAGAATTTTCAAAAAAAGGATTTGCTTTATTAAAGGAATCCTGATTTTTATTATCTTGCGCAAAAAATTAAATTAACAATCAAATCATGGATAATAATGAAAACATCACCCGCCGCAGTTGCAGTATGCCGTAGGGGCGGAGCTACAGCAGCGTTTCAAGCTTTGCAGATGCCGTTTCAAATGCTTAATATGCCGATAGTTACATCGCAATATTGGAACATTGGCTACGGAGCTGCCGAAGGTGAAGTCTCGCAAGATACAGAAGGACTTCAAACAATGCGCACCCTTGCCGACAATATGGCGTATATGCTCAAACAGTTTGCCACCGGGACGGCAAAGCTTCCCGAAAGAGAAAAGTGGCAGATGATGAATTTTGTGAGGTAGGGATAAACATAGATTTATATTGTGTTTCAATTGTTTGTATGGGCGAACATCCGTGTTCGCCTTATGCCTAACGGAATAAAATTCTTCACTTATTTTAATAGTGAGAAATGTAAAAACACACAGAAAACTGTTCGATAAATTTGTTTAATTCGTTGAGAAAAAGTTTTAAAGGGGCAGTGTTTTGATGATTTTTTTTTGAAAAAAACTTCAAAAAATTTGGTTAGGAAAAAATCATTTTTTATCTTTGTAAGCGAAAGTTGTCATGCTCTTTGACATACTGAAAAAAATAGGATATTTGAAAAGTCTTAGATAAAATAAAAGAAGTATGGGTTTGAAAAAGGCGTAGCACAACCTACGCGTGCTTTTTAACGAATTTTTACATTTTTAAGAGTTTGAAAGTTTACAGTTCCAAAAATGGTAGCGATACTTTACATCAAATGTAAAGTTTACTATAACGGATTTGTCTTAAAATTTCTTAAAATCTTTTAAAATTCTATTAAAATAGAACCCTAACTCTCTGACGCTCTGATAGTTTTAAAAGTTACTGTCAGAGAGCATATTCCATTAGAACAAGGATTAAGACTAGTCTCGACTGCGTTGTTCTGTGCTTGGGTGTGTGGTCAGAGAGCATATTCCATTAGAACAAGGATTAAGACGTAATCTCCAGCACCAGAACCTTTGGTATAAACTGTTGCCAGAGAGTATATTCCATTAGAACAAGGATTAAGACTTTGGCTTGTCTTCCAGCATACTCTTTCTGAGTGCTGCCAGAGAGTATATTCCATTAGAACAAGGATTAAGACCATCCTCAACTAATTGAATATTGCCAGAGGAACTTAAGTCAGAGAGTATATTCCATTAGAACAAGGATTAAGACATTCATAAATTAATTTATAACTTTACTTTTCCTGTGTCAGAGAGTATATTCCATTAGAACAAGGATTAAGACGTTCATACCAATTGATCTTAGCTATTGCCTCGTCGGTCAGAGAGCATATTCCATTAGAACAAGGATTAAGACTTTTAATAAATTGTAACCTTCGTTACTTTTTCTTATTGTCAGAGAGCATATTCCATTAGAACAAGGATTAAGACAAGCTTTCGATTGAGCGCTTTACAAGACGACGTACGGGGTCAGAGAGCATATTCCATTAGAACAAGGATTAAGACGACACCCCATTTCTGTTTCCTGCTGCTGCTGATCGTCAGAGAGCATATTCCATTAGAACAAGGATTAAGACTCTACCACTTTTAAAGCCTCGACTGCTGCGTCGATGGGTCAGAGAGCATATTCCATTAGAACAAGGATTAAGACGAGCGGAAAAACCGCACTGCCGTGTCCACTGCTTGTCGTCAGAGAGCATATTCCATTAGAACAAGGATTAAGACTTGTACGATTTACGTCCGTGATAATAAAGAAATCTTTTGTCAGAGAGCATATTCCATTAGAACAAGGATTAAGACCTTTTGTTATAAATTGGCTAAACAATTTCAACTTGTCAGAGAGCATATTCCATTAGAACAAGGATTAAGACAACTTAAATTTAAAGTATCGGAAAAATTTATCGTTGTCAGAGAGCATATTCCATTAGAACAAGGATTAAGACTTAGCCAGTCTTAGTCCTTAGTGAGGGAGTTGCCCCCAGGTCAGAGAGCATATTCCATTAGAACAAGGATTAAGACAGAATGGATTTAATTCCGTAACTTTGCAACAGTTAGATAACCTAATAAAAGATATACAAAATGGCAAATCCAAATATCTCTATCGAAGAAATTGAAAATTTCCTTATGGAAACTACGTCAAGTCCAACTTTGAAACGGTGGCTCTCGGAGCCTCGATTATCGTTGGAGGAGGTAAGAAATATCGTAGCAAAACATACAAACAATACGATGTCGAATGGACAAGCGAAAGAAGATACTTACTTATCCAATGGGCAAAGTTAAAAGGTATATGATTCGATAATATTTACCGTTTTTTAAAAGAAAACGGCTTTGATTGTTTGTCAAAAGAAAGTCAGAGAGCATATTCCATTAGAACAAGGATTTGTTTTGTAGCCGCGGTAGCGGCGGCATACGTTAGGCGGGCGGTGTAAAACCGTAAGGTTTTAAAACCCCCGCATAATGTAATTAGAACAATATTGCATGAAAATAAACACACTCCGTTTTTTTTGTATACGGTTTTTTTGTCGCGTTCGCGCCAACACGCCCAGCCAAACGTATACCGCCGTGTTGCGGCTATGTGTGGCGATTGGAAAATATATAGATTTCTTTATAATGAAAAATATGTGTTGATAAAATAAAAAAATCAAAAATTATTCTTGGTATTTCTCCAATGCTTTTTTTAACAATTCTTTATGACGGTCGATAAGACGTTGCGGCGAAAGTATTTTTATGTTGTCAGCGTAGGAAAGTAGTAAATGCTCTAATTCATAATTGATTACAACGTTGAGCGTTATTTGAAGCGTTCCGTCGGGAAGCCATTTTTGTATGGCTGACGGGTGCAACGGTTTTGAATCTATATACTTTGCTGTTACCCCACTGACTATAAATACAACTTTTTCCACCGGCTCACCATCCATTATCGTTACCCCTACCGCCTTATCATAATATTCTTCGATGTCGGAAATATTTTCGATAAATGTTTCTTTTTCAAGAGGTTCAACAGCTTCTATGCGGTCTAACGCTATATTATAATAGCGTGTAAGTTTCTTGTTGTTCCAACAAATCAAATACCAACGATGATTGTATTCTTTTAACGCATAAGGACTTATTATAAATTCATATTCTTTGTCGGAAAAATCTTTGTACTTTATCTTTAAAACAGTTTTGCTCTTAATCGCATTGTAAAGTGTTTGCCACCATTTGTCTAAGCCCCGTAAATACGGATTGTTTTCGTAATAAACTACCGGTTCGCTTTCTGGATTGTAATTCACCAACTCGCAGAGTTCCAACTTAATCCTTTCAAAACTTATATTTCCCGGCAAACTCTCTATGCCTTCCATAATTGAAATTCCACTTTTGATGATTGTTTTTTCACCGTCGGACAATTCTCGTGATTTTATGGCGTAAAATTCTTTGTTTTGATAACAATAACACCGTTTTTTGCCGCATTTTTTGTTGGGCGCAAATTCTGCTCCGTAGTCCGATTCAAAAGTGTTGATGTCGTTTTTGAGGGTTCTGGGGCTGATTGTCGGTAAACATTTCAACTCCAAAGCATCGTTTACTTTGTCTAAAAGTTCGTCGATTGTCAATTCTTGATTTCGGAACAAATCGTCCAAAATCGTATGTCTTACACGAGTATTTTTGTCTTGCGGCATAGTTTTTTTTTAAAGTTTTTTTCTGTGCAAAAAGGCTGCACAGTTGCTGTATATTTTTGCAGTGTAAAATTAAAGAATTTGTTTAACATTAAAAATAAAGATTATGAATTTAGAGAAAATTTTAATAGCAGTAAAAGACATTCTCGAAGTTGTTATCGATACAATGTCAACTCAAAAAAAGTAAACCGATTGTTTAACCATTAAAAAAGGAGGAAAAAATGATTTTTCAAGATCCGTACATGAATCCCATCACGGAGTGGGCGATTAGAATTTGGTTAAAATTCTTTGGTAAATAAATTTATTGTCAAACTTTTAAAAAATTAAATCATTATGTGGGGCAAAATTATTGCAGGCGTGATAACGATTATTATAGCGATAATCGAAGATAATTCAAAGAAGTAGAAAAAACTTCTGCGCCAAAAAAATTTCGGGGCGGCATTGAAAGTTGGCTGTCAGTGCCGTTTTCCGTTTAGAAGAACAACAGCCTTTAAATATTATTAAACCCCTTAAAAATCATGGTACCGACAGTTAATGACCCGATAAAAGAGATATATTCAGTATTGGATATGTTTTTCAAGAAAATCCATTTATGGTGAAAACAAAATTTTGTGTAAAATTTTGATTTCAAGTGTCTTGTGAAATAATTTATAAAAATTTAACATAAAATTTTGATTTGATTAAAGAAAATGCTAATTTAGGGGCATTGAAACTTAACGAAAAACAATTATGAAAAACGATATTATAAGACAACGAATCTACTTAGCTGCATTATTGTCAGACATAGGAAGGTTTTATTTTAGGGGCAAAAGCGATGAAGAGGTTTTGTCTCCCGAATTTGCACCCTTGAATGACAGCAATCAACCTGAGTATATTCCATGGTCTTGTCAATTCATAAAAAAATTTCTAAGTTCACGTCTTGACATTGGTGATAACAACGACCAAAACTCAGTAATACGCTATATCCGTGATTCTTATAAAGAAACGTCTATAATACGTAAAGCCGAAAGATGGGCTGTTGGAAACATAGAACTTAAAGAAGAACGAAACAACAAAGTTCCGTTAAAATCTATTTTTTCAATTTGTACTATTAATGGGCACGAAGCGGATAAAAAATTATACATTCAGCCCAAACAGTTGGATATAATTGAATTTGATAATATGTCATTTAATAGGTCACCAGAGGAAATTGACAATAATTACAAGACTCTTTGGAAGAATTTTATTAAGGAAGTCCCCTTGCTGCCGGATGGTAATATTGAGGCGTTTACCGAAAGTCTGTTACATTTGTTAAAGAAATACCTTTGGTGTGTTCCTATAAGTAATGTAAACGGCAAGAATGATTTCATTGATCTTTATAACCACGCCAAAACCAAAGCGTGCATTACAGATTGCCTTTACAAAACGGAGGACATCTCCAATAAACTAATTATTGTTGGAGGCGATGTCTCAGGCATACAAACATATATCTACAACATTGCCTCGCGAAAGGCTGCGGTGAGTCTTAAAGGTCGGTCATTTTTTATTCAGTTGCTTGTGGATTCCATTATTCAACGAATAATACAGCACAGTGAAATTGACGCATCATTTGGACACATATTGTATTCATCGGGTGGCAAATTCTATATGCTACTTCCAAATACCAATGGAGTACGGCAAGCACTTGATGATGAAATCAAAGTAGAGTTGGAAAAATATCTTTGGGACAAATTGGACGGTCAGATTTCAGTAAATCTATCATACATACCTTTCAATTTGTCTGATAACGACCTTTCAAGCTGTTATGGTTCTAAAATTTCTGACCTTTGGAAAAAATTGAACGATAACTTTTCTGAACTCAAACATCAAAAGTTTAGGTCGGTTGTATCCAAACCTAAGTATTTTGGTGAATTGTTTACACCACAACCAATTGATGTCAATTCAAAGGTTTGTGCAGTTACAGGCATCGAAGGCAATTGCGTAGCGTTAAATGACGACGACGATGAACCAACATACGTTCTTCCATCAGTAAAGGAACAATCCGAGTTGGGCAAAACTCTTAAAGATGCAGATTACATTCTTACACATAACGGAACGGCAACTAATTTTTCTATTGGTGGCAGTAGAAAAAACATTGACATTTTTGGTATAGCAAACTACATTTTCGATAATAGTGAATTATACAATCGGGAAGCCGAACTATATAGTATCCAAGCCAACGACACCACATTTGTTAAACGAATCAACAACAATGATTCATTAAAAAACAAACTCAAAGGCAACAAGGTTTGTTATGGATTTCAATTTTACGGAGGCAACAACCAAGCGTGGGACTACGAGCGCAAACAACCAAAAACTTTTGACGAACTTGCTTCTGATTCTTATTTTGGTGTTCTGAGAATGGATGTTGATAATTTAGGCAAAATGTTTATCAGTGGAGTGAAAGAAGCCGACAGAAGTTTTTCTTCAAATGCGACACTTTCGTTCTTGTTAGACTATTTTTTTAGCGGGTATCTCAATACAATCCGCGAAAAAGACTGTTACCGTGATTATGTCAACATACTCTATTCTGGCGGCGATGATGTATTTGCTGTTGGTCGTTGGGATAAATTGATTTCGTTTGCCGAAGATATTAGAAACGAGTTTAGGAGATTCGTTGGTCGTGATGACATATCCATTTCGGGTGGCATTACAATAGTAGGACAGAAATTTCCTATTGATAAAGCAGCACAATTGGCTGGCGATGCAGAAAAGAAAGCAAAAGAATATTGTAACGATACGAAAAACGCATTTTCAATGTTTGGCAAAGTAGTGTCGTGGGGTGATGAAATTCCTGATTTTACCAGTTTTTCAACAGAAAATTTGTTGGAATGGATTACAAACAACTACAAGACTTGTTCTGAATATGCATTTGTGAAAGCAAACAAGATTATTCTGTACCAGTTGATTAGCAAAGAAATCATAACGAAATCATTGTTGCACAAACTAATGCTTTGGCATTTTGAACGTAGCGCCGGTAATTTGAGTTACTATTGGCACACGGCATACTATCTCAATCGTTTTGTGGAAAGACGGAAAGAAGACGACATAATCAAGAAGTTTTTCCGAATTACTATGGTTTATATTCTATATACCAGTGGATTCGATAATCGAGACAAAAGCGACTATTACAGACTAATGGCTGTTGCCGCACGGTGGGCAGAATTAGAATTAAGGTTTAACGAAACAAAGTAAATCAAAAAAATATGAACACATACAATGGAATCAGTTTTGACAAGAAATGGATAACTGATGGTATAACAGAACAAACTATCAAATGGGCAGAAGGTTTGGGCAAACATCTTACAGTACGAGATGAATTGAAGCCTATGACTACAAGTCAACTTCGAAGATTCTTTGGAGAAGTCAAGCGCATCGAAAATGACTTCGACAGAAATAAGGAAGATATTCACATGCTACTTCCAATGCTTGCTTATGCAGTAGGAAGAAAAAACGACACAAAAATAAAAGATTTTGAAACGGAAATGAAAGCGGCTATCTTGGCTGTGAACAACAGCAAAGATAATTACACACGATTCGTCAAAATCTTTGAGTCGATTGTCGCTTATCACAAATACAACGGCGGCAAAGAAAACTAATTGTTGAATTAAATTAGAGTTTCAAATCAATGAGCAAACTGACAAAAAAAATCAATATTACCGGCAAACTGACATTGCTAACCGGTTTGCACATCGGAGGTAGTTCTGACAATGTAGAAATTGGCGGCATCGACAACATCGTAATCCGCACCGCACGACGTGTTAAAAAGGACAATGGTTACGGCATCGACAATCAGCCGTACATTCCAGGCAGTTCCATTAAGGGCAAAATGCGTTGTCTTTTGGAGCAAACCAAAGGTGCGGCTGCAACAGGCAACGATGATGAAGTAAATGCACTTTTCGGTATAACAGAAAGAAAGACAGACCCAAAAGAAAACGTCTTGGCAAAATCGAATGTTCGTTCCGCTTTGATTGTCCGCGACGCATATCTTGATGAAAACAGCATCAAAACGCTTGGCAATTCGGAAAACCTCTCTCGTTATACAGAGAATAAGTACGAAAACTCAATCGACAGGGTGAAAGGCACGGCAGGCAATCCTCGACAAACAGAGAGAATTCCAGCGGGAGCATCTTTTGATGTTAATTTTGTAGTTAATGTGTGGGACGATTGCAATCTCAACGAAAACAGCCTCCTCAATCTTCTTCGTGAAGGTCTCAATGCCCTCGAAAACGATTACCTTGGTGGTAGCGGTTCCCGTGGATATGGTCAAATACAATTCAGCGGTCTTAAATATGTTGAACTTGACCAAAGCAACTCGTGGTCTTACGACAAAAATAAATTGAACGAATTTGACAGAGCTGTAAAATGAAACTGAAAGTTTACAAACTACATTTCACTTCTCCGCTCCATATCAGCGGTACGAGGGACGATTATAGTGTCAGCCTTAAAACAATCGCATCAGACACTATGATGGCCGCCCTTACCTCGTGCCTTGCCAAAATCGGCGAATCTATCCCCGAAAAAGGTGATTTGGGTTTTGTTATCAGCGACTCCTTCCCCTTTTTTCAGGAAACAGCGACTTCTAATCCAGTATTTTTTTTCCCACGTCCGTTAAAAATTAATCTACCAGACCAAATAGAAGATACTAATTTGAAGAAAATTAAGAAAGTCAAATGGTTTGACAAATATTACTTTGAAAAAGTATTAGGCGGTGATATAATATTTCAAAATTCAGACATTAGGAGAATAAAGTGTGATGAGTATATTGTTGATAAAAACCAATCAAAAAACTTCAATGGTATTTTTGAAAGTCAAGTTACACCAAGAGTCACCATTGCACGTGATGGAGTAAGCGAATCTGTACCTTATTATGTCGAAAAAATAACGTTCAGAGATTTTTCAGGTCTATATTTCATTGTTGACGGGGATACCGAACTTTTGGAAAAGGCTATGAACCTTTTAAAAGAGGAGGGCATTGGAACAGACAGAAATGTCGGGAACGGTTTTTTCGAGTATGATACTGATGAAATTGAATTGTCGTTACCTGACAGCGCCGACAATATTCTTTCATTATCTAATTACATACCATCGAAAAGTGAAGAACTTACAGAACTTCTCAGTGGTGACAAGATAGCGTATGAATTTCACCGTCGCGGTGGATGGATTACCACATATCCTTATACTTCGTTGCGGAAGAAATATGTGTATGCCTTTGCCCCAGGCTCTGTATTTAAAAGACCAAATCAAGCAACAGACAGTGTTTTACTCAAATTAGGTGAAATAGTTGACTTAAAACCAGACAATGTGGGTGTAAGTCATTCTATTTGGAGAAACGGAAAGTCAATTTTCTTGCCTATAAAACTGTAATGTATGGAACAACTGAACAAAAAATATTATTTGAACATCGAAGTGCTCACCCCTCTGAACATAGGTGTAGGGGCAGAAAACGATTGGGTTGAAAACGTGGATTTTGTCATCAACGGCAAAAACCTATATAAATTCAACCTGAGGGCACTTATGTCAGATTTTGGGAAAGTGATTACGGACAAGGTTGGTACAAAAGGAATGCTGAGTGCTATTGGTGTTAACAATCTAACAAACCAGAAATATGCCAAGGCATTCAAACTTCCGTTGGATATTGATGGCAAGGTTGTTATGCAATCAAACAATCCAAACAACAATCCGATAAAGGCTTTTATCAAGAACAATTTGAGTGGGAAGCCAATCATAGCCGGAAGTTCGCTCAAAGGTGCTATTCGCTCGGTTTTGTTCGACTACTTTAATGTCAAAAGGCAAGGTGAAGATGTTGTATTTGGTTCCGCGAAAAACGGAGACGATTTTATGCGCTTTGTCAAAATTACTGACGCTGAATTTGAAAAAACCGGTCTTGTCAACACAAAAATATTTAACCTAAGTAGCGAAAATAGGCGCGATTGGGAAGGCGGTTGGAAACACAAAGGAGGAAAATTCAGTGAAACCAACCAAAATTTCAAATCAATAGGGTTCAATACAATCTACGAATGTATAGAACCACTACAATGTGGTTTTGCTACGATTATGTTGTCGCCCTTGGCATACAACAATTACGGGAAAAAAAATCAACACATAGCGGACAACGTCAAGGAACCAATTGTAACGAAAGACATTTCATTCCTGTTTGATATAATCAACAAACATACTAAGAATTATTTGCAAAAAGAAAAGAAATTCTTTCAGACTTACAATGAAGCCGAATATGCTGATGAGATTGAAGAGTCAATAGACGATTTGTTAAGACTTATTTCTTCCGACGGCAAGTCGTGTATCTTGAAAATGTCGGCAGGTTCGGGATTCCACTCTATCACCGGAGATTGGCAGTTTAACGACTATTCAATCAACGGTCTCGACACATCGAGATCGGTATCAAGAGGATTGTTTAACAATAGGAAATCAGCAAAATCTCGAAAGTTAGCCGACACAGACGATGGACTAAAACTGATGGGATTTGTCAAATTGTCTCTGATTGACGAGGATGAATATAAGCAAAATATACTTTCAAAATTTGAAAAAGATTAGTATATTTGCAATCAAAATTATTTCAGCAAAAAATGTCAAGAGTATTGGTATCTTTTTTGGGAACAGGCGTTTCCAATAGTCATAGGTACGACGAAGTAACGTACAATATTGAGGGGAAAACGTGTAAAAAAACAACCCTCATTGCCGAGGCCATAACAAAATATTATGGCATAGATAAACTTATACTTGTAGGTACGCCCAAGTCTATGTGGGAGGAAGTCTATGACAGATTTGCAAAAATCAATGGTTTACAAACCGATGAGGAGTATTTGGACGATTTATTGGACTATATTGATAATGCAGGAATCGAAACCGACCCGACATCATTTCCGAATCCGAATGAAATAGAAAAGGTAGTGGGCAATGATTCACACGTAATAATCATTGATTACGGCATCAACAACGAACAATTGAAATCAAATACCGAAAAAATACTCGGAATAGAGCAGTTTCTTGAATACAATGACGAACTTATTGTAGACATCACTCACGGATTCCGCTCATTGCCCATTGCAATGATGAACTTATTGGTGTATCTTCAAAACATCAGCAGCAAGTCAATTGAGATTTCACATATTTTATATGGAATGCGTGAAATAGAAAGAGAGACAAGTGAAAAATTAGGTAAAATCAAAAATGAAGTACCCATAATTGACCTCAATAAAGGTGAAATGGGAATCGTGAATATCAACAAATGGATATCAGGAGCGTATGCGTTCAAAGAGTTTGGGAAAGGATATATGATTGCCGATTTGTTGAAGAATAAATACGTTGATTTGACCAATAAATTGAATAATCTTTCTGATATTCAATCTCTTAATTATCTTAAAGAATTACCCAAATGCATAAAGGAATTTATTCAACAATATGAAGATAACAAAAGTACTTTGTCTTCATTGGAACTAATGTCCATTGAACCTGCCATAGAAGAATTGATACATTACAATTTGCACAATAGTAGCAATACGTGGCAATTTCAACTGAATTTGTCAAGATGGCAGTGTAGCAAACAAAACTATTTGGCATCTTATTCAACATTGACGGAATGTGTGATTAGTTATGTTTGTGCCAAAAGCAGAAGTAAAGAAACAGGAAAAACATTTGATTGTAATTCATTTATCGACAGAGAGATTGTCAAAGGTAAGAAAATCAAAGGCAAAAACGATGAAATACTTAACGAATCAGAGCATAATTATATAGCCGATTTCCCTGAAATTTATAAAATTTATGAGGGCGATGGCTTAAAAATAATTCGAAACGCATTGGTTCACAACAAATCTGCCAAAGATAGAGAAGGTAATAACAAACTAAATTACGACTCTCTAAACAAAGTCAATAACATTGACGCACAACTAAAAAAGTTTATTGACAGATTAATGCTTTTATTGAAATAACAAATGTCGACGACACTCCAAATAAAAGATTTCGGTCCATTGAAATTGGTAAATATTGAACTTAAAAAGTTTAATATTATAATTGGACCGCAAAGTTCAGGAAAGAGTTGCATCCTGAAAATTGCGGCATTTTGTCGCTTCGTAGAATCATTGATAAGCAGTGGTCGAGCAGACAGACTTGCAAAAAAAACATTTGTAGAAAGCAATTTAATGGTGCGTTACAAACTCAAAGGATTTGCAATCTGCGGTGTGTCTGAAATTATGTACGAGAGCGACAGATGCAAATTTTTTGTGTCTTTCCCCAATGAAGTTGGAATATTGTCATACGTATCAAAAAACAATGAGAAATTTGAATGTGAGGTAGCTTATATTCCATCCGAACGAGACGTTGTTTCTGTTTTGCCAAATATTTTTGATGTCAAGTTTTCTGCATCAAACACTACTCTTGAATATATTTCGGATTGGAATTATGCTCGAAAAAAATTCAACAAAAGTCAATCTCTCAACATACTTGATTTAGGAGTTTCATACTATTACGACACTGACAAAGAACAGGACATTATAGTTATCGGGCAAAACGCAGAGATAGATTTTTCTTACGCTTCAAGTGGTTTACAATCTATCGTGCCGTTGTGTGTGCTGATTGATTATTACATTGGGAAAAAGGATAAAACAGCGCGCGAATATGCTGAAATCAATAGCATAATGAACTTAATCAACTCCAACGAATTATCCGACCAAATAAAGCAACAATTGCAGCAAGAGATAAAAAATAAGGAGAGCAAATTGTTGCCATGCAGCATATTCCTTGAAGAACCAGAAATCTCCATCTTTCCTGAAACACAATACGAATTGGTTAAGTGGATTGTTAACATTTTGTCTTCCAACAAAGAAGACAATGCTATCTTCATTGCTACGCATAGTCCGTATATATTATCATCTTTTAACAACTTGATTCAAGCCCATAATGCCGTGGTTACAAATCCTCAAAAAGCAAAAAGCATAGCGGAGTTGCTTAAAACAAACAAATATACAGACTTTTCAGAACTAAGTGTTTATGAAGTTCAAAATGGTTACGTAAGCGATATTAAGGATTATGAATTACACCTAATCAATGCAAACGGCATTGATAGTGTTTCAGACATTATACAATCACAATACTCTAAACTATTGGATTATGAAGAAGATTGAATTACTACATTCGGAGATAACTAATGTTTCAAAAATCGTTTGTGAGGATAAGGGAAATGGTTCCAAATCCAAAATAACATTTTTGAACTTAAACCATAAGTGGTATTTCAAAACACTTATTGATGGAGGAGTATACAATGACAAAAAAAATAAAAAATGCGATTATAAATTGGAGAAATATTGTGGCGAGAAATCCACGGTGCAAGATATAGAAGATGAATATAATTCTAATTTAAAATGCGGTGTTCAGTTTTATGTGGAACTCAAAGGCGAGAACATAGATGACGCAATACCACAATTAGAAAATACAATTATGCAACTATCCAATGGCCAAACAGATAGTTTAGCATTCATTGTGTTTTCAAATAAAAGTCCAAATTCTGCAACAAAAAATATGCAGATAGAAAAAGCATTTTTGAAGAAGAACAAAATTCATCTTATCATAAAAAGAACACCATACGAACACAAATTGTAATTGTAACCCCTATGCCCCGCACCCTCGTCTCCATACTATCTGCCAACACAATCCCGAACTACCTTTTTATCAAGGAGAGCAACGGTTATTATGATAAAAACATATTCATAAACACCAACGATGTTAAAAAGACGGGCATGGACGTTGTTATAAAAAAAATAAAATATGAAGAAAACCATTGTATCAATTATTTCGGCGCAAACCATTCCGAATATTCTCTTTATCAAAGTGATGTATGAAGATGGCGACAAACTTATGTTTATTGCCTCACGTGTTATGGAATCTAAGATTAATTGGATTCTTAATGCACTGAATATTCAGAATGCGGGACAAATTATCAACATTGTTTTTGAAAACAACGATGACGAGGAACGTTGGAACGTTATGTGCAACAAAATCAAATCGTATCTTTCTGAAGACGAAAAATATTTTGTGAATCTTACCGGCGGAACAAAATATATGGATTTTGCCGTCAGCGAAGTATTTGAAAAATACGATAGTACAATCTATTACATACCGTATCCGAAGAATTATATTCTTTCTCCGCGCACTCACGACAATATTCCTATAAAAACGCGACTTACAGTGGCTGATTATCTCACGGCGTATAATGTTCCAATCAAGAACAAAGAACTAACATTGCCCGAAAATTTCACACTTTCGTTTTATAATTTTTATATATCTGACAAAATTACAGATAATCATAAAATTATCTTGGATAAACTTCGTGCATATCGTCAAAAAAATGTCGAAATATCAAAAATAGAATCGTGTGAAGATACAGAGAAGAAACCACGTATTGACGGATTGTCTGAATTTCTCAATACTATAAATTTTCCAGTAAAAGACAATAAATTAACAAAATACGAAATTCAGTATTTGACAGGCGGTTGGTTTGAAGAATACGTTTATCACTTGATAACCAAAACGATAAAACCTGATGACATTCAACTCGGTGTTGAAATTCAAAAATCAGAATCGACAAATATTAATGATTTGGATGTCGTTTTTACAAAAGGTAACAAACTTTACGTTATCGAATGTAAAACGGGTGTCGGAAGTGAAAGCTTGTTTAATCAAATTGTCTATAAAGCTTCGGCATTGAAAGAAAAATTGCTCGGATTGTCGGGAAAATCATACATTTTTTCACTTAATCCGCCGATTGACGACCGCTTGAAAAGTACTGCACAAAATATGGGAACAACATATATTGATTTGTCAGACTTTATGGACGATGAAAAAATGAACAATTTATTTACATCAATCATTAAACAGTCATACTAATCATGTTCTTAAACCTTTCCAACCACCCCTCCGCCTCGTGGACAGAACCCCAACTCGCCGCCGCAGGCGGCAAAGTCATTGACCTTGCGTTTCCTCAGGTTGCCCCCGATGGCGACGAAGCCTACATCGAACAACTCGTTAATGATTATTACAACAAAATCATTACCTTCCAAGGCATCACTGCCGTCCACATCATGGGCGAGATGAATTTTACATACGCCATGGTTAATAAACTGAAAGCCCACAATATACGCTGTGTGGCATCTACCACCAAGCGCGAAACTGTGGAAGAGAACGGTGTGAAGATTTCAAAGTTTAATTTTGTAAGATTTAGGGAATACTAAAATGCACCAAATCAAAACTTTAATAGTAAAATTCTCCCCTGAACTTGCTAAACACGAAGTGCCATTGTTTAGGGGAGCGGTTATTGCGGCCTCGGGCGGTGGAACGCTGTTTCACAACCACTTGGGCGATAATTACCGCTATTCGTATCCGCTGATTCAGTACAAACGTATTGGAAAATGTCCCGCCATTGTGTGCGTAGGGGCGGGCGTTGAGAGTATTGGCGAACTGTTTTCTAATGGTAACTTTTCTTTTGAAATCGGCGAACGCACTGTGGATATGGAAATTGTGTCGATAAAAGCCAACAAAACCAACGTCCAACTATGGAACAGCAGTTTTAATTATTCGCTCGCCAATTGGTTGCCTCTCAACAGCGAAAACTACAAAAAATATATGCAATCTGAGTTGATGACCGATAAAATTGCACTCCTCGAAAATATTTTAAAAGGTAATATTCTATCGTTTTTAAAATCTATGGGAGTGTTTATCGAAGACGAACTAACGTGCAGTATAACAAGCATTTCGTCAAGTCATATCGAGCGTTACAAAAACCTCAGCCTTATGGCGTTCAACTTACAGTTTTCTACCAACGTATCGCTACCCCACCTTATAGGTCTTGGCAAAAATGCAAGTCTTGGCTTTGGTGTGGTGAGGGAGTGCTGATAATTTACAGAAATAATTTACCAAATCTATCTTAATTTTGTAGATTTGGTAAACTATTTTTTAATTTCGTAGAACACACGTCATAAATACAAAAATCATGTCCCATATAGAGATTTTATAGGTTCCTGAGCGATGAGTTTTCCTTTTCCGATACCGAAAATCGAAGTTTACTTTCGTTTTCCGATACCGAAAATTGAAGTTTAAAATTGATTTCCGATACCGAAAATTCAATTTTAATTTGTATCTTTGCTACCGAAAATTTAAGTTTGAGATATGAAATACATTGAAAGAAAGACAGATAACGAACTTAAAGAATGGCGAGATTCTATCAACAGAATGCCGCTATTGATTCGGGGTGCAAGACAAGTGGGCAAAACTTCAAGTGTAAGGCATCTCGGCGAGAGTTTTAAGTATTATGTGGAAATCGATTTGAACGAACACAGAGAACTGCACAAACTTTTTGCGCAAATGCTTACACCTCAGGAGATTTGCCGTCAAATATCATACATAGTCAACAAACCCGTAGAGGCGGGCAAAACATTACTTTTTATCGACGAAATTCAGGCTTGTCCCGAGGCTATCAATAAGTTGAGGTATTTTTACGAACAATATCCCGAATTGCATTTGATAGCGGTGGGGTCGCTGTTGGAATTTGTGTTGGCAGATTTGCCTTCGTTTGGCGTGGGGAGAGTGAGGTCTCTCTTTATGTATCCGCTTAGTTTTGAGGAATTTCTGTGTGCCAAC
>Ga0310695_10006699_pt1 | contig 18841 bp, 8 predicted proteins | sample RumenRJG_04DNA_FD_203882 | JGI IMG/M metagenome (GOLD analysis project Ga0310695, IMG submission 203882) | Bovine rumen microbial communities from Lethbridge, Alberta, Canada - RJG_04 (v2) (version 2) | ecosystem: Host-associated > Mammals > Digestive system > Stomach > Rumen | place: Canada...
CTGAAGAGATGCCGTCAAACTGCGGGAGTTCGGCCCGGAACGGTCTGTCAGACACCGCTCTCCCGGGAGAACTCGAGTGGTTCCGTAATCTGCCATTGAACTCCCGCACGCGACGTGGGAGTTCAGCTCAATCCGGCGCTTCCACGGAAGATCTCCCAACAGAAACGTTGAAATCTTGCGATTCTGAAAAATCGGCCCGGAAGCCGTTTCTGGGAGAAAAGCACCAAAATCGGATTTCGCAATAAACTCCCGCAACAAACTGGGAAATCATCTCCTCTAAGCGGAACCGAGAGTGTTCTCCCGTTTTCACAGGAGAACACACGGCAAGGAGAACACCAGGATCGGAGCACCTGATAACCGGGCGTCGGCAGCGAGAAATCCCCCCTGCCGCCCATGATCGATCACTTCACGGTAGGTCCCCAGAAAGTCCGCTCCCGCAAGGGCGAACCCGTGCCATCACCGCCTACCCCTATCATCGCGATTCCACCGATTCCGCCGGCCGCAATAACCACCGACCCTGCTACGCCTGCTGCCACGCGAACGGCAGATGCATGAACTCCGACACTTTGTACCATTTGACCGGATACCCGGCACCATGCGCGCAGAACACCGAATCCGGAGTGTTCTCCAGATCGGATTCGGAATCATACTCGGCTGCAGCGATGACCGCGTCCTCGTCGTGGCACGGTCGGTAGCCTGCCGACACGCAGGTCAGCGACCCGCGTCCGTGCGTGTACGCGTTGACATCCATCGCGTAATCACGCATGCCTTCGACGGGCGCCTCGCCCTCCAGCACCGCCGTCGTGCCGTCATTTTCGGGCGGGTCGAACGTACCACTCATCCGCTGGATATCAGCCATCGCATGCCCCACCTGGTCGGCGGGCAACTCCAGACGGAAGCGGTACCACGGTTCAAGCACATGGCAATGCCCGCCCTGACGCGCCTGCATAAGTCCTTCGCGGATTGCGCGATACGTCGCCTGGCGGAAATCCCCGCCTTCCGTGTGCTTGTCATGCGCCCGACCGGTCAGCAACGTAATCCGCATATCGGTGATTGGCGCGCCGATAAGCACGCCCAGATGTTCGCGTTCGCGCATATGCGTCATAATCAGGCGCTGCCAGTTGCGGTCGAGCACATCCAAACTGCAATCGCTGGCGAATTGGAGTCCGCGGCCACGCTCGAGCGGCTCCAGCAGCAGGTGGACTTCCGCGTAGTGCCGCAACGGTTCGAAATGACCCACCCCTTCGACCGGCGTGTCTATAGTCTCGTGGTATACGATGCCGCCGCGATCGAACGCGACTTCAATGTCGAAGCGCGTGCGCAGCAGTTCCTGCACGATTTCCAGCTGGACAGCGCCCATGAGCTGGATGTGAATCTCCTCAAGACGCTCGATCCACCGCACGTGCAACAGCGGTTCCTCGTCTTCCAGCTCGCGCAACGCGCCCAACAGCTTGTGCGCGTCTGTGCCGTCGCTCGCCGTAACCGTGTATGTGAGCACCGGCTCCAGCAGCGGATGAGAGGCGTCAGATTGTGCGCCAAGCCCCTGCCCCGGTATCGTGCTCTGCAATCCGGTCACCGCGCAAACCGTTCCCGCGGGAGCAGACTGGAGCAGGTCGAATTTTGCTCCGGAATACTGGCGGATCTGGTCGATTTTCCCGTACGGTTCGACAACGCTTTTCACCGGCAGTTCGCCGCCGGTCACTTTCAGCCAAGTGAGCCGATTGTGCTGCGCATCATGCGAAATACGGAAGATGCGGGCGCCGAAATCCTTGCCGTAATACGGTTGAGGGGCGTATGCGGCGAGCATGTCCAGCAGGTAACGGATGCCGTGCAATTGCAGCGCTGACGTCCACACGCATGGGACGAGCGTGCGTTGCGCAATCATCCGACTGATGGTCGCGGGGCTGATGCTGCCGGTGTCGCAAAACTCATCAAGCGCGGATTCATCGAGCGCGGCGACATCCTCATCGTGTTCCATGCGGGAAGCGGCGGAGGAAGTCGAGGTGGGCGCAGACGAATCGGCGGTCATCGCGTCATTCGGCCCATGGATTAGGGCTGAGGCGTTCGCTGTCACAGGTGTATCCGCGGCATCGGTAATATCAGCGGAATCCTGCGATGGACCGGCATCAACGCACGCATCACCGAACCGTTTGCGGATGTCGGCGAGCACATCATCACGTGATATGCCGGCAGCGAGCGCGTCGATTTTGTTGATGACGATGACAGTCGGCACATGGTAGCGTTCGAGCAGCCGCCACAAAGTTTCCGTATGGCCTTGCACGCCATCGACGGCGGAAATGACCAGCAGGGCGACATCAAGCACGCCGAGCGTGCGCTCCATATCGGCAGCGAAATCCACATGTCCGGGCGTATCGAGCAGCGTCAGGCGCATTCCGGGATAATCGAGTATCGCATCTTTCGAATAAATGGTGATGCCACGCTGCTTTTCCAATGCGTCGGTGTCAAGGAATGCGTCGCCGTGATCGACGCGGCCGAGTTTGCGCACTTGGCCGCTGACATAAAGCATCGCTTCGGACAGTGTGGTTTTGCCCGCATCCACGTGAGCGAGCACGCCCGCGACGATATGCTTCATCATGCTCCTGTCGATCGGTATACAGCGCTGAGTGGCGCCTAACCCACCTATGGTAGAACGCCGCGACGTCATCGTGCCCAGGCGTCGTATGACAGGCCGGTATACACGGCAGCCCGCAGCCTGGCGGCTAAGCAGTTCAGCAGCCCGGCAGCTCCGCAGCCGACGAAACCCGACAGCCGACGAAATTGCGAAGCCCCCCAACCTTCTACCGACGCTCACAGAGGTCTCAGCGTCGGCAGAAGCAGAGATGCGGGTGAGCAGATATACAAACTGGCTACGCAAACACAGCCACCAACGTCACCAGATTGAGACAATACACAAACTGGCTACGCCAGGGCACTTCCCAGCGTAACCAGTTTGAGATAATACGCAAACTGGCTACGCTAGCGGACTCACCAGCGTAACCAGTTTGTGAGATTCAGGAGCGCCGCCACTCGGCCACCAGCGTAACCAGATTGAGACAATACACAAAACTGGCTACGCCGGGGCACTTCCCAGCGTAACCAGTTTGTGAGGTTCAGGTGTGCCGCTACCCGGCCAGGTGACACCTTGCGGCATCACGCCTTGGCGACAGCGACCTCGAGTTCCTTGGCGGCGTCACTCGGCTTGATGTCGAGCGTCGTGGCGAGCGTCTCGTGGGCGATCAGGTCACGGAACTGCTCAAGCTTCGGCGCGTCTGCCGCCGGTGCGGTCAAGGTAAGCACAATCCGATCGGAGATGTTGAAATCGGCTTCCTTTCGGGCATCCTGCACCGCACGGACCGCGTCACGCGCGTAGCCTTCGGCCAGCAGATCGTCGTCGAGCGCGGTGTCGAGAATCACGAACCCGCCGGACGGCAGGGCCGAGGACACCGAATTAGCGGCCTGCGTGGCATCCTGCTCCTCCACGCGATTGATGACCTCGAACTCGCCATTCTCGAGCGCGATATCGCCGTTCGGCGTCTCGACCACGGGGGCGCCGGTCGCGGCATCCACATGCCAGGCACCCGTCTTGGACGCCTTGATGGCGAACTGTACCTGCTTGCCGAGACGCGGGCCGGCGGCGCGCGCATTGACCTTGAGCTGGTGGATAATCTTCAGCCCGTGTTCCGGCGCATCCTCGAGAGTCGAGAAGTCCACGGACTTCACGTTCAGCTCAGACTTCAACACCTCGACATAATCCTCGACCGCCTTCGGGTCAGCGACCACGACAGTGAGCTTGCTCAACGGCTGACGCACGCGAATCTGCTCCGCCTTACGCAACGACAGGGTCGCGGAGACCACCTCGCGCACCTGATCCATCGCGGACACCAGCGCGTCATTCGCCTTGAGCACGCGGCCGAGTTCCGTAGACTCACTGGTCTTCTCGTCAGCAAGGAACGGCCAATCCGCAAGATGCACGGACTCGCCGCCGGTCAGTCCGCGCCACACGGTTTCCGCTTCCATCGGGGCAAGCGGCGCAAGCGCGCGCATGAAGGTTGCCAGCACGGTGTACAGCGTGTTGAACGCGTTCTCATCCTCGTTCCAGAAACGGTCACGCGTGTTGCGAATGTACCAGTTGGTCAGCACGTCAATGAAATCGGTGACCGCCTCGCACGCGTCGGAAATCGCGAAATCGTCCAGCGACTTCTCCACGCGCTCAACCAACAAGCGGGTGCGGGCCAGCAGATACTGGTCCATGCGCGGCAGGCCATCGACCTCGTCCGCGCGCAGACGACGCGCATCGAAGCCCTTGCCACCGTTCGCCGCATTCGCGTACAGCGTGAAGAAGTAGTACGAGCTCCACACCGGCAGCATGACCTGGCGCACAGTGTCACGAATGCCCTCAGCGGTGACGATGAGGTTGCCGCCGCGCAGAATCGGCGAACTCATGAGGAACCAACGCATCGCATCAGAGCCGAACTTGTCGAACACGCCGTTGACATCCGGATAGTTGCGCAAATGCTTGCTCATCTTCTGTCCGTCGGAACCAAGCACGATGCCGTGGCAGATGACGTTCTTGAACGCCGGCTTGTCGAACAGCGCGGTCGCCATGATGTGCAGCGTGTAGAACCAGCCGCGCGTCTGGCCGATGTACTCGACCACGTAATCGCACGGGAAGTGCTGTTCGAAGTATTCCTTGTTCTCGAACGGATAGTGGAACTGGGCGAACGGCATGGAACCAGATTCGAACCAGCAGTCGAGCACATCGGTGATGCGGTGCATGTGGCTCTTGCCGGTCGGATCGTCCGGGTTGACGCGCGTCAGACGGTCGATGTACGGGCGGTGCATGTTGACCTCGCCCTTGTCGTCACGCGGATAATCGCCGAAATCGGCCTTGAGTTCATCCAGCGAACCGTACACGTCGACACGCGGATACTTCGGGTCGTCGCTCACCCACACCGGAATCGGGCTGCCCCAGAAGCGGTTGCGGGAGATCGACCAGTCGCGCGCGTTGGCGAGCCACTTGCCGAACTGGCCGTCCTTCACGTTCGAGGGGATCCAGTTGATTTCCTGATTGTGCTTGAGCAGACGGTCCTTGATCTTCGTAACGGAGACGAACCAGCTGGACACCGGCTTGTAGATGAGCGGCGTGCCGCAACGCCAGCAGTGCGGATAGCTGTGCACGTAGCTTTTCTCTTGGAACAGCAAGGCGCGATGTTCTTCAGGGATGCGGGCGAGCGGACCATCGCCGGCGCGCAGGTTGCGCAAAATCGGCAGGTTGGCGTCGAACACGTACATGCCCTCATAGTCAGGAGCGAGCGCGTTGAATACGCAGGCTTCGTCAAGCACGTCCACGGACTTGATGCCCTTGGCGTTGAGCGTGTTCATATCGTCTTCGCCGTATGGCGCCTGATGGACAAGGCCGGAACCTTCAACCGTATCGACATAGTCGGCGGTGAAGATCTGGAAGGCGTTCGGACCGGGGGTGCCACCTTCGGCGAGCGCCTTGTCGTCGGCGAAATACGGGAAGACCGGCCAGTAGCGCCAGCCTTCCATCTCGGCGCCCTTGAGTTCGCGCACGATCTCGTAATCGTCGCCGAGTTCCTTGGCGTAAGCCTCGAGACGCGGCTTGCCGATATAGAATTTCTTGCCGGCAAACTTGCCTTGCGTCGGGCGCACCTCGACATAGTCGATGTCAGCGCCGACGACGATGGCGAGGTTGGTGGGCACGGTCCACGGGGTGGTGGTCCAGAACACGGCGTAGGCATCGTCTTCATCACGCAGTTTGACGGCGACGGATACGGTGGTGTCTTGACGATCCTGGTAGACGTCGGCATCCATGCGCAGTTCGTGGTTACTCAGCGGCGTGCGGTCCTTCGGGCAGTACGGCAGCACGCGGTAGCCCTTGTAGGCCAAGCCCTTTTCGTACAGCTGCTTGAACGCCCACATCACGGATTCCATGTATGGGATGTTGAGCGTCTTGTAGCCGTGGTCGAAGTCCACCCAGCGGCCCTGACGGTGCACGTATTCACGCCATTCGTTGGTGTATTTGAGCACGGAGGCGCGGCAGGCGTCGTTGAACTTGGCGATGCCCATCTTGTTGATGTCGTCGACCGAGTCGATGCCGAGTTCCTTCTGCGCTTCGAGCTCGGCGGGCAGGCCGTGCGTGTCCCATCCGAATACGCGGTTGACCTTGTGGCCCTTCATGGTCTGGTAACGCGGGATGACGTCCTTCGCATAGCCGGTCAGCAGGTGGCCGTAGTGCGGCAGGCCGTTGGCGAACGGCGGGCCGTCGAAGAACACGAACTCGTTCTGGCTGTGGTCGCCGGACGGGCGGCGTTCCACGGATTTGTTGAAGGTGTCGTCAGTGTCCCAATAATCCAGCACCGATTCCTCGAGCTTGGGGAAATTCGGGTTCGGCGCGACATTGGCGCTTTGTTCGCCGGTTGATGCCTTGGGATACACGTGATCGGTGGTTTCGCTCACCATATTCTCCTCGACTGGCTGGTTGACATTGCCACGAGGACGACGGGGCTTACGCTTCCGCCGCGGTACCACCTCGCTTGCCGCGCATTGCCGGGAACCGGTTGTGTGCGACCGCTTGTGTCCGGCTGTTTCGGGCCGGTCCCGTCGGTTCTACTGGGGGCTTGGCTGATGCCGTGCCCTGTTCTTCCGAAGGCTCCCCGCTGATGACGGATCATCGCCTCATACAGCCGCCATGATAGCACCGCGGGCGGGACGACCGAGCGACTCACAGCGAACACGCGATTCGATGCCGTCCTCCCCTGTTTCTACCAACGCTCAGCAGCACTTCAGCGTCGGCAGACGCAGAAAAACCCACCGGCTGCTTACACTGACAGTGAGTTGAGCGTAGACAGATGGTGGGTTTTCTGGCTGTTGTCGCGTTACTCGAGTTCGAGCGCTCCGGTGTACAGCTGGTAGTACTCGCCGCGCTGGGCGATGAGCTCATCGTGGTTGCCACGTTCGATGATCCGGCCGTGGTCAAGCACCATAATCACGTCCGCATTGCGGACAGTGGACAACCGGTGCGCGATTACGAAAACCGTGCGGCCCTTCATCAACGCGTCCATACCCGCCTGCACGACCTCTTCGGTGCGGGTGTCGATCGAACTGGTTGCCTCGTCCAGAATCATCGCCGGCGGATCGGCCACAGCAGCGCGCGCAATCGAAATCAACTGGCGCTGACCCTGCGACAGACCGGAGCCATCACCGGACAGCACGGTGTGATAGCCCTCCGGCAGCATGCGGATGAACCCGTCCGCATTCGTGCGTTTCGCCGCCTCGATGCATTCCTCATCCGTTGCGTCCAGACGCCCGTAGCGGATGTTGTCCATCACGGTGCCGGTGAACAGGTTCACGTCCTGCAACACGATGCCGAGCGAACGGCGCAGATCCGGCTTGCGGATGTTCCGCACGTCAATGCCGTCATACAGGATCTGGCCTTCCTGAATATCGTAGAAGCGGTTTATGAGGTTCGTGACCGTGGTCTTGCCCGCACCCGTCGCACCGACCAGCGCGATCTTCTGCCCCGGCTTGGCGAACCATGTGATGTCGTGCAACACCGGCTTGGACGGGTTGTATCCGAAGGTCACGTCGGTGAAGCGCACATCACCACGCAGCAGCGTGTACCGGCCGTCCGGCGACGTGATTGCGCTTTGCTTGGCTTTGGCGGCGACCTCACGGGCCTGGCCACGCAGTTTGGCGGCCGCGGCAAGCGAGCGTGTACCATCATCATCCGCCGTCCGCTTCCATGCCCAATGCTGCGTATCCTTGTCGGTTTCCGTCATCGTGCACCCGTCTTCGCCAAGCTCCACGTTGACCAGCGTGACCGTACCGTTGTCAGCTTCCACCGGTTCGTCCATGAGCGCGAAGATGCGTGAGGCGCCGGCGAGCGCCATCATGATCATGGTGAACTGCATGGAAACCTGGCCGAGCGGGTTGATGAATCCGCGTGACAGGGTGAGCATGGCGATCACGGTGCCGAGTGTCATGGTGCTTGCGCCGCCGAAACCGAAGTTATGCATGCCGGACAGACCGGCCCACGCGCCGAGGACCGCGGTGATGACGTACAGCAGGTAGCCGGAGTTGTTGACGATCGGCATGGTGATGTTGCCGTAGGTGTTGGCCTGGGCTGCGGCGTCGAACAGTTCCTCATTGCGGCGGTCGAATTCGCGTTGGGTGGCGTCCTCATGGTTGAACACCTTGATGACCTTCTGCCCGTTGACTGCCTCTTCGACGAATCCGTTGACATCGCCGAGCATACGCTGCTGACGCACGAACTGGGCGCCTGAACGTGCGACGAGCTTGTTGACGAGCGCGAAGAGGATGATCGCGAATACGAGGGTGAACAGCGCGAACGGCACGGACAGCCACATCATCGCAATCAGGGATGCGAGTGCGGACAGCAGCGAGGCGAACATCTGCGGGAAGGATTGCGAAATCGCCTGCCGCAGGGTGTCGGTGTCGTTGGTGTATCGGCTCATCACGTCGCCGTGCTCGTGGGTGTCGAAGTAGCTGATCGGCAGGCGCTGCTGGTGGGCGAACATGTCATCGCGGATTTTCTTGAGTGTGCCCTGCTCGATGTCGATAATCAGCCAGCCCCACAGCCACGCGCAGAACGTGCCGACCGCGTACATGATGGCGAGCATGGTGAGCGCACGGATCAGTGGCCCCCAGTCGGGGTGGGTGGCAGAGACCAGCGGGATGATGTACGTGTCGACGAGCCGCTGCAGGAACGCGATGGACAGCGCTTGTGTGGCGGCGGACACGATGATGGACAGGACAACGATGGTCAGACGTACCGGGTATTGGGCGATGTAGCCCCAGAGCCGTTTGATGGTGCCGCGGGGGACTTTCGTGCGCGGCTTGCGGCCGGATGCATCGGCAGGCTGTTCGGCGTGTTGCGTGGTGTTCTGCGTGCTCATCGCGTCTCTCCTTCCTGTGCGGTGTTTGCGGTGGACTGGCTGGTTGCGGCGTCCGGGACATTCATGGCACTCGGGGTGCCCGTGGCACCATCCTCGGTATCCGCTTCGCCGTGGTTCTTGGTTTGCAGCTCATAGATTGCACGGTATTCGTCGCTTGTCTCGAGTAGCTGCTCGTGCGTGCCTTGGTCCATGATGCGGCCGCCCGCCATGACCAGGATCATGTCGGCGTCTTGTACGGAGCTCAGACGCTGGGCGATGATGATTTTGGTGACGTCCGGCGCTTCGGAGCGCAGCCCCTCGCGGATGAGCTGGTCGGTTTTGGTGTCCACTGCACTGGTGGAATCGTCCAAGATCAAGACTTTCGGGTTTTTCAGCAGTGCGCGGGCGATGCACAGGCGTTGCCGCTGGCCGCCGGACACGTTGGTGCCGCCCTGCTCGATCATGGTGTCGTACTTGTCGGGGAATTCTTGGACGAATCCGTCGGCTTGCGCGATTTTCGCGGCATGGCGGACCTGTTCGTCGGTGGCGTCCGGGTTGCCCCACCGCAGGTTTTCGGCAATGGTGCCGCTGAAGAGCACGTTCTTTTGCAATACCATGGCGACCTGGTCGCGCAGGGCTTGCAGATCATAGTCGCGCACGTCATGGCCGCCGACCTTCAGTGAGCCTTCGGTCACGTCGTACAGGCGCGGGATGAGCTGTACGAGGCTGGATTTGGACGATCCGGTGCCGCCGATGATGCCGACCACCGATCCAGAGGGGATGTCAAGGTTGATGTCGTCAAGCACCGGTTTCTCCGAGTTGCGCGAATACCGGAAGGTTACGTGGTCGAAGGTGATGGAACCGTCCGGCACCTGTTCGATGGGGTGGTCTGGGTTGGTGACGGTGCTGCGTTCCTGCAACACCTGACAGATGCGTTCTGCGGATGCCTGCGAGATGATGAACATGACGAACACCATCGAAATCATCATGAGCGCCATGAGGATCTGCAGCGCGTAGGTCACCAGTGCGGTCAGGTCGCCGGTGGTCAGGCCGTGCGCCGCATTGTTCCCGGAGGCCACGATCTGCTGCGCACCCATCCAGGACACCGCGAGCAGGGCGATGTAGATGCACGCGTCCATAAGCGGGGCGTTGAAGCTCAGTATGCGTTCCGCCTTGACGAAATCACGGTAAATCGCCAGTGAGATGCGGTTGAACTTGCCGATTTCATGGGTTTCGCGATTATACGATTTGACGACGCGGATGCCTTGAAGATTCTCATCCACGTCATTGTTGAGCTTGTCATACGTATGGAAGACCCGCTCGAACACAGGGTGCACCAACAGGACAATCGCGAACAGCGCGATGCCGAGAATCGGGATGATGGCGAGATACACCAAGGAAATCGACCGGCTGATACGGAACGAGAAAACCCATGCGGCGATCATCATGATGGGCGCGCGCACGCCGATGCGGACGATCATCTGGAATGAATTCTGCAGGTTGGTCACATCGGTCGTGCTGCGGGTAATAATCGAACCGGTGGAGAAACGGTCGATATTCGTGAAGCTGAAGCCCTGCACTTTGGCGAACACGTCGTGGCGGAGGTTCTTCGCGAAACCTGCGGACGCAACGGCGGCGAACCGGCCGGCGAGCGTGCCGGCGGCGAACGAGACGAGCGCGCACAGGAACAGAATCAGGCCGAATTTCCATACCATAGGCATGGAACCGCCGGTGATGCCCTGGTCGATGAGGTTCGCCATGACGGTGGGGATGATGATTTCCATGATCGCTTCGACGGCGACCGTAAGCGGGGTGAGGATGCTTTCCTTCTTGTATTCGCGCAGGCTGTGTAGCAGGGTGCGGATGACGTGCGTTGGTTTTGCCGGCGCGTCGGCGGCGTCGCGTGTAGTCGCGAGCTGTTGTGCGGTCACTGGTTGCGCTCCTGTTCTTCTTCGATGGTGGTGTGATTGTTGCGGATGATGCTTGCGGCAAGTTGACCGGCGTTGTGCGAGGGTTCCTGCCCTGTGGCAGACTGCGCCGGGGCTCGCGTGGGTTGAGTCTGGGCGACGGTGTCAAGCGCGGCGTCCATATTGCAGTGCAGCCGGGCGAGATAACCGCGCAGTCGGACAAGCTCATCAGGCGTGAACCCTGCGGTGAGGGAATCCTCCGCACGGCTCCCGTTGGCGATGAGATCGGCGACAATCCGGTCGGCTTTTGGGGTGAGCACGATACGTTTGAGTCTGGCGTCGCGGGCGACCGGTTTGCGGACGATCAGCCCCTTGTGCTCCATACGGGTCAGCACGCGTGAGGCGGTGGACCGGGTGATGCAAAAGCGGGTTTCGATATCGTGCTGGAATATCTCATCACCGCGATGGCGGTCAAGGAACATGATGATGCTGGCGTTGCCGTCTGTCGCTTCGCGCGCGCTGGCAGGCATTGTCAATCCGAGATACCGGCGGACCGCCCTAGCGAGCCGTTGGATTTCCACTCCCAGGGGGATCTGATCGGATGCCGGGACGCAGCCGGGCCCGGACCTGCTGTCATCGCGGCAGACAGCAGGCGTGATGCCAGACTGATTGATGTCATATGTCATGTTCTTCCCCTGTGACTGCCCGAATGATGGATGTGATGCAGGATACGTGCGGTTGCCGTGGCGTGTCGGCGTGGACGTTCCGAATGTTGATGGTAATAGGTGCTCCATACAACAGTTGCATATACAACATTCGGCGTGTCGAACCGGTTTGCCGCCGACGATCATCGACGACCGCCGCCCTCCGGGGGCACCAGAGTGAACGGCCCCGCCCTTTCCGGGATCACACGCACATCAGCGGGGTGTCGTATCCGGCAGCGACGCTAAACTACCATTTGGTAACTAGACCCGCCTCGATGAAGAAAGCGAACCGCATGACCGCCAATCTCCCCTATCAAAACCCAGCACTGCCGGCATCGCAACGCATCGCCGACCTGCTCGGACGCATGACCCTCGAAGAGAAAGTCGGGCAGATGATGCAACTCGACGCCCGCAACGGCGACCTCGATGATCTGATCGTCACCAAACACGTCGGCTCGATTCTGCACACCAGCCCAGCCGACCTGCCGCGCGCCGTCGAAACCGTGAACACCAGAACACGCCTCGGCATCCCGCTGCTCATTGGCGACGACTGCATCCACGGATACTCCTTCTGGCCGGGAGCCACCATCTTCCCCTCGCAACTGGGCATGGCGGCCAGCTGGGACCCCGCCGCAGTGCAGGCAGTCGGCCGCGCAACCGCCGAAGAAGTCTCCGCCACCGGCGTGCACTGGACCTTCTCCCCCGTACTGTGCATTGCCCGAGACACCCGATGGGGCCGCGTGGACGAAACCTTCGGCGAAGACCCGACTCTAATCGGCGACATGGCCTCCGCCATCATCAAAGGCTACCAAGGCGGCGCCAAAGCCGGCGAACCGCTCGCCCACGACGCCATCCTCGCATGCGCCAAGCATTTCGCCGGCTACAGCGAGACCCAAGGCGGCCGTGACGCTTCCGAAGCCGACCTGTCCCACCGCAAACTCGAATCATGGTTCCTTCCGCCGTTCGAACGGGTCGCCAAAGAAGGCTGCGGCACCTTCATGCTCGGCTACGAGTCCATCGACGGCATACCGGTCACATTCAACCACTGGCTGCTCTCCGATAAGCTGCGCGGTGACTGGAACTACCAAGGCACGCTGATCACCGACTGGGACAACGTCGGCCGCGCGGTGTGGGAGCAGAAGGTCAAAGCCGATTATGTGCAAGCCGCAGCAGACGCAGTCAAAGCCGGCAACGACCTGATCATGACCACACCGCAGTTCTATGACGGCGCCATCGAAGCCGTGCACACCGGCTTGCTGGACGAAGCGCTGATCGACGCCGCAGTGAGCCGCATCCTCGCGCTCAAGTTCCGTCTCGGCCTGTTCGAAGACCCCCGATTGCCCGATGAACGGCGCATCAAAGAAGTCGTCGACTGCGACGCCCATCAGCATCTCAATCTGCGCATCGCCCGTGAATCCACAGTCCTGCTGAATAACAACGGGGCGCTGCCGTTCGCCGCAGCCGGCAAACGCATCGCCGTCATCGGCCCGCTTGCCGACGACGCCCAGAACCAGCTGGGCGACTGGGCGGGCAACTCCGGCCAAGTCACCTGGATGCCCGACGGCCAGCCGCGCGGCATGATCACCACAATCCTCGACGGATTCAAACAACTCGCCCCTCAAGGCTGCGACATCACCTATTCCCGCGGCGCGAACATCATCGACCTGGTCGATGACCCGGAAGGCGCATACTTCCCGGACGGCCAGCCGCGCCCGAAACTCGCCGTCAGCGCCCCCGTCGACCAGCGGATGCTCGACGAAGCCGTGGATAACGCCCGCCAGAGCGACCTCATCGTCGCCGTCGTCGGCGATGTCGTGCAACTGGTCGGAGAAACCTGCTCGACCGCAACCTTGGAACTGCTCGGCGGCCAGAACGCCATGCTCGAAGCGCTCAGCGATGTGGCACGCGAAACCGGCACACCGCTGGTCGTCGTGCTGATGAGCTCCAAGCCGCAAGTCATGCCCGCATGCGTGATCGGCGGCAACGGCGTCATCGTGGACAAATCCGCGGCAGACGGCGTCAGCGCGTTCCTGTGGGCGCCAAGTCCGGGAATGAAAGGCGGGCAGGCGATCGCCGAAATCATCCTCGGCCTCACCGATCCCAGCGGCAGGCTTCCCATCACCTTCCCGCGCCACGCCGGGCAGCTGCCGGTGTATTACAACCAGATTCGCGGTCAACACGGCAACCGCTACGCCGATCTCACGCAAGATCCGGCATTCGCGTTCGGCGAAGGGCTGAGCTACACCACCTTCGACTACGGCGAAGTGGCCATCACCAACACCCCGACCTGCGGGACATTCACTGTGGATGGCACGGTACACGCCGAAATCACGCTGACCAATACCGGTGACCGGGCAGGCACCGAAGTCGTTCAGCTGTATATCGGCGACATCGTCACCTCATACAGCTGGACCGACCGCGAGCTCAAGGCGTTCCGACGCGTGCACCTCAAACCAGGCGAAACCACGATTGTGGCCTTCGACATTCCGGTGGCCGACTGCACCATCGTCGACCAGGACGCCCACAGGTTTGTGGAACCCGGCGAGTTCGAGGTGCTGATCGGCCATTCGAGCCGCCGCACGGACCTCAAACGCGCCACGTTCACCGTCGCATAGGTGGCATCCGCCTAGGCGGCAACGCCATATAGCGATAACAATCGCGCGTTTTGCGTACCAACCATATACGGAGTACGGTGCCGCCGAACCCACGACGGTTCAGCGGTACCCCTCCCACAGCGGCAGCGAAAACAGCAAATCCTCCATCGCCGCCCATTCCTCACACAAATCAATCGCCGGCTCGCGCAACCAACGCAACTGCACGCCATCCATGATCTCCATCGCACGACGGACCAGCGGGCGCATATCCTGCCACTGTCCCACCCACTGCGGAATCTCCCATGCGAATCCGCTGTAATACCGCCATATCGCTTCCGGCCGACGGGCGAACTCCTCATGCAGCGGATGCCGCGGATTGAACGATTCGACCTGAAGCATGGAAAACAACTGCACCAGCATGCGCCGCTGCGCATTGCACTGCACCAGGAATCGCAGATAGGCGGGGAACCGCATCGCACCCGGCCCGCTGCCCGGCAGCCCGGAGGCGCGGAACTCCTCCGGGCTGCCGATCGCATTGTAATATTCGTGATACACCATCGCCAGCATATTGTCTTTGCTGCCGACATACCGCAGCACGCCCTGCTTGGAAATGCCGACCCGGTCAGCGACATCCTGCACGGACATGCCGTTGAATCCGCGTTCGCCGATGAGTTCGACCGCGGCGTTCAGCACCTCGCGTCGACGCTCCTGCGGTGGTTTGCGGATCCGCTTGCTGCGCTGAGTATCCATACACCCGAGTGTATCGGTGCGAACGGAAAACCCGAGCGCGCTCTCAGGCCTGGAACACGTCTGGGTGGACCGGATCCCCCGGCACATCGGCAAGCAGCCCCTCCAGTCCGAGGAACTCCTGCCAGAAGTCAAGCGGCTGCCCATACGGCGTTGCCTCACTGCCATGCGCCTGCACGTTCGCTTTCGCTTCCAACACGTCAAGATCGCTCAGCCCATCGAAATACGATGTCAGCCGGCCGAGGTTCTCATCGTCATAGAACAGGGAACCGATGATCTCCGTCAACCGTTGGGCACGTTCGACCGGCAGTGAATCCCAGTGGCGCAGTTCGATGAAGTTCTTCAGCCGCACATCGTTGAAATGCGTGGACAGCACATGATTGACCTCATACGCATTCAGTTCGCGATCAGGATAGATTTCTCCGGCGTTGTCGCGGAACGCGGCGCGATGCTTCTGAGCGTCAGGCAGCCCTTCAGCCTCGGGCGTGTGCGTCAGATCGGCGAACATCATCGGAGTGCTCAACACGTCCACCGCGTAATCCTCCCAGCCGAAACGGTCATCGTACAGACCGGGGATCAGGTTGGTGCGCTGGCAGTCAAGGAAATCCCACATGCGCTGGCGCAGCAGCGGGAACGGGTTCTCGGTGCCTTCGAAATACGGGGTGTTGCGGAAGTACCACGCCAGAATCGGGCCGATGGCCGTGCCGACACGCAGCTTGCGAATCGCGTCCTGCTCGTTCTGATAGTCGATGCTCACCTGCGTGGAAGCGGAACCGCGCATCATGCACAAGCCGTACTGGCCGACGCGTCCCAGATAATCGGTCATCGCCTCGTACCGGCTCTTCGGGTTGACCGGAATGTCGGCGTAGCTGGTGTTCGGCTGGTAACCGTAGTTGATCAGGCGGAAGTCAAGCGCGTCGAGGATCGGATTGATTTCCTTGCGGAAGCGACTGTACTCGATGGCCAGTTCCTGCGGGCTGTGCAGCACGCCGATCGAGCATTCGACTTGGGCGCCCGGCTCCAGTGAAATTGAAATCCCTTTTCGGGCAAGCCCAACCAAATGCCCGTTCTCCCAGTATTCCTTATCGGCGTCATAATACGGGCGCATACGGTTGAGCAGCTCCTCAACCCCGTTCGGCTCGTAGTAGTTGACCGCCTGGTCGGTGCCATTGCGAACGGGCAGATGCTCGATTTCAACCCCGTAACCGTCGTTGCGTTCCGGTTTGGCGCCGCTTTCGAAGAAACGGACCAAGCTGTCGACATGCTTGGGATTGACGGTGGCATTCATATGCGCGTAGCTGATGCGTGGTGTGCTCATGCTGCCATCGTAAACGAAATGGGACCGCCACGCGCGGATTGCCGCGCCCTCAGCTCTACGAAAAACTGATAGCGCCTTGCAGCGTGTCCGGTCTGATGCCGCCTGATGTGATGCCGCCTGGGTCGATGCCGCGCATCCAGCCCGTCCAGTCGGCACCGACGGCGAACCGTGCCGACGATGACAGACAGACGGCGACAGACAGACGATCCGCGGCGTGGCACAGCGGGCGGGAACGGCAGTACTGCCGCGGCGAGGCGCGAGGTAGCGATGTTGAGCGGCAAAGTGAAGCGCCCCCACGCACACCGGGCGTAACGCGTATGTCTGGCGCCGGCACCTATCGGCCCGACGCCAGAATCGTTCAGTCTGCAGTCGACAGCGGTGCCGATGCGTCTGGCGACGGCGCGGCCGTTCCGCTCTCGCCGGCACGTCCGCTTGCCCGGCCGTGCATCGGCTCATCGAGATGCGCCTTGTGATTCTTCTTGGCGGCGGCGATCATCAGCTTCAAACGATTGAGCTGGTTCGCCTCCGAGGCGCCCGGATCGTAATCAATCGACACAATGTTGGCCTGCGGGTACAGACGGCGGATCTTGCCGAACATGCCTCGCCCGGTCACATGGTTGGGCAGGCACGCGAACGGCTGGGCGCACACGATGTTCGGGCAGCCGGATTCGATCAGCTCGATGATTTCGGCGGTCAGCAGCCACCCTTCGCCCGCCTGCACACCGACGGACGTGACCTCGTCGGCGGTCTTGACGAGCTGCTCCATGCGTTCGTCCTGGCTGAACTTGCCGTGCGCGGTGGCGATGGCGCGACGCACTGGATTAAGCCCGCGATTAAGGGCCCATCGCATGATCGCGTCCATAGTCTGGCTGCCGCCGGTGCCCAGATGGTCCTCGTTCCACTTGTCGGTGTACGGGTGCTGAGTCATGAATTCGATAATGCCCGGCACCACAGCCTCGCAACCTTGCGCCTCGATCTGGTCAACGACATGGTTGTTGGCGTCCGGATGGTATTTGACGAGAATCTCACCTACCACACCGACACGCGGCTTGCGCGGGATATCCCTCAGCGGCAGCTCGTCGAAAGTGCGCACGATCTTCTTGAGCAGCTGCGGATAAACCCAATACCCCTTGCCGTACACGCGTTTGGCGGTCTTGGAATACCCGTGGTGTTCGATGGTCTCGCGCAGGATCGTATCCCACTGTTCATATAGGGCGTTCGCGCTGCCCGGTTCCGCCTCGTAGGGGCGGACACGGTACAGGCATTTCATAAGCAAATCGCCGTACACAAGCGCTTTGCCGGCACGTTCCAGCATCGCCGGTGTCGCCTTGAAGCCCGGGTTGCTTTCCAGCCCCTGGAAACTCAGCGCGATGACTGGAATCTGTGGATATCCGGCGTCAATCAGCGCCTTGCGGATCAGGCCATAATAATTCGTGGCGCGACACATGCCGCCGGTCTGCGAAATGGCGAGCGCCACATGGTTGGGATCGTACTTGCCTTGGATGATGGCGTCCACCAGTTGTCCGACGACCATGATCGCCGGATAGCAGGCGTCGTTGTTCACGTACTTGAGGCCGGTTTCCACGTCCTCGTTGCTCGCGTGCTTAAGTACGTCGCATTTGTAGCCGCCTGAGCGGATGACGGATTCAACCAGCGAGAAGTGGACGGGGCTCATCTGCGGTACGACGATGGTGTAGTCGCGCATGGATTTCTCGAAGCGGACCTTGTGCGCGTAGCGGGTCATGGTGGCTTCATTGCGTGCGGATGCGGGGCGTTTCATGCTTGTCGCGCCGGTCTTCGTGGCATCCTGCCGGGATGCCGCCGGAGCTGCAGCACGGCGTGACGCCTGCCTGACCGCTTCAGTGAGCTTGGGGTTGCCCGCCATCACGGCGTCGAGCATCGCCTGACGTCCCGGGGTTGGCGCGGGGCCGCCGGTGTGGCGGAATCCGGCATCGTGGTCGTCACTGTGGCGTTTGGCGTTCCGTTCACGCTCCTCGACGGCGGCTTTGAGCGAGCGCAGACGGATCTTCGCGGCGCCAAGATTGCTGACTTCGTCGATTTTGAGCACGGTGTACACGTCGGCTTTGTCGGCGAGGATTTCGCTGACCTGGTCGGTGGTGATGGCGTCGAGGCCGCATCCGAAGGAGTTGAGCTGCACGAGTTCAAGCCCCGGGTAGGAGGATACGAATCGTGCCGCCGAGTACAGGCGGGCATGGTACGCCCACTGGTTCTGCACGCGCAACGGCATGCGTGTGACCTTGCGGTCGCCCACCTCGCGGAATCCCGCAGAATCCTTGGCACGGGGGTTCTTCTCCCCCGCGGCCAGATAGTCGCTCAGATGCAAGTCCTCACCGGGCTGCAGCTCGCAGATCGAATCCTCGGACAGCACGACCATACCCAGCGAGCAGATTGTCTCGGGGATGCCGTGGTTGACTTCAGGATCGATGTGGTAAGGCCGCCCGGCGAGCACGATGCCGCGGCAATCATGCTCCTTCATGTACGCGAGCGCGCGCAAGCCTTCCTGCTGCACGTCATGCTTGAACAGCTTATCCTCGGCGTATGCAGCCTTGACCGCCTCTTGGGCCTCGTCCATCGTCACGTTCGCCCATGCGAATTCCTCGACGATGCGCTTAGCCATAAGCTCATGGTTGGC
>Ga0310695_10006701_pt1 | contig 18839 bp, 12 predicted proteins | sample RumenRJG_04DNA_FD_203882 | JGI IMG/M metagenome (GOLD analysis project Ga0310695, IMG submission 203882) | Bovine rumen microbial communities from Lethbridge, Alberta, Canada - RJG_04 (v2) (version 2) | ecosystem: Host-associated > Mammals > Digestive system > Stomach > Rumen | place: Canada...
GAGCGGCTACACCATGCTCGCGCCAACGTTCGGCTACCTCTTTGCGGCCTGCCTGGGTGTCATGCACGCAAGGGCGACGCTCGCGCGCCGGTGCTTGAAGGGCAACCTTCTCGTATTCACGGTCGCAATACTTTACACGCTGCTCCTTTTGTTTGAGGCACAGCCTGTCTACCTGGAGTTCAACTACTCGCTTCTACTACTCGGACTCGCCCTCGACTGGGGTGGCCAGCGCGGGGCAGAGGGTGGCAAGAATCATTTTCCGGAGTGAGCGTAATGGAGCCGCCTGCAAGGTTAGTGAAACAAGAGGCATGGGCGTGTTGAAACCTTAAAGGCTTGCGGCGGTTTCTCGAGGTCTGGGAAAACCGTAATGGGCCCAGTGCGGCCGCGGGCGCCTACTGAGCGCGCGACCTGATCCCGCTAATCATGATGTGAAGTATCTGCCGCGACCCCGTTCTTGCCCGTGCGCGCCGTATCATTTTGACATGTTATGAGATTTGCAGAGCCATCGTCCTGGCAGGGGCCGTCGCCCCTTGCCTCGGACATGGGGATATGGAACGTCAGGTAGATGCAGACCGAAAAAATGAAAAACTGGATTGAGGCCCTTCGGGGCGACGCGTTCGACTGGGAGCTCGACGCCTTGGAGGACCCGGCGGAGGCGGCCGACGCCTTCTCCCGCAACCTCTCCTTCGGCACGGGCGGCATCCGCGGCCTCATGGGCATCGGCCCCAACCGCATGAACCGCCTCACCGTTGGCAAGGCCGCACAGGGACTTGCCAACTACCTCTCGAGGGCCTTCGGGCGGGGGAGGGCGAGCGTGGGCATCGGCTACGACACGCGCCTCCACAGCAGGGACTTCGCGGAGGCGGCGGCGTCTGTCCTCGCCGCCAACGGCATCCGCGTGCATCTGTTCTCCAAGCACCAGCCCACGCCCGTGCTCGACTTTGCAGTGAGGCGCCTCGGGTGCTCCGCCGGTGTGGTCATCACCGCGAGTCACAACCCCATGGAGTACAACGGCTTCAAGGTGTATGACCAAACGGGCGACCAAATCACCGACACCATGGCCCACGCCATTCAGGCAGAGATCGAGGCGGTGGACGTTTTCGACGAGGTAAGGAGCATCAGCTTTGACGAGGCGGTTGCTGACGGGCTCGTTATCGACGTGCCCGAGACGCTCTCCTCCGAGTACCTGGCCGCCGTGACTGGCGAGTCGCTTGGGGTTGACGCCTCGGGTTTGAAGGTGGTCTACTCTCCGCTGTGCGGAGCCGGGCTCGTTCCTGCAATGGACGTGCTCAACAGTATGAATGTCTCGTTCTCGATCGTTGAGGGCCAGGCTGATCCCGACGGTACGTTTCCCTCCTGCCCCAAGCCCAACCCCGAGAACCCCGCCGCCATGGAGCTCGGCATGGCTCAGGCGGAGCACGAGGGCGCGGACCTCTTCCTCGCCACGGACCCGGACGCCGACCGCATCGGCGTGGCGGCCGTCCACGACGGGCGGGCCCGCATGCTTTCCGGCAACGAGGTGGGGCTTCTCGTCTTCGACTTCATCGCCAGGCGCTACCGGGGGAAGGCCGACCCGCTGGAGAAGTCGCCCGTGGCGGTGACCACCATCGTCTCCACGCCGCTTGCGGACGAGATGGCGCGCGCCCACGGCTTCGAGCTGCGCCGCACGCTCACGGGCTTCAAGTACGCCGGCGAGCAGATCGGGCTTCTCGAGCAGGAGGGCGAGGAGGGCCGCTTCGCCTTTGGCATGGAGGAGAGCTGCGGGTACCTCCGTGGCAGCTACGTGCGCGACAAGGACGGCATCTGTGGACTCATGCTCGTCTGCGAGGTGGCTGCCGCATACAAGGCCGAGGGGATGGACCTCGTGGACGCGCTCGACGTCCTCTACGAGCGCTACGGCTTCATGGTGGGCACGCAGCTTACGCTCGAGCTGCCAGGTGAGCGTGGGCGGGCCGCCACGGCCGCAGTCATGCGCGGCTTGCGTGCGGCAGACATGGGTGCCCTTCTTGGCGCGAAGGTCGACCGGACGATTGACTACGCGCTCGGTGCCCCCATGCCCGTCGTGGGTGGCGAGAGCGCGCAGATGCTCCCGCCCTCAGACGTGCTCGAGGTGCGCCTTGCGGACGGATGCAAGCTCATCGTGCGTCCGAGCGGAACCGAGCCCAAGATTAAGGCGTACGTGTTTGCGGGCGGCGCGACCAGGGACGAGGCGGACGAGCGTCTCTCGGTCCTGAGTGGTACCGTAGGGAAGTACTTCGACCGTCAGAAGGCCATGCTGGAAGGCGAGGGTGATCCCATGACCCACGTAGTGCTCCTCTCTGGCGGCTCGGGCACGCGCCTGTGGCCGCTCTCGAACAGCGCCCGCTCCAAGCAGTTCCTCAAGGTCCTTCGAGACGAACAGGGCAACCACGTCTCCATGGTGCAGCGCGTTTTCTCGCAGATCGAACGCGTTCCGGCGAGCGTGGACGTGACGATTGCCACGAGCGCTTCGCAGGCTGAGAGCCTCGACATGCAGGTCCCGGGTCGTTTCGCGCTGGTGACGGAGCCTGAGAGGCGCGACACCGCGCCTGCCATCATGCTCGCCTGCGCGCATCTGGCACTTGAGCAGGGCGCCGATGACGATGACCCCGTCATCGTCATGCCCATCGACACCTACGCCGACCAGGGCTACTACGATCGCATTCCAAAGATTGCCCAGACGGTGGCGACACCGGGTGCGGATCTCGTCCTTCTGGGCGTCACGCCCACGTATCCCTCGGAGAAGTACGGATACATCATTCCCGAGTCCGCAGGCCAGGAGTCCGCGGAGGCCGATGACGGCGCGCTGCCCGTGCGCACCTTCAAGGAGAAGCCGAGCGAGGAGGTGGCCGCCGGCTATATCGCCGAGGGTGGCCTTTGGAATTGCGGCGTGTTTGGATTCCGCCTGGGTTACCTTCGCGAGCTTACGCGTCGCTACTTTGATGGCATCGACTATGAGGACATGCTCGAGCACTACCGCGACCTGCCCAAGAACAGCTTCGATTACGAGGTGGTGGAAAAGGCTGAGCGGATCTGCGTCGTCCCGTACTCGGGCACATGGAAGGACCTTGGCACCTGGAACACCCTCACTGAGGAGATGGCGGAGCCCGCGGCCGGGCGCGTCTTCCTGGACGAGGCAACTACGGCGGGCGTCCACGCAATCAATGAGACGGAGCTGCCCCTCGTGGTGGCTGGTGTCACGGATGCCGTAGTCGTGGCCACGCCTGACGGCATCCTCGTCTCAGGCAAGGAGGAGAGCGCCCACATCAAGGGGCTCGTCTCCGACGCCTCGGCAGACAGGCCCATGTACGAGGACAAGCCCTGGGGCCACTATCGCATCTTTGGTACCGCCGCTGAGGTGGACGGGGCTGCGCGTCCGGTGGAGGAGATTCTCGTTCGTGCGGGTGAGAGGAGCGAGCTTTCGGCCGACGGTGCCGTGACGCGCGTGCTCGTTGTGGTGTCCGGTGCTGCCGCTGTGACGGTGGGGGAGTCCTTGCACGAGGCGCGCGCGGGCGATTCCATCACAATCGCGCGAGGCGCGACCGTCCGCATCGAAGCGGACGACGAGACGCGTGCCATTCTGGTGGGCGTCGTCGACTAGACATTACACGTAGCATTTGACGTTTGGGAGACTGTATGCCAAGGGAATTGTCCGATCTCAAGGTGGCACTTGTGCACGACTGGCTGGTGAGCGCCGGCGGCGGCGAGCGCGTTGTGTGGGACTTCCACCAGATCTTTCCCGATGCGCCTATCTACACCCTCGTTTATGACAGGGAGAAAGCTCCCGCATGGACTCGTGAGTGTGACATCCGCACGACGCGCATCCAGAGGCTCCCGGGCGGCCCAAAGCATCACAAGGCCCTTCTCTCCATGATGCCCAAGGCCTGGGAGGCGCTCGACCTCACCGAGTATGACCTCGTGTTGAGCTCTTGCAGCTCATGCTGCAAAGGTGTCATCACGCGACCGGACGCGGTTCACGTCTGCTATTGCCACTCTCCAATCCGCTATGTCTGGGATCTCTACTACGAGTACCGCGAGGGTACCAGCTCCCTCAAGCGTCTCGTAATGCCCGGCATCATGCATAAAATCCGTCAGTGGGACTACCTTGCTGCGCAGAGGGTCGATCACTTCGTTGCCAACTCTGATTTCGTGGGCAAGCGCATCTCCAAGTTCTATCGCAGGGAGTCGACTACCATCCACCCCGGCGTGCACATTGGCGACTGGCCTATCGAGGAGGCAGGCGACTATTACTTCGTCGTGTCTCGCTTCGTGCACTACAAGCGCATCGACCTTGCCATCGAAGCATGTAACAAACTGGGGCGTCGCCTTGTCATCGCTGGCTCGGGCGGCGAGGAGGAGCAGCGTCTCAAGCAGCTTGCGGGCCCCACCGTCGAGTTCAGGGGCTTTGTTTCGGAGGAGGAGATGGCGCATCTCTACGCCCACGCAAAGGCCTTCCTCTTTCCGGGAATGGAGGACTTCGGACTTACGCCCGTCGAGGCCATGAGTCATGGCGTCCCCGTGCTCGCCTTCGGCAAGGGCGGTGCACTCGAGACCGTCGACGGCGGCAGGACCGGGCTCTTCTTCGACGAGCAGTCCGCGGATGCCCTCGCTGAGTGCATTGAGCGCTTCGAGAGCGAGGGAGTGGCGCTTTCCCGAGAGGAGATCGCGGCCTACGCCCACGCGTTCTCTGACGAGATCTTCCGAGAGAGCATCCGTGCGTACTGCGAGGGCGTGCTGAGCGACTAGAACGCGGTGGAAGTCAGGGCGTGAAGTTGTGGCTTGCTGTTCCTGACGTCTGGCTGTGAAAGAGACGGAGTCACCTTGATCTATATTGACAGCAGGTGGGTTGGCGAGCATGGTATCGGGCGCTACGCGCGCGAGGTCACGGCTCGTCTCGGAGTTGAGTGGGAGAGCCTCGGTCTCTCGGGCAGTCCATCTTCGCCGACCGGGTGTCTCGAGGGCGACCTGCCCGACGAGGGCCTCATCTACTCGCCAGGCTACAATTGCTTCGCAAAGGCGCGCTGCCCCCAAGTTGTGACGGTGCACGACCTCATTCACCTTGAGACCCCCTGGCCCTCAAGGGCGAAGTACCTTGCGTACTACGATGGCGTGCTTAAGCCGAAAATCAGGAAGAACGGGTGCGTGATCACGGTGTCCGAAACCTCCGCTCGAGCCATCCGCGCGTGGCTTCGAGATGACAGCGTCGAGGTAATAGACTGCGGAAACGGTGTCTCAGTGGACTTCGCCCCCTCGGGAAACGTTGGCAGCATGGTCGATGTCGAAGTCGTCGGGCATGCCGACGATGGCCCATACATTGTCTACGTTGGAAACCTCAGGGCCCATAAGAACTTCGACGTGCTTCTCGAGGCGCTTGCCGACGCGAAGCTTGCCGAAACGAGGCTTGTGGCCGTGCTTCACGAGCGTGACGAGGCGCTCGAGCGGGCGGAGCGGCATGGTGTGCGCGACAGGGTAGAGGTCCTGAGCTCCCTGTCTGATTCTGAGCTCGCTGCCGTATATCGGGGAGCCGCCCTCATGGCGTTTCCCTCCGTGCTTGAGGGGTTTGGGCTGCCTGCCGCAGAGTGCCTCTCCTGCGGTACGCCCGTAGCTTATTCCACCTGCTGCGCTTCCGTGGCCGAGATCGTTGGGAAGTGTGGCATCGGCGTTTCCGATGCGCACAATGCGTCTGCGTGGGCCGATGCGATTGCGTCCCTCCTGGCCACGCCTGTTGCGGTCGATGCCGAGAGCGTCTTCTCGCGCTATCGCTGGGACGACGTTGCGCATGGCGTTGAGGGCGTGCTTCGTTCTATGGGTGGGGTATCATAAGCCGACCCGATGGGGTCTGATCGCCTGGGGGCGTTGCGTCTACGATGAGGGTTGCGTTTCTCATACAGGACTTCTCGCGTGGTGCTGGAAGCGAGCGCGTGACCTCGCTTATCGCGAATGGCCTTGCGAAACGCGGCCACGAGGTCAGCATAATTAGCATCAGCGGTGACAACAGTAGCTTCTACATGCTTGACGAAGGCGTGACGCTCAGGACGCTCGTTCCCGGCGGCGGGCTTGACAACAAGAGGTATTTCTTTAAGGCCTATCTGCGGCTTCGAAAGCTGCTCAGGCAGGTCAGACCTGACGTCGTGGTGAATGTGTTTGCCGCTCTGGGAATCTATTCCATCCCCAATGCCCGCGGGATCGGTTGCAAGACAGTCTCCTGGGAGCACTTCAACTACAAGGCACGCGTGGGCATGAACCCAATCGGTCGCAAGCTGGCGGCACGTCATGCCGACCAGATCGTTACTCTCACCGAGACCGACAAGGCGTACTACCTTGAGGACAACCCTGGCATGCGCGCTGGCATTTGCAGCATCTTTAATCCCTCGCCCTACCAGGGGCAGCCTGTCTCGCACGTGGACGCGAAGCCCTGGGTAGTTTCCGTGGGACGACTCACCGAGCAGAAGGGGTTCGATCGCCTGCTCCGCGCATGGGCGATTGTCGAGCGCGATCCTCGCTCCGCCGGTTGGGAGCTCATGATTGTGGGGGAGGGCGAGGAGCGCGAGGCCCTTGCTGCCGAAGCGGCGGAGCTCGGACTCGCGCGTATGTGCCTCGCCGGCGAGCGCAAGGACGTTGACTCCATGTATCGCCAGGCGCGGATCTACGCCTCCACGGCTCGCTTCGAGGGACTTCCGATGACCATGATTGAGGCGCAGTCGTTCGGTCTTCCCATTGTCTCGCTCGACTACGACACGGGCCCTCGCGACATCGTCACGGACGGAGTGGACGGCGTCATTGTCGGCCAGGATGCGGGGGAGGAGTCCGCAATCTCCCGCTATGCTGAGGCGCTGCTGCGTTGCATGAGCTCACCCGAGGCGACAGTCGCCATGGGTGTCGCCGCCCTAGAGGCCTCTCGTCGATTTGAGTCCGAGCGTCTCATGGATCAGTGGGAGGGGCTTCTCTCGCGGCTCGTGGGGTAGATGTCATGTCGGCCGCCTTTTACGTGCGCTCAATCAGTGCTTTATCGTTCTCGCTCGCTCCTAGGTTTCTAACCATCCTCGCAAAGCGATATGATTCTCTAGGTATCTGAATTGTCGTTCGCCTTGGTCGCTGGCCCGCCCGTGGTCTATTGCGCGGGCTACTACGAGGGGGAGTCGTGTTCCTGCTGCCGTATGTGGTCTGCTTTCTCCTGACGGGGCTTGCCTTGTATCTTGGCGAGCGTCGGTCCGACGTGTGGGGGAGTGTTCTTGTCGTCGTCGGTCTCCTCCTTCCGGTCCTCTTGGCCGCCATGAGAGATCCGAGTGTCGGCAGGGACGTGGGCACCTATCTCGCGCCCCTCTCCGAGAAGGCGCTCGAGGCAAGCAACCCGGCCGACTTCTTCAGTCGAATCTGGTGGAGCAGGGCCACTCGCGACATTGAGCCACTTTTTGCCATGCTGGTGTTTGTTTCCACAAAGGCCTCGGGCGGAATTTGGGGCACGTTCTTTCTTCTTGAGGCCCTAAACATGGCCCTTGTGTTTTCCGCGACGCAGCTGCTGAACGCTCGTTTGCGAAAGATTGGCGCACGCCCCGTTTCCGTTGCTCTCTGCGTGACGATCTACCTCCTGCTCTTCTACAACCTCTCGCTCTCAGTGTTCCGGCAGAGCCTGGCGCTTCTCATCGGACTCGTTGCAGTGCTGCTTTGGATGGACGAGAGGGCACCCTATGCCCTCCCGTGTCTCGTTCTTGCGATGCTCGTGCACTCAACCAGCGCTTTCTGCATTGTCCTCATTGCCGTCTGGCAGATCGCGAGGAAGCGTTGGTTCGTCTTAGCGCACGTCCTTGCAATAGTCACGTTCCTCGTCACCGCCTTCGGCAAGTGGACGTATGGCTGGACAATGAACGCCATCAACACGATTGTCCCTGTGCCCGGACGCTATCTCGACACTGCATACATGGCTTCGTCTCTCAACGTGAACAAGGCGTGGCTGTATCTCGTCGTCGTGATGCTTGCGCTGGTCGTGGCCATTCGTGTGTTCGGTCATGCCGACGAGATAGACGACTTCTTCTACCTTGTCGTTCTTCTTGCGGCCGCCCTCTTTCCCATCGGGGTCGTCTCCGCCAACGCCGGCAGGATACTCTACTACGCATTCGCGTTCTTTCCTCTCGCCATGGCGAAGTTTGCGACTAACGAACGGTTCGATTCTGGGCATAGGCGCCAGGTTGTCTGTGCGGCCCTGGTGGCGGCCGTTGCCGCCTATTGGGTTGGGACTATCGGTCTCAGCGATTTCACGGACACGGCTCGCTATGCATTGGCATTCATGTAGGCACGCGTTGCGGTCAGTCGTCGAGTCGGCGTCTTCTTCTGGAGGTTGGACAAGTGCAAAAGGTACTGCTCGTCGGACTCTACAGCAACGAGGCATGCCCGCCCTTCTCGCTCGCCCTCGCGAGGTCCATCCACGCAAACGGTTGCGAGGTGTACGCCGTGCTTCCTGCGGATGTGGATAACCGGGGGGAGTGGGTCTCGGCCCCCTTTGTCGCCGCTACGCTCTTCGTTGACATCAATGCCGGAGGCTCGCCTGCCGGCAAGGCGAGGAAGTTGTGGGTCATCGCCCGGCTCAAGCTGCTTGCGGCTCTCGGAAGGGTTAGCGTTGGCGGCGAGCGGACCTTCGACTGCACCATCCTCACCTTTGCGCATCGTTGGAACACCTTCGTGGCAGGCCTGTTCGACGCTGGCCCTGTCGTACTTCTCCTTCATGACCCCAAGCCGCACTCGGATGAGAACCCGCGACAGGCGGCCATGATTCGGGAGCAGGGCAGACGTGCGGACTTCCTTGTCGTGCTAACGCGGGGGTTTGCCGCCTTTGCCGCATCGGAGTACGGCAAGGCCGCCGATCGCGTGCTCTATCTTCCCCACAAGCCCTTCGACGCCGTGGCCTCGACGTATCGCGCGACGGACAAGGCACCCACGAATTATCTCTTCTTCGGGAGGATCAACCGATACAAGGGCATTGACGTCCTGATAGAGGCCTTCGCTCGGCTCGAGGCGTCTGGTGCCAGCGTCCGCCTTACCGTCGCCGGAAAGGGCGACTTCAGCCCCTATGAGGAGGCCTTCTCGCATCTTGGGGCTGCGACGCTCATGAACGAGTACGTTTCCGACGAGGACATCGAGCGGCTCTTCTCGATGGGGAACTGTGTTGCCGTCGTACCATATCGCGACGCCACGCAGTCGGGCGTCATTGCGCTTGCCCTCGCCTATGGCGTGCCTGTCATTGCCTCCGACACCGGTGGTCTGCGCGAGCAGCTTGACGGTGGCCACGTGGGGCTCTTCTGCGAACCGGGTAATGTCGAGTCTCTTCTTGCGCGCATGATCGAGCTTGCCGACGATACCTCCGCGCGGGAGAGGCAGGCGAGGCTCATGAGCGAGTATGCACGGAGGGTCTCCGCTGGATACGATGATGCGGTGGGCGAGATGCTTCGCGTGGTTGGTGAGTCGCGCGGTTAGCGTGAGGTCTCTAGCGCACTTGATGACACGGTTTCGTACGCAAGTGCCTCGGGAGCGCAGGTTGAGGTGGCCTGGCACGGAATGACCTTGCTGACGACAGGGGAGTGCCCCAAGGGCCTTGTGTTGGCGGCGGCATCTCGGTAGACACGTGCGGGCTGCTCTTGTCGGGTGCGGGTGTGTTGTTGTGCCGATGACATGGCTTTCGTCGCAGCATGCGGCCCGAAACCGCTATCCTAGGGAAGTTAAAGGTGGGGCGGGTGTGTCCCGACAGTTCTTTATGGAGGAACAGCTTGAGCCGTCGTAGTTCCGGAGCGGCGATATCCTACGTCTACTCCGTAACGCAGATAATCGTGAGCTTGGTCTACGTGCCCATGCTCCTCGGGGCAATCGGACAGGGCGAATACGGCCTGTACCAGATGATAGGTTCGATCATCGCGTACCTTAACGTGATCAACAACACGCTTTCTGCAGGGGCGACGCGCTACTACTGCCGCTACGCTGCGGTGGAGGACGCGGACGGCATGGCCAACGTGCTTGGTACGCTGAAGCGAATCTATCGCTTTGCGGGTATGGCGATCATCGGCGTGACGATCGTCCTCGCCTTCGTGATGCGACAGGTGTATGCCGCATCGCTTACGCCGTGGGAGCTCGACGAGAGCTGCATCCTGCTCGGTATACTTGCCGTCAATCTTCTGTTCACCATGAGCAACACGCTCTCCATCGCGGTCATCACGGCGCGGGAGCGCTTTGTCTTCCTCAAGGGGTCGCAGCTTGCGGTGCTTGTCATCCAGCCCCTCGCAATTCTGGCACTCGTCAATAACTGGCCCTATGCCTGGACGGTCTGCGCGGTGCAGCTTGCCTGTAACGTTGCTTGCTGGGCGGTGCAGCGCCATTATGCGTGCATTCGGCTCGGTATGGACGACCGGCTGCGCGAATACGACCGCGGCCTCGAGCGCGACCTCATGCGTTTCTCGGGAGGCATCATCCTTGCTATGGTGGCAGACCAGGTCTTTTGGAAGACCGATCAGCTCATCCTGGGTTGGATGTACGGGACTGACACGGTCGCGGTCTACGCGGTGGGCGCTCAGGTCGTCATGTCGTACATGCCGCTTGGTACCACGGTCTCTGCGGTTTTCATGCCCAAGGCGTCCGAGATTTGGCATCGCGACCATGACGTGCGCGGCCTTTCCGACCTGCTTGTGCGCGTGGGTCGCCTCTCCCTCTACCCCTCTCTTCTCGTGCTTACGGGATGGGTGGTGTTCGGCCTCGACTTCGTTAAACTCTGGGCGGGCCCCGGCTTTGCCGACGCGTACTGGATCGCGCTTGTCGTCATGATTCCGTTCACGATTGACATGAGCCAGAACACCGGCCTGACCATTCTGCAGGTGCGCGACATGTACGGATTCCGCGGCAAGATGTACCTCGTTGCGGCCATTCTCAACATTGGACTTACCTTCGTGCTTGCGAGGGCCTTCGGCGGCATCGGGGCGGCCGTGTCGTCTGGCATCGCCATGTTCCTGAGCAGTGGTGTCATTCTGAATTGGTACTACTGGAAACACGTGGATCTTGACATTCCGAGGTTCTTCCGGAGCACGTTGAGGCTGACGGCGCCCTTGGCCGTTCTTTGTGCCGCGGGATGCGTCGTCTGGGCGCTCGTCCCAAAACCCGTGGGCTGGGCCATCCTTGCGGTGGGCATCCTCGTCTACGCCGCCGCCTTCTGCGCCGTCGCGTGGGTTGCCTCGTGCAACGAGTACGAGAGATCGTTCGTCAGGCGCCTGGCGGTCAAGCTTGGCCTGCGGAAGGCTGGGTAGCGTGCCTGCGATGGACGGTGGTTCGTCCAGCTGTTTGACGGAAGGGGAGTCCATGAACCACGTTTTTCTGATGCAGGTGCATCAACACCCCCGACTCGTGGAGCGCATCCTGCGCAAGCTGGCCGCACCCAATCACTTCTTCCTGATAAACGTCGACGGTAAGTGCTCTGCCGAGCTCGCGCGGGAAATGAGGGAGGCCATTGTCGCGAGCGGCGTCAGCGTGGTGGACATCACGCGCATGAATATCATGCACGGCGGTTTCTCTCAGATAGATTGCACGCTGCGGCAGATGCGTTCCGCTCTGGCCGGCGGCGCGGTCGACGCGCCGCCTTCCTTTGACTACTACCACACAATCTCCGGCCAGGATTACCCGTGCGTCTCCAAGGCGCGCTTCGACCACTTCTTTGAGGATTCGTGTGCGCGGGACTCCCACAGGAGCTTCCTGTGGATCGACCCTCCCGAAAGCCTCAGGCGATGGCGTCTGGGCAAGTACCGAAGGCGACTCGACCACTGGTGGTTTCACGACTCGTTCACCGGACCCGTGGGCAAGCGACTGCGCCTTGGCGCGGTGGCGCGCAGGCTGCTCTGGTTCATGCCGAGGAGCAGAATCGACTACGACGAGGTCTATGGCGGGTGGAACTGGTTCTCGTTGCATCGCAGCGCCGTGGAGTGGCTCATGGGGTATGTGGACGAGCATCCCGAGTACGTGCGACGCTTCCATCACACCGACTGCGGGGACGAGCTCTTCTTTAACACGCTGCTCATGCGTGGCGCACGTGCAGGTGTCGACCTTGACCTTGTGACTGACAACAGCCTGCGTTTCGTGGAATGGCATCCCAAAAGGAAGACTGGCTCGCTTCCGCTCGTGCTCGAGGAGTCCGAGTTTGACGAGATTGAGGCTTCTGGCGCACTGTTTTGCCGCAAGGTGGACCCCGTGGCGTCAGCTGTTCTGCTTGACAAGATCGACGCGTCCGTCTCGTGCGCCGACTCACTCGACGACGCTGACGTAAGGTGCGACTAGCGCGACTCCGGACGTGAGGGGTCATGGTCTGACGGCGTTAACCGCCATTCTTTGCCGTATGGCTGACGTCTGCAGCGGATGCGGCCGGGGCAAACCGCCTCCTTGCGCCCCACATCGAGCGCGAGGCCACGCTGAACAGGGCTCTTCTCCCCATGTCAGCCGCTAGGCACCCCACGAGGATCGCGGTGGGCACGAGTAGGCTTGCGAGGATGAAGAGACCCGAGCCATACACCCCGTCGAAGGGAAACCACCTCTGCCAAAGGAGGACGCGCATCCCTGGATGCTCATGGATGAGATAGACGCCCACGGTCGATTTTGCGACGAGGTTCACGGCTCGGTTGGTGAAGTGAAGCCGCGCAAAGGCGAGGAACAGGCCGAATGCCTCGCAAAGTATGAGGGGAGACCCCGGAGACCACGCGCGGTGAGGTGCCGTCAGTTCTTGGCGGCGGAGCGGTGGGGCGGGCTCTTCTCGGCGGCGTCCTGCGCGAGGAGCGTGGCGGCAGCGAGGAGGAGCGGGAGCGTGGCGACGACTCCCATGCCGTAGCGCATGGAGCCGTTGAGCGGGCCGGCGACGCAGGTCAGGATCAGGACGAGGCCGGGCAGGGCGACCAGCGCGCGGTCGCGCCTGCCGGCGCGCAGCAGCAGCGCCGTGGCGAGCAGCAGCGCCCACGTGTAGATTCCCATGTAGGACAGGTGGCCGAGGCCGGGGATGGCCTTGAAGATCGCCGGGATGCGCTGGGCGAGGCTGCGTGCGCCCTCGGGCAGCCACTTGGTCGCCGTGATGCCGTTGTTGTCGGCCATGGCGAAGCCGGTGTACTCCTGCTTGTAGTCGTTGGTGAGACTGGGGTACCAGTAGCCGTAGGTTTGCAGGAGCGTGGCGTCGAGGTAGGTCTCGGGGTGGCGCAGGCCCTGCGAGGCCCAGGTGCGCAGGTACTCGGGCAGGTGGTCGGCGCTTATGAGGGTGTTTTTGACCGTGTCGGAGACGGCCCAGTCGTAGGCGTCGGGGAGACGGTCGTAGTCGAGGGTGCGGCCGATGACCTCGCGCTCCCAGGGCTCGACGTCGTCGCCGTTGAGGAGGGCGTAGCGCGCCGTCTGCTGGAAGGGGATGGAGAGGGCCTCGGCCGGGGCGCCGGGCTCGGCGTGGAGCGCGGCCTTGAGGATGGCACCCGAGGCGGGGACGAGCGCGACGGCGATGACGAGGGGGACGGCGGCGCGCAGGCGCTGGCGCGCGGTTGCATGCAGCAGCGCGAGGAAGGGCAGGGAGAGCGCGACGACGTAGAGGCCGTTCTTGCGCAGGACCCCCGCGAGGAAGGCGGCCGCGACGAGGGCGGCCATGCTGCGGCGGCTGGCGGCGAAGGCTGTTGGGTCCTTGGCGTAGAGGGCGAAGAGCGAGAGGTACGCGACGAAGGCGGCGCCGAAGAGGCTGTCCTTCACGTCCCACTGGCAGTAGCAGGAGAAGATGGGGTTGAGGGCGAAGAAGGCGAGGCTGGCCGCGAGCGCCCAGCGCGGGGCGCCGAGGCGCTCGATCGTGCGGAGCTCGAACGTGCAGGCGGCGACGTAGGCGGCTGTCTGGAAGAGGGTGATGAGGAGGAAGCCGGCCTCGTTCCCGCCGAGGGCGCGGCCGAGGGAGAAGACGGCGCCGTAGAGGAGGGTCGCCTCGAGCGGGTGGTGGGTGTTCCAGTGCATGGAGCCCGTGACCTGGGCGAGCATGAAGTTCATGTCGAAGCTCGTGGAGCCCGGGAGCTGGGCGACGACCATCGGGGCCCAGGCGACGAGCAGGACGACGGGTGCGAGGCGGACGAGGCGGTCGAGTGCGGTCTGGGCCGCTGCCGAGGGGAGGCTCTTCTCGGCGGTGTGCTCGTGACGCGCGAGGATGCGGTCGAAGAGGGGCGTGGCGAGCGTGTGGACGAAGACGGCGATCGTCGCGATGGCGAGGAGCGTCTTTGCCGTGTGGCTGGCGTTTTGGAAGAGCGGGACGATGGTCTTGAGCTGGCTAAGCGCGCAGCCGAACACCCAGAAGAGGGAGAGGATGAGCGAGACGATTGCCGTGGGGACGTCGTGTGCGGCGGGGCGGCGCAGCGTCTTGTGGAGGAAGTAGCCGTAGGCGGCGAGCGCGAGGCAGGAGGGCAGGCCGAGCGCGGTGCGGATCGCGTCGGGCAGCGGGTGCGCGAGGTCCTGCGTGTAGGCGAAGGAGACGGCGAGCAGGGCGAGGTAGGCGATGATGCTGGCCGGGCGGGCGACTCGTCGTGTGGTGGTGCTCAAGGTTGGTCTCCTGGTGGGTTGGCGTGATGGCGCGCGGCGACGGCGATCGCGCGGGTCGCGGGACGTCGGCGTCAACGTGACTTCGACTAAATGTCTATCCTACGCTGGGGCGTTAGCGCGGGCAAGGTGGCGTGGGTGGTGTGGGTGTGGCGACGTGTGCGTTTGTGCCTGCGGTCTCGGCTCGGATACCTGCTTCTGCCGAAGGCATGCGTTGCGCGGTTCTGAAAGGAATGAACTTTTGGGTTTTAGTTTGCCGCTGTCTTCAGCGGCTCATTTCCAGGCATCTTTTATCTGCGAATGCATGACAAAGGGGAGGTTTCGCCTTATTATTTGGAGCGGGCAAATAGAAGCCCGCCAGTATGACAGCGTCCCCCTTGGAGTACTCCCACCTTTTATCTGGATGGGCGGAAGCAAGGGGGCTTTTTTATGACGCTGAGGTGAGTACGCGGAGGAACGCGTCGTAGTTGGAGACGCCCTTGAGCTCGCGCTGGAGGTGCGAGTCGTTCACGATCCTGACGAGCAGGCCGTAGAGGTGCTCCATCTCGGCGTTCATGTCGCGGCAGGCCGCAAGCAGGAACACGATCTGCACACGTTCGCCCTGCTCGCTCCACCTGATGGGGTGCCTGAGGATGGCGACCGAGACGGCCGTGCGGCTCGCGATGGGCGTCATCGTGTGGGGGATGGCGAAGACTTCGTTCATGCTCGTGTCGGCGACGCTCTCGCGTTCGAGTGTGGACGCGACGAAGCGGTCGTCGACCACGCCCGCGGCCTCGAGCCTGGCGCACATGCCGCGCAGGAGGTCGCTCTTCTCGACGCGGTCCTCCACGACCTGGAAGCAGTCTCGCTCGAAGAATCGTGCGATGCTCGAGACGCGCTCCTCGTAGAGCCTCGCGAGGATGTGCGCGACGGAGTCGGTGTCGTGGCGGTTGAGGTCGAAGCCCGCGAGGACCGAGGGGCAGGGGCACTCGGCCAAAGGGACCGTCGAGACCACGAACGCGACGTCGTCGGTGATGCGCGGCAGGCCCTTGACGAACGCTGCGTGCGAGACGGAGTCGACCACCTGCACGAGGTCGCCGAAGCTGCTCTCGATGCGCGAGCAGAGGATGCGCGCGGCCGCCTTGCCGGAGCTGCAGACCACGAGCACGCGTAGGCGGTCCTCGTCGCCCTCGGGCTTGCGCTCGATCGCGGCACCCACGTGCAGCGCGATGTAGCCCACGTCCTCCTCTCCGAACTTGCGCGCCGAGCCGGCGAGCACCTTCTCGAGCGACATGAGCGAGATCTCGAAGGCGAGCGGGAAGCTCTTCTTGATGGTGTTGAGCAGCGGGTTCTTGACGCGCACGCCCGCGTCGATCGAGCGCGACACCGAGCCGAGGTGCGTCACGAGGCCGTGACGCAGGCCCTCGTCGGCGTGCAGGTCGAAGCCGTAGTCGCCCTCGATGACGTCGAGCAGCTCGTCGACCGTCTTGCGCGCCCAGGCGTCGTAGTCGTCGTCCGAGGGGATGCGCGCGTTGGTCATGAGGTGGCGCGCGGCGTAGGCGCGCTCGGAGTCGGGGATCGCGACCCCGAAGGCCTCCTGCAGCGCGTCGCAGGCCTGCCCCACGAACGCGCAGGCGTCGTCCGGCCACGCCACGGGCTCGAGCTCCTCCACGATGCAGCCCGCCTTGACGCGCTCGATCATGAGGGCGAAGTGGACGAGCAGGTTCTTGAGGCCGTAGTCGTTCACGGCGATGGTCGCGTCCTGGAGCTGCGCCTGTACGACGCCCTCGAGCCTCGCGAGGTCGATGTCAGAGAAGAGTGCCTGCTCGGATGCGCTGAAGCCCGTGGCATACGAGCGGTAGTCGCGCTCGATGACCTCGGAGACGAAGCACTCGCGGCGGTCGACCTCGCGCCCGAACACGCGCACGCCGGAGCTGCGCTTGACCACGCACTCCAGGCCGTAGCGCTCGAGCACGTCCTTCACCTGGCGCAGGTACGACTTGGCGGCGGACTCGCCCACGTAGACGCTCCTGCCCAGCTCCTCGAGGCTGATGTAGCCGTCGGCGGTGAGCAGGGCCCTGAGCATGTGCTTGCGGCGCGCGTCGGCGGATGAGAGGTCCTCGTCGGCCTCGAGCCTGGTGTCGGCCGAGAACGCGTCGAAGGCGTTGCGGTCGCTGACGTCGAGGTAGTAGCCGGTCCCGCGCTTGAGCTTGACCTGGGCGCCCGCGCCGAGCTCGACGAGCTCGGCGTTGAGGGCGGCGATGTCCTTGCGCATGGTGCGGTCCGTGACGCCGCAGACGGCGGCGAGCTTCGCGACCGGCACGAAGGCCGATCCGCTCACCACGTCGAATATCTGGTCCAGGCGCTTGTACTCGAACATCAACCCTCCCTCGCGCGCGTACTGTGCATGTGTACCTTACACGTCCTTTCACGGACTTCGCCATCTCCCCATTTCCGCTTCGTGGCGGAAGCTCTGCGGTCAAGCGTGGTTCCGCTTCAACTTCGAAGCGGAAGCCGCCTGAATTGAACGCTCTTCTCGGCCACGGTACAACTATTGCCCGAGAGGAGGGACCACACATGACCAACCTGATTGACGACAACGAGGTCTTCCTGGACGTTGACATAGCCAGCAAGGAGGACCTGTTCGACTTCGTGGCCCAGCGCGCCGTCGAGCTTGGCGTGAGCGCGGACGCCGCGGCCGTCGCCGCCGACCTGATGGAGCGCGAGGGCCAGATGACGACCGGCCTCACGGACGGCTTCGCCATCCCGCACACCAAGAGCACGAACGTGGACAAGGTGGGCGTGCTGTTCGTGCGCACCACGTCAGCCGTCGCGTGGGAGACCATGGACGACGTCGACCCCACGTGCTTCTTCGTGCTCCTGGTTCCGCACGAGAACGAGGGAAACATCCACCTTCAGATGATTTCGCAGCTCGCCACCTGCCTGCTCGAGGACGACTTCAAGCAGCGCGTGCGCGCCGCAAAGGACGCCGGCGAGCTTGTCGGATACGTAGCAGATGCGCTCGCAACCCAGTGAGAGGAGGAACATCGTGAACATCGTAGGAATCGCCGCCTGCCCCGCAGGACTTGCGCACACCCCCATGGCCGCCAAGGCGCTCGAGAAGGCCGGCGCCAAGCTGGGCCACCCCACCAAGATGGAGCAGCAGGGTAGCATGGGCCAGGTCAACGCCATCTCCGAGGAGGAGGCCAAGGCCGCCGACTTCGTGCTGATCGCCTCCGACCAGAAGATCCTGGGCCTGGAGCGCTTCGAGGGCAAGCCCCAGATCCGCGTGGACATCAACACGTGCATCAAGGCTCCCGAGGCCGTCATCAAGAAGTGCGTCTCCGCGGTCGAGGCCAAGCGCGCCTAGCGCGGCCACGGCACCCATCCATTGAAAGCAACGTGCAACGAGAAAGGACAGTAAGGATGAAGAAGTTCCTTGGCGAGCTCAAGGGTCACCTGATGACCGGCATCGGCTACATGCTGCCGCTCATCATCGGCTCCTCCCTTGTGGTGGCCATCCCCCAGATCATCGCCCTCTGCATGGGCTGCACCGCCCTGACCGAGGACCTCACGGGCACCCTTGGGTTCCTCTACCAGCTCCAGCAGGTCGGCTGGGCGGGCATCAAGCTGGTCAACACCGTGCTCGCCGCGTTCATCGCGTACTCCATCGCCGACAAGCCCGCCATCGGCGCCGGCTTCGTCGCGGGTGCCATCGCGACCGAGACCAAGGCGGGCTTCTTGGGCGCCGTGCTCTACGCGTTCATCGCCGGCTACCTCGTGAAGTGGTGCCTCGACAACATCAAGATCTCCGGCCCTGCGGCCTCCATCATGCCGCTCGTCATCCTGCCGCTGATCGGCACCCTCGCCGTGGCGCTCATCGCCGTCGTGCTCGCCGGCCCGCTCGCCGCGATCAACGAGGGCATCATCGAGTGGCTGCGCCAGATGTGCACCTCCGGCACGAACCGTGTGATCATGGCAGTCGTGCTCGGCGCGATGATCGGCTTCGACATGGGCGGCCCCGTCAACAAGGCCGCCTGGACCGCCGGCAACGTTCTTCTCGCCGAGGGCGTCTACACCGCCAACGTCTACATCAACTGCGCCATCGTCATTCCCGCGCTCGGCTACGCCTTCGCCGCCGTGCTCCGCAAGTCCCGCTTCTCCGAGGAGCTGCGTGACTCCGCCATGGGCAACTGGGCCATGGGATTCGTCGGCATCACCGAGGGCGCCATTCCCTTCACGCTCGTGAAGCCCGCCATGCTCATCCCGGTCAACATGATCGG
>Ga0310695_10006702_pt1 | contig 18837 bp, 12 predicted proteins | sample RumenRJG_04DNA_FD_203882 | JGI IMG/M metagenome (GOLD analysis project Ga0310695, IMG submission 203882) | Bovine rumen microbial communities from Lethbridge, Alberta, Canada - RJG_04 (v2) (version 2) | ecosystem: Host-associated > Mammals > Digestive system > Stomach > Rumen | place: Canada...
TGCCGAAGACCCGGATGTACTGTTCGTCGAGGTAGAGGTTGCTGAGCTTCAGGTTGATCAGTTCACTGACGCGCAGCCCGCACGAGAACAGCACCTCGATGATGGCTCTGTTGCGCTGACCTTCCCACTTGCTCAGGTCGATGCTGTTTTCCAGGGCATCCACCTCCTGTGCCGTCAGCACCTCGGGCAGGTGTGCTCCCAGGACGGGCGACTCCAGCAGTTCCGAGGGGTCGTCGTCACGATAGCCGTCCAGTTGCAGGAAACGGTAGAACGAGCGTACACCACTGAGGATGCGGCATTGTGAGCGGGGATGGATGCCAATGTCGTGCAGACCGGCAGCAAAGTGCTGCAGGTCGGGCAGTTGCACCTCCAGCACCTGCTTGCCTTCCCGTTCCACGTAGTGGAGCAGCTTCTCCAGGTCACGCTGGTAGGCATCTAGCGTGTTGGCGGAGTAGCCGCGCTGCAGTTTCAAGTATCTTTGGTAGGCTCGAACGATATTTGCCTGGCTTTTCTTGTCCGTTTCCATCTTATTTCGTACCTTTGTGGCCGCAAAGGTAATAAATTTCTTTGAATTATGAAAATCCAGATTGTCAACGGTCCTAACCTGAACCTGCTGGGCACCCGCGAACCGGGCATCTATGGTTCGTCGTCGTTTGACCAGTATCTGCCACAGCTGCAGGCGCGTTATCCTGATATCGAGATTGCCTACTATCAGAGCAATGTCGAGGGTGAACTCATCAACAAGATGCAGGAGGTGGGCTTCACCTTCGACGGCATTGTGCTCAATGCCGGGGCGTACACGCATACCTCCGTGGCCTTGCACGACTGCATACGCTCGCTGAAGTGCCCTGTCATCGAGGTGCACATCTCGAACGTCCACCAGCGCGAGGAGTTCCGCCACCATTCGTTCATCTCTGCTGCCTGCAAGGGGGTCATCTGCGGCTTTGGCCTGGACTCCTACCGTCTGGCTGTCGAAGCGCTCAAGGGATGACAATCGACGAGTATATCGACAGTCATATCGCTCCGGAGCCTGACTACCTCTACAGGCTCTGGCGGGCCACCAATATCCACATGCTGCATGGGCGCATGGCCTCGGGCCATCTGCAAGGCAGGCTGCTGAAGATGCTGGTCAGCATGATACGTCCCAGGAACATCCTGGAGGTGGGCACCTTCAGCGGCTATTCGGCCATCTGCATGGCTGAGGGACTGGAGGAGGGGGGCATGGTGTACACTTTTGAAATCAACGACGAACAGGAGGATTTCACGCGGCCCTGGATAGAGCAGTCGCCCGTCAGCGACAAGATACGCTTCATCGTGGGCGATGCCATCACGGAGGCTCCCAAGCTGGGCATCACCTTCGACATGGCTTTCATCGATGGTGACAAGCGTACCTATCGCCAGACCTACGAGATGGCACTGTCGCTGTTGCGGCCCGGGGGCTTCATCCTGGCGGACAATACGCTGTGGGACGGTCATGTGGTTGACAGCCACTACGACCGCGATCCGCAGACCCGGGGCATCGAGACCTTCAACGACTATGTCATGAACGACGGCCGTGTAGAGCAGGTTATACTGCCGTTGCGTGACGGATTGACGCTCATACGCAAACAAAAATAAAGATTTTCGCCCGAAAAGTTGCAGGTTTCAATTAAAATCCGTACTTTTGCTTACAAATTGTAAACTATCAACTAAAAGCATGGAGAAAATTGACAATCTTGATAAGAAGATACTGAGTATCTTGTCAAAGAATGCACGAATCGCTTTCAAGGATGTGGCTGCCGAGTGCAATGTGTCGCGGGCTGCCATTCACCAGCGGGTACAGCATCTGATTGAAGGGAATGTAATCATGGGTAGTGGCTTCGATGTCAACCCGAAGAGCCTGGGCTACTCCACGTGTACCTATGTGGGTATCACCTTGGAACGTGGCAGCATGTACAAGGACGTGGTGGAGTGCCTGCAGCATATCCCTGAGGTGGTGGAGTGCCATTTCACCACGGGTCCTTACACCATGATGGTGAAACTTTATGCACGCGACAACGAACAGCTGATGCACCTGCTGAACGGACGCCTGCAGGATATCCCTGGCGTGGTGGCCACGGAGACGCTCATCTCTCTGGAACAGAGCATCAAGCGCGAGATACCGGTAACCTTTGACGAATGATATGATGGCAAACCGCTTCGACTGGCAGTCGCAACTTGCTGCGACGGCCTATCAGTCTTTTCCGGAGGCTGCACGCAGGCCGGTCATTGGCATTACGGGCAATTACGGTGAACAGAACTGCAAGCTGGGCGAGGGCTACTACAAGTCTGTCTGGCAGGCTGGGGGAGTGCCTGTCGTCATCCCTCCGTTGAGCGATGTGCAGGCGGTTGTCAACACGTTGGACCGTATTGACGGCTTGCTGCTCAGTGGAGGGGCTGATTTCAACCCGCTCTATGCGGGCGAGGAACCGTCTGCTCGTCTGGGGGGCATCAATGCTGAGCGCGATCTGCCGGAACTGCTCATCACGCAGCTGGCTTACAATCGGCAACTTCCCATCTTGGGCATCTGCCGGGGCATTCAGACGCTGGCCATGGCGCTGGGGGGAAAGGTCTGTCAGGACATCTCTGACAGGGCTCAGGTCAGGCATTCTCAGGATGCTGACCGCTCGGAACCGACGCACAGCGTAACCCTCGAGCCCGACTCCATCCTCTATCATATCTATCAGGAGTCTTCTCACCTTTCAACTTTATACGTCAACTCCTTCCATCATCAGGTGGTGGAGGACCCTGGCGAACGCTTCTGGGTGACGGCTCGCTCCACTGACGGATTCATCGAGGCCATGGAGAGCCGCGAGTACAAGAGCATCCTGGGGGTACAGTGGCATCCGGAGTGCCTTCCGGCTGAGGAGGGGCAACCCATCTTCCGCTGGCTGGTCAGCCAGGCTGCCAGCTATCGGGAGGCTTGTGACCTCCATCAGCGGGTGCTGACGCTCGACAGCCATTGCGACACGCCTATGTTCTTCCCGCAGGGGGTGGACTTCAGCAGCCGCGACTCCAAGCTGTTGGTCGACTTGCATAAGATGACGGACGGTCGTCAGGATGCTACCATCATGGTGGCTTATCTGCCGCAGCCTCTTCCGGGCGAGGACTTCCGGTCAAAGGTGGCATTCGACGTACCGGGACCTACGGCTTATGCGGACCTGATATTCGACAAGATAGAGGAGATCGTGGACCGAAATAGGGCTTATCTCAGCATCGCCCGTACGCCTGCAGACTTGTATGCCAACAAGCGGCAGGGCAGGAAGAGCATCATGCTGGGCATCGAGAACGGACTGGCACTGGACGGTCAGCTGCAGCAGCTCAGCCACTTTGCACAGCGGGGCATCGTCTATATGACGCTCTGCCATAATGGTGACAACGATATCTGCGATTCTGCCCGGGGCTGCGATACGCATCATGGGGTCAGCGACTTCGGACGGCAGGTCATCGCTGAGATGAACCGACTGGGCATCATGGTTGACCTCAGCCATGCCAACGAGCGTAGCTTCTACGATGCGCTGGACATCAGCACCACGCCTATCGTGTGCAGTCACAGCAGTTGCCGTGCGCTCTGCGACCATCCCCGCGACCTGACGGACGACCAGATGCGGGCACTGGCGAAGAAGGGTGGGGTGATGCAGGTGACGCTCTATCATGGCTTCCTCATCAAGGAGGGGGAGGCAACCGTACAGGATGCCCTTCGCCACTTGGAGCATGCCATACAGGTCATGGGCATCGACCATGTCGGCATCGGTACTGACTTCGATGGCGATGGTGGTGTCAGGGGCTTTGCTGATGCTTCCGAGGTGCTGACTTTCACTCGTCACTTGCTGGCCAGGCGCTATGCGGAGGCTGACATCGAGAAAATCTGGGGAGGCAACTTCCTGCGGGTGATGTCTCTGGTTCAGGAATCAAGAAATATATAAAACGGTATTATAGGAAAGAAATGGAAGTATGAAGTATGTGTCTTTTTGCCTTTTTACCCTTTTACTCTTTATGACAAGTTGTGGTACAACGAAGAAGAGTCAGCAGAACAGCCAGCCTGTCGTCAACATTGAGTTCAATGCTGACTCGGCATATGCCTTCTGTGCGGCTCAGTGTGCCTTCGGGCCTCGGACCATGAACAGCGAGGCGCATGAGCGCTGCCTGCAGTGGATACAGCAGAAGTTCCAGGACTATGGCTGTCAGGTGACGCTCCAGAAGGCTGACCTGCGAGGCTATGACGGTACCATCCTCAAGAGTACCAACATCATCGCCCGTCAGCCATCAGCCATCAGCCGTCAGCCATCGTCACGCATCCTCGTCTGTGCCCACTGGGACAGTCGTCCCTGGGCTGACAACGACCCGGACTCTGCCAACTGGCGCAAACCTGTGATGGCTGCCAACGACGGTGCTTCGGGTGTGGCTGTGATGCTGGAACTGGCACGCTTGCTGCAGCAGCATGACTCTGCCCGTGTCGCAGTGGACTTCGTTTGCTTCGATGCTGAAGACTGGGGTGTTCCCCAGTGGAGCGATGAGGTGGATGCTGACTCCTGGGCACTCGGTGCCCAGCACTGGGCTGCTTCCTATGCCGCCTCTTCATCGTCAGCGGCGACTGTGTCGCAGCCTTCCTACGACTATGCCATCCTCCTCGACATGGTGGGTGGCCAGGGGGCGAAGTTCTATCATGAGTACTATTCCCTGCAGTATGCCCGCCCTGTCGTGGAAAAGGTGTGGCAGGCTGCCAGCGCTGCTGGCTATGGCAGCTTCTTCCCGTCCAAGGATGGGGGTGGTGTCACGGACGACCACATCCCCGTCAACGAGAAGGCGCACATCCCTTGCATCGACATCATCAACCACTATCCTGACTGCGAACAGAGCAGCTTCGGACCTACGTGGCATACGGTGAACGACGACATGCAGCACCTCGACAAGAATACCCTGCAGGCCGTTGGACAGACCTTGGTACAACTCATCTATTCTGATTAGCCATGCTCTCCGCCCTGCTCTTCTCCGTCTTCTTCGCCTCCGCACCGTCTGCTGCGGCAGTGTCGCAGCCCTCCGTCCCGGACTCCCTCTCTTCTCCCACCTTCGTGCCTACGGTCAAGGTGGGCAAGGTCCTCGAGGGGGGCGACAGCATCCAATACATGGAGATGAACAATGTCTATGTCTTTCCACCTGTGGCCTTCGAGAGCAAGAAACAGGCCAATGCCTATATGCGACTGGTCAAGAATGTCAAGACCGTCCTGCCCCTGGCGAAGGAGGCCAACATGATTATGATGGAGACTGCTGAGTATCTCGAGACACTGCCTGACAAGAAAGCTAAGGAGGAACACATGAAGCGGGTAGAGAAGAGCATCATGAAGGAGTATAAGCCGCGCATGAAGAAGCTGACCTACTCGCAGGGCAAACTGCTCATCAAACTCATCTACCGGGAGAGCCATTCTTCCAGCTACGAACTGATTCAGGCCTTCCTCGGACCTCTTCGTGCCGGTTTCTATCAGGCCTTCGCCTGGGCGTTTGGCGCTTCGTTGAAGAAGGAGTACGACCCTGAGGGCGTAGACCGCCTGACGGAGCGTGTGGTCCTCATGGTGGAGGCTGGCCAGCTATGATGCGCTCCCTGTTACTCTTCCTCGCCCTCGTCTTGTCCACTGCGGCCATGCCGCAGCCTTCTTCCTCCTCCGTCCCTGTTCCGTCTGCCGCTTCTTCCCCTTCCTGGGAGCAGCTCTTCCGCGACTGGATGACTCTCGAGGATGCTTCCTACGGTGAGGAGACCTTCGAACTCCTGGCCGGCCTGGCTGACAACAAGCTGAACCTCAACCAGACCACCCGCGAGGAACTGGAACAGCTTCCTTTCCTCTCTGCCACGCAGATCGAGGAACTCATTGCCTACCGGGACCGCTACAAACCCATGCGGAGTCTCAACGAACTGTTGATGATACAAAGCCTCGACTGGAACACCCGTCGCTTGCTGGTCTGCTTCGTCTGTTGCGAACCCCTTCCTCCGTCCACATCGCTCCTCCCGCCACTCTCCACCCTTCTCCAAGAGGGCCGTCACACGCTGCAGGCTACCCTGAAGGTTCCCTTCTATGAGCGCAAGGGCGACCAGAACGGCTATGCTGGCTATCGCTATCGTCACGACCTGCGCTATCAGTTCAACTACCGCGACCGACTCAAGTTCGGACTGACGGCTGCCCAGGATGCTGGCGAACCTTTCTTCACGCGTGGCAACAACTGGGGCTACGACCACTATTCCTATTACTTCCAACTGCGTCGCATGGGCAGGCTCGAGGAACTGAACCTGGGCATGTTCCGGGTGCAGATGGGCATGGGACTGGTCATGAATACGGGTTTCCACCTGGGCAAGTTGGCGATGCTTCAGTCTCAGGGACGCAGCAGCCATGTGCTGACGGCTCATGCCTCGCGGGCGTCTTATGGCTATCTGCGTGGTGCTGCTGCTACGTGGCGGCTGGCTGACCACTGGCGGGTGACGGCTTTTGCCTCTTACCGCCCGCTGGATGCCACTCTCAACGAGGACGGCACAGCGCGTACCATCGTCACCAACGGCTATCATCGCACGGAGTCCGAACTGGCGAAGAAGAACAATACGCACCTCACTGACCTGGGGGCTCGACTCGCCTGGCGGGCTACTGCCCTTGGGGGCCTGGCATCGCTCAGCGTCAATGTGCTCTACTCCCACTTCGACCGCTCTCTCGTCCCGTATGCCTCCTCTTCCTCGTCTGCCCTCTATCGCCGCTATGCGCTTTCGGGCTCTTCGTTCTTCCATGCCAGCCTGGACTATGCCTTCACCCGTCACCGCTGGTCCTTGGCTGGTGAGACGGCCCTGAACCGTGACGGGGCGCTGGCTGCCGTCCATTCGCTCAGCTGTCGTCTCAGCAGCCAGTGGACGCTCATGCTCCTGCATCGCTACTACGACAAGCGCTATACGGCCTTCCATGCCTATGCCTTCAGCGAGGGGGGCAACACCCAGAACGAGCACGGCATCTATCTCGGGGCTACGTGGACTCCTTCCCGCAACACCTTGCTCAAGGCCTATGTGGACTATGCCCACTTCCCTTGGGCACGCTATCAGGTCAGCCTGCCCAGCGATGCTTTTGATGCCTTGCTCTACGCGCGTACATTAATATATAATAGGGTCACCGTGGAGGGCCGCTACCGTTTCCACCTCCGGCAGCGTGACAACGACCAGCGCACACTGCTCCAGAACCGCTACGAGCACCGGGCCCGCCTCCGCCTCTCCCATCCCCTTTCTGCTCTCACGCTCTCCACGCAGGCTGATGCTGCTCTTGTCGACAACCTCACCGTTCGTTCCCGGGGCCTCATGCTCAGCCAGCAGCTGGCATGGCAGTACCGCTGGCTGCAGCTCAGCGGCATGGTGGGCTGGTTCCATACCGACGACTACGACAGCCGCCTCTACCTCTACGAACCCTCCGTACGCTATGACTTCTCCTTCCCGATGTATGACGGTCATGGGCTGCGCTACTCCCTCATGGCACGTGCTGACCTGGGCCATTTCCAGTTGACAGCAAAAATGGGCACGACCAACTACTTTGATCGTGCCGTTATCTCCACTGGCCTCCAGCAAGTCAGCCGCTCATCCCTCACCGACCTCCTCCTCCAGCTCCACTATCGGTTCTAAGGGGCAAAGCCGCATTGAACCTTGAACCTTGAACCGCGGCTTCGCCGCCTTTCTCACACGTACTCTTCTCCGTACTTCATCTGAACCTCGTTCACATACTTGCGCACCAGCGCAGACGAGTCACCCTTTTTGCAGATGAGCAGCACATTGTCCTCCTCAGCCACGATGTAACCCTCCAGCCCGCTGATGACACCCAGCCGCCCCTTGGGCAGCTTGATCACATTGTTGTGCGAGTTCTCCATCATCACCTCCGAGTCTATCACCACATTGTCGTCTGCCGTCTGGCTCTTGCACTCGTAGATGGAGTGCCACGTACCCAGGTCTGCCCATCCGAAGTCGCACTTCATCACGCACACGTGCTCGCAGCGCTCCAGCACGCCCCGGTCGATGCTCAGGTTGGGGTACGACGGATAGTGCTCGTTGACAAATGCCATCTCCTGTTCGATGGTGTACTTCTCCAGATGGATGTCTATGTGTTCCAGCACGTCCGGGAACAGCCTGCGGAAGCAATGGTTCAGATAGCGGGCGTTCGAGAAGATGAGTCCTGTGTTCCACAGAAACTCGCCGCTGTCCATGAACATCTGTGCAAACTCGCGCTCTGGCTTCTCCGTGAACGACTTCACCTGGTAGAAGTCCTGCTCCTCCAGGGGCTCGCCCTTCTGGATGTAGCCATAGCCTGGCTCCGGTCGGGTGGGCTCCACGCCCATGGTCAGCAGCAGGTCGTGGTTCGTCACGAAGTCAAAGGCTTCCTCGATGTTCCGGTAGAAGGCCTCTTCGTTCAGCACAAACTGGTCCGATGGCACTACCACCACCTTGCCGTCCGGATTGCGACGGCAGATGCGCATGTCTGCCCAGGCCACACTCGGGGCTGTGCCTCGATTCACGGGTTCCACCATCAGGTTCTCTTCATGCAGACTCGTCAGCTGCTCTCTCACCAGCGGGGCATACTCGTGGTTGGTGCAGACGAAGATGTTTTCTTGGGGGAGTATCTTGGAAAAACGGTCGAAGGTCTGTTGTAGTTGTGTGCGGCCCGTACCGAAGAAGTCCAGAAACTGCTTCGGACGATGGGTCCGGCTGCATGGCCACAGTCTGCGGCCCTTGCCTCCTGCCAGGATGATACAATAGTTTTGATTGTTGATTCTCATTGTGTAATAAAATAAGTAATTGTTTTCGAGTGCTAAGATACGAAAAATATCCCATACGAACAAAAAATTACATTCTTTTTAAAAATTCTTCATTCTTCTTTCTTCTTTCTTAATTTTTCTTTGTAACTTTGCACCCGCAAAAGCCCAGATGGCGGAATCGGTAGACGCGCTGGTCTCAAACACCAGTGGGGAAACCCATCCCGGTTCGAGCCCGGGTCTGGGTACGCAGTCGGAGCTTTCGGAAGGAGGCTCCGATTCTTTTTCAAGATTCACGGCATATATATAATAAGGTATGTTAGAAACAAGAGTATTTAACCAGCTTAAAACATGTATAAACGAGAAAGGTTCTTAAAAAAACAAAAAAACAACATTAAATCGAGTGTAATAAATGGCTAAACGTTGTGAAAAGGCAATTTTTTGGGCATTTTTCGAAAAAAATGTATGAAAATCCTTGCAGGTTCGCGAAATAATGTCTATATTTGCACCCAAAAACGTGACTCTGCCGCAAGAGGCATGGTTAAAATGTGACAAAAAATAGAGAATATTATAACTTCTTTTTTATTTATTAATTAATTTAAATTATCGTATGAACAAAACAAAGTTTTTTAGTTCGCTGCTCGTAGCAGTGTTGTTCGCTACTACGAGTGTGTTTGTGTCTTGTAAGGACTACGATGACGACATCAAGAACTTACAGTCACAGATTGACAAGAAAGCCTTGACCAGTGACTTGGATGCCCTGAAGCAGACGGTTGCTACCAATGCCACGAGCGCTAAGAGCGCAATGGAAAAGGCTGTAGAGGCTTTGACGGCTGCTCAGGCTGCCCAGACGACAGCCAGTGCTGCCGTTACCAAGGCACAGTTGGACGAGGCCATTACTGCCGTAAAGAAAGCTGCTGAGGAGGAGGGTACGAAGGTTGCTGCCTCTATCAAGGCTGCTGCCGACGCTGCTGCTGCTGCTCAGAAGACCGGTGATGACGCCGCTGCTGCTGCCAAGGCTGCTGCTGACGCTGCCAAGGCCGCTCAGGAGACTGCTGACAAGGCTGTGAAGGACGCTGCCGACGCTGCTGCTGCTGCTCTGGCTGCCCAGAACACTGCTAATGCAGCTAACACTGCTGCCGGTACTGCTCAGAGCACTGCTAACGATGCAAAGGCTGCTGCCGGTACCGCTCAGACGACTGCTGACGATGCTCTTGCAAAGGCCAAGGAGGCTCTACAGAAGATTGGTGACCTGGACAAGACCTATGTTACCTCAGCTAATCTTACAGAACAGCTGGAAGCCCTGAAGAACCAGATTCTCGGTGGTTCTGGCGAGGGCGGCGAGCAGGGCTCTGTTGCTGCTTACAAGGCTGCTGTCGAGGAGCTGTACAAGGCTGTTACCAGCGTTGAGCTGATTGCTACTTATAGCGGTACACCTGATGGTGCTGACGAGGCTATCCAGTTCCCCTTGGGTGCTTTGATTAACAGCGTCGAGGGTTGGGGTAAGCTTGACTTCGTCTTCGGTAAGCAGAAGTGGACTGACAAGTTCGGTGACAAGGAAGACCGTTTTGCTGATGCTGACCAGATTATCGAGTACACTGAGGGTGTTGACATCCGTGCCAAGCAGGCTCTGCTGGTTCGTGTGAACCCCGTTAACGCTACCTTCACCAAGGATCAGGTGAAGCTGATTGACTCTAAGGGCCGTAACCTCGACGAGATTATCACCATCGGTGAGCCGTATCGCTTCGAGGGCCTGATTACCCGTGGTAACACTACTGAGACCGGTCTGTGGGTGATTCCCGTCAGCGTTGTGGAGAACACCAAGCTGAAGGACTTCAACCTCATCACCTTCAACGAGCGCGAGTACTATGCTACTGAGGAAGATGCCAAGAAGGCTAGTGCCGACTTCGAGACTGAACCTAAGGAATATGGTCGTGCTATTAACTATGCTGTTGCCATCAACAACACTGCCGACGAGGCTGAGGGTCGTTTCGTAGCTTCTTCCTATGACCTTGCTGCTGAGTATATTTACTTCACTCCTGGTTCTGACTTCAACTTCTTACTGACTTCTAAGGATAGTGAAGGTAATACAATACGTATGACCTCAAAGAAGAATGGTGGCTCTATTGATAACAATTATTATTATGAAGTTGCCAACCGCTGGACATCTTCTATTTACGAATTTGGCAATAAGCCTGGTATCCAGAGTTATGATCAGTATGAAGCTCACACCTTGCTGAATCCCGAGCAAATGTGGGGTCTGAGCAGCGATGCCGACAAGGCTGGCTGGATTATTCCCGCATCGGCCGCCAAGAAGGAGAGCGACAAACTCTATAATACGGTTAATGCTACAAATGATTATCGTTACAGTGATAACTACTTCACCCTCGAGAGCGTAGGCCAGAAGATTACCGTTTCTCTGCCTGAGACTTATAAGGAGAAGGCTGAGTACTGGTACATCACCTACGACTTCCAGGCTAACGCTGTAGAGTCTGCTCCTTCTGAGTGGGAGGCTTGGCAGAGCTACAAGTCAAACATCAAGGGTATCTACACCATGACTCGCGGTGCTGAGGACATCGACCTGGTTATCAACGCTGCTGCCGCACAGGGTGACGTTATCGGTTTCCGTGTATTCGCTGTCAACTACGATGGTTCACTGCTCGATCCCGATGGTAAGGCATTCTACGTGAAGGTTGGTGAGATTGAGACCATCAAGAAGACCCTGACCGCTGAGGTTCTTGCTCTTGACATCAGCAAGGGTATGACAACCGACTCAATTGTGAATCCAGACAAGCTGAAGCGTGAGGAAGGTGTCAACTACGGTTATGCTGAACTCGCTGATGGCGCTTTCGAGTCGCTCCGCATGTATAACAATGTTAACACTCAGACTATGAGTGGTACTAATTTTAGGAATGGTGTTACCTTCTACTGGGCTTTGCTGCAGAAAGACAAGAAGACTGTGGCAACAGACTGGAGCAACGTTAAGTACCTTGCTGTCGGTGTGAAGGGTGAGAGCCTGAAGGATTGGCTTAATGGTTCTACTATTGAACTCGCATACTTCTCTCAGGTTAGAAACGATGCTAACGCTCCTATCCAGTATGAACTGGAACTGAAGGCTAAGAAGGTGATGCCTACTGCAGCCAACATTCCTGAGGATTACAAGTTCATCTGGAAGCCTGACTACGATCCCGCAGTGAAGGGTGCTCTGGATGTATATGCTATTCCTACTGATGACGCTCTGGCTCCTGTAACTGCTACTGTAAATAATGCTAAGATGGTTTACTGGCAGGGTTCTACTGGAACTCTGATTGATGAAATTGGTGATGCAGACTATGAAGCTTCTGCTGTAACTGGTGAGCGCATGATTGAGGACTACGTTTCTGGTGAGTTCCTGACCAACACCGCTGCTAAGAAGCTGTATAACTTCAACATCGCAGCCCTGCCTACAGGCCTGACAGGAAGTAGTGATCTTAAGAACTATGCTTACCAGACCGCTTGGAATGGTGCAGCTACCAATGTTGAGGGTGACAACACTGTTGCTCAGGTTCTGCCTGCTGCTATCGGCAACAACTACACCACCAAGATGAACTTCATCTTCAAGGGCATCAGCGCTACGAAGGCTAACAATGCATGGACTACCGACTACGACTATCCTGTCGTTGCTCAGACCTTCACAACAGCCATCAAGAACCCGATTGACCTGCTGACTTACACCACTGAGTACACCTATCCTGTATATAAGTTGAATGCTGACGGTACTCTGTATCGTGATGCAAACAACAACTTGGTTGTTGAATCTCGTCAGACCAGTGAGAATATCTATATCAAGTGGGTTACTGACGACCTGACAGATGGTGATGCTGTAACTAAAGTATATGGTATCTCTTCTAAGCAGGCTGACTATCTGTACAACACAACATCTACTCTGCTCGGAATGATTAAGCTGAGTTCTACGGCTGCCAACATCGTGCTGGCTAACGATGCTCAGCTGTTGAGCGCAAGCACACTGGCAGGCCTGACTACTACTGAGAAGGGCTTCCAGACTGCTCTCTACAACATCAACAACGCTGCCACAACTGCAGCAGAGGCTCTGTCCTTCGAGTTCACTGGCAACGTCGGCAAGTACATCGAACCGGTTAATGCCGCTGACCTCACTGCAGGCTTCAGGAAGAAGGGTGGTGCTAACAACCCGACTGAGAACATGGAGGGTAGCATCAAGATTACTGGTTACGACTGCTACGGCAAGAAGCACGAGTTCAATTTCCCGATTGTGATTCTGTTCGACAAGTAATCTCTGAAGATAGAATTAGCGCAAGCTAAACATATCTAACCCAAAGGGGGGAGTGCCCAAAACGGGGAACTCCCCCCTTTCATCTAACAATTAAGAAAATAGGAAATAGGAAAAAATGAAAAAGATTGTATTCACAGCCGTTCTTGTGGTCAGCCTCGGGCTGTCGCTGGTGGGCTGTAAGCAGGAGCTGCAGGAGACCCGCGGCGTGGTGACAGAGTTAGAGGTGGAGGGTGATACCATCCTATGCTCGCGGATAGCCGTAGACGGCGACACGCTGCTGTTCAAGATGACAGAAGCCCGCCTGCTGAACGGTATGTTTGTCAGCGGCGACTCTGTGGTTGTCAACTACATTGAGGGCCGCAACGACACGTTGCGTGCACTGCTGGTACAGGTGCTGCCCAAGGCTCCCCGCGTGATAGAACCTGCCAAAGAGTCCAACGACTCGCTGATTACACGTCCCGTCGAGGACCAGGAGTCCGAGGAGTCTGAACAACCCGCTCAGCCTAATGAGCCTGCACAGCCTTAGCACATCCGTGCGCTAAGGCTTTTCGGTATTTTATTATCTGAATCATTTTCTTCTATCAATAGCTAACAACACAAACGCTTATGAAAAAATTACATATACTTCTTTCCGCAGCTCTGCTGTGTCTCGTCGCCCTTGCGGTGAGTGCCGGGCAGCGTGCCGCAGCGGCCGCCGACTGGGAGGTCATCACCTCGTTAACCATCGACGACGTAGTACTCATCACCAATGCCGAGGCCCAGAAGGAGCTGGACGGCATCCAACTGTATGGTGCCACTCGCGCCGGCCGGTCTGCCGAGTACAAGGGTGTTCCCAACGGTGCCTTCCCGCTGATAGTTGTCGAGGGTAGCCAGGAGGGCACCTTTGCGTTCATGACTCCGGACGGCAAGTACCTGGCCTGGGACTTCGCCACGGCCAACTCGCTGAACACGTCGGACGTACTCAATGCCAACAGCTCGTGGCGCGTGACCTTCGAGGACGGCAAGGCCGTCATCAGAAATGTCGACGACGGTACACATCTGCTGCAATACAATGCCGACATGAACCGTTTTGCCTCTTACACCACGACGAAGGCTGCCATCACACTGTGGCACCATACGCCTGAGACCATCACCGTCGCTCCTGAGAGCGGCGACATCTCAGAGGCACTAGCCAAGGCCACCAAGTACAAGAACGTGGGCGACATTGTCATCAACCTGAAGGAGGGTGTCACTTACACCGTCAGCAGCCCCATCGTGACTCCGCAGTCGCTGACCGTCAACGGCAACGGCGCCACGATCGACGCCAGCACCATCACGGGCGACAACGCCGTCTTCAAGATGCCGTCGGGCGTCACCGAGCCTACGACTGTGGACGAGGTTGCGTTCAACAACGTCAGCATGAAGATTGCCACCCGCCTGTTCTATGCCAACAAGTCCAAGTTCTGGATCAAGAAACTCTCGGTTGACAACAGTGTCATTGCCGTAGACGGAACGTTCAAGAAGAGCATCTTCGACTGCAACGGCGGCGGTAACGTGAAGCTGCTGTCAGTGAACAACTCTACCATCTATGCCAATCCGAAGGTCGGCCAGAACGGCGGCTTCTTCAGCTCGCAGTCCAGCCAGAAGCCGACGGAGTTCGGTGAGGGCGAGACCCAGACCATCCAGATTACCAACTCCACGCTCTACAACATCACCAACGGCAACGACATGGTGACGCTGAGAGAGAAGGACAAGGAGTATATGTCGTTCATCGTCAAGAACAACATCATCGTCAACTGCGGCAAGAACAACCAGTTCTTCAAGGGCCTGGCCGGTGCCAGCGACGCGAAGAAGGCCACGTGGGATGTGGACGGGAACATCATCAACTGGGGCGGTGCTGACGTCAGCGGCGCGGAGACGGTCAAGGGCACGAATGACGAGGTCAAGAACAGCTTTGCCGGTGTCATTACATTCGAGGATGCTGACAACGGGCTCTTCAATGCCCAGTTCAATATGGTATATGCCACTGCTCCGACATCCATAGGCGATCCGCGCTGGACGGTCACTGCCCAGCAGGTGCCCACCGACGTGACGGTAGCTCCCGAGGATGGCGACATCACCGCAGCCCTGGCTGCAGCCAGCGAGGGCAGGCTTGCCAAGGACATCACCATCAACCTGAAGGAGGGTGCCAACTACACCGTCAGCGGCTCTATCGTGGCTCCCTACTCGCTGACCGTCAACGGCAACGGTGCCACTATCGACGCCTCGGCACTGGAGGCAGCACTCATCACCACGCCTGCAGGAGACCTGGAAGAGTGGATGGTGGGCGACCTGACCGTCAAGGACGTCACCGTCAAGGGTCTGAAGAAGGCTTTCTATGCCAGTGCCGGCAAGAACTACCTGTATAACGACTTCCTGATTGAGAACAGTGTCATCGAACTGGCAGGCACTGCCGGCCGCGACTTCGACTTCCGAAAGGGCGGTGTGGCACGCAACTTCACCATCAGCAACTCGACCGTCTACGCCCCCGTGGCCACCAACGAGTCGCTGTACACCTCGCAGAGCGCACAGCGCGCCACCGAGGCTCCCGGCGTGGAGATGCAGACGTTCACCATCAAGAACTCGACGCTCTATAACATTGCCAAGGGCAAGAACTTCTTCACCCACCGCCAGGCTAACCAGAAGTGGCTGGCATACACCATCGAGAACAGCATCTTCGTCAACTGCGGCAAGAGCGGCCAGGTGGTGAAGGGCATCAACCAGGGCCAGCAGGGCACTAACCCGACATGGGTCATCAAGGGCAACACCTTCAACTTCGACGGCGAGGACACCAGTGCCGCAGAGGCAACGGGTGACGACAGCGAGCCCGTACAGGACAATGTGGCTGGCGTGGTAGCCTTCGCCGATGTGGAGAAGGGCGACTTCACGCTGGCCTACAAGAGCGCACAGAACGAGGCCAAGATAGGTGACCCGCGCTGGATTGTCGTTCCTGAGGATGTGAAGGTGGAGATTGCCTCCGGCGACATCAGCGAGGCCCTGGACGAGGCCCTGGCCAAGGTGAAGGTGGTGAAGGACATCCGCATCAACCTGACCAATGGCGGCGAGTACACCATCTCGAAGAGCATCGTGGTGCCCAACAGCCTGTATATCGTCACCGGCGACATCATGGCTTGGGAGCAGCAGAATGCCACCATCGACGCCTCCGGACTGGAAGGTCCTATGATTACCACGCCTGCCGAGGCTCCCGGGGAGTGGGTGAAGGGCCAGATTCTGGTTGACGACGTGACCGTCAAGGGGCTGAAGAAGGCCCTCTTCGCCAGCGCAGCCAAGAACTACTTCTACGAGCAGTTCAGCATCTGGGGCTGCGTTGTAGAACAGGCAGGCGATGCCACCACGCTCGACTTCACGAAGGGCAGCGTGGCCAAGGATCTCATGATCACCTCGTCTACCTTCTACGCTCCCACGGCTACCACGAAGTCGTTCTACAGCTCACAGAGCGGACAGAAGGCCACCGAGTACAACGAGGACATCCAGCAGCGCTTCGCCATCTTTGGAAGCACCATGTACAACCTGGCTCCGTCGAAGAACTTCTTCTCTCACCGCCAGAGCAACCAGAAGTGGCTGGTATACAGCGTGCAGAACAACATCTTCGTCAACTGCGGCAAGAGCGGACAGGTCATCAAGGGCATAAACGGCGGCCAGCAGGGTACCAACCCGACATGGATTGTGGCGAACAACATCTTCAACTTCAACGGCGAGGATACCAGCGCTGCTGAGACGACTGGCGATGCTGACGAGCCTGTGAAGGGCAGCGCAGCAGGCGTCATGGCATTCAACAGTGTCGAGACTCCCGACTTTGGCGGTGTCTTCACCCTGGCAGAGGGCGCAGCAAAGCCCAGTGCAATAGGTGATGTCTACCACTGGACGGTGACCTACAACGAGACTGCCACCGGCATCGAGGCAGTGAAGACTGCCGAGGGTGCAGACCTGGAGAATGCCGTCATCTACAACCTCAACGGCCAGCGCATAGACAAGGCCCAGGCCAAGAGCGGTGTATTCATCGTCAACGGTAAAAAGGTTATTTTAAAGTAATAGATTTTCTACCTTCCCGGAGGGGAAGCCTATTTGACCCATCTTCACGCAATTGTTTTGTGGAGAGTTAAAATTTATTTGAATTGTCAGGAAGTGGTGACTCGTGAGAGCCGCCACTTTTTTTCGGTTTTACTTGGAACTTTCGCTAAAAGTTTCTATCTTTGCACACGAAAACTGTGTGTAAGTATGCGTAAGTACCCTATAGGCATTCAAACATTCTCTGAGGTAATAACTGGAGGTTATGTTTATGTTGATAAAACCGATCTGGTTTGGCAGTTAAAAGAGATATCCAAGTATGTATTTCTTAGCCGTCCACGTCGCTTCGGCAAGTCGTTGCTGTCTTCGACGCTTGAGTCATACTTCCGTGGCGAGAAGGATCTGTTCGAGGGACTTAAAATCATGGCACATGAGAAAGAATGGAATCAGCATCCTGTGTTTCGGATAGACTTAAGCATTGCCAAGGGACAAGCGTCTGCTGATGCCTTACGTGCCCGCTTAATGCTGTTGTTGAAGGACTTCACTGGAGTTTACGGCAAAGACGATGACGAGGTGACACCCGGTGGCATGATGGAGGGACTCATAAAACGGGCTTACAGGAAGACTGGCAGGCAGGTGGTTGTCATCATCGATGAATATGACGCACCTCTGCTGGATGTGCTGCACGAACAAGACCATCTGGATGCCATGCGCATGGTTATGCAGGAGTTTTATCAGCCTTTGAAAGCTTGTGAGGCGATGGTGCGTTTCTGCTTTATTACTGGCATTACCAAGTTCTCACAACTCAGCATCTTCTCTACGCTTAACAATCTGAAGAATATTTCCATGCTACCGGCTTTCTCGGCTATCTGTGGAATTACAGAAGAAGAGGTGAAGACGGTTTTCGCTGAGGAAATCAGCCAGATGGGACAGCAATATGGTTATACATCTGAACAGATGTTCCTCAACATCAAGGAAATGTACGATGGCTATCATTTTGCTGCAAAATCGTCAGACATATACAATCCGTTCAGCTTGCTTAATGCCTTTGCAGACAAGGAGTTGCACGATTACTGGTTTGCAACGGGCACTCCGTCTTATCTGACGCACCAACTACAGGTGTTCAGGACAGACATCACGGCCATGGACAATATCATAGTCCCATCTTCAGCCTTCGACCAGCCAACGGAAAACATGCAGGATGCCCTGCCACTATTATACCAATGTGGCTATCTGACTATCAAGGACTACGACAGGGAGTCAAAGATGTACACGCTCTCAATACCTAATCAAGAAGTGCGTGTAGGGTACACCCAAGGATTGTTGCCGCTCTTCGTTGGCTTGACCAGCAGTAACGTCCAGTCAGGCTCTTGAGCAGATAGAAACCAATCAATATGCCCTGCCTTATCAGGCATTTGGCCGTCAGGTAGTCAAAATCGGTTGTAAGTTCAATGTTGAGACGCGTACGCTTGAAGACTGGCTCATTAAGGCAGACTGAATCTTGTCGCTTCTGAGAATTTCTGAATCTTTCACCTAAGGTGAAGATAAGCTGCATCTCGCAGAAAAGAATAATCGGTATAGGAACGCTCATCCACTGATACTTACCATCAGGCTATTTGCCAATTGAAAGGCAGAGAGTCTTTCTCTGAGAATTTTCGTGAAAAAGGAAAACAGGTCATAATAGTATTCCATGAGAATCTTACCGTCTATACTGAGGATGA
>Ga0310695_10006705_pt1 | contig 18832 bp, 14 predicted proteins | sample RumenRJG_04DNA_FD_203882 | JGI IMG/M metagenome (GOLD analysis project Ga0310695, IMG submission 203882) | Bovine rumen microbial communities from Lethbridge, Alberta, Canada - RJG_04 (v2) (version 2) | ecosystem: Host-associated > Mammals > Digestive system > Stomach > Rumen | place: Canada...
TGCGAGGTTTCTGATCGTAAGAGCGTACGCTATAGATGCGCCTACATATCCGGCGCCGACTATCGCGACTTTTCTGTTGTCTATAGCTGCATATAAAGTCTTTTTATGAGCTGTCATACTGATGTTTTATTCCTTCTCTTCAAGAACTCTCTTGGCCGCGTTGACGAAGAAGCTTTTGCTCTTTCTGATCCCGGCCGTGTCTCCGGCGCCCTCATTCATGACTTTATCGATATTCTCTTTGCAGCTTCTGACAGACTCTCTGTCAGGTCTGTATACCGTGTATTTGTTCTCCTGCGAAAGGGATGCAACGTAGTCCTCGTCGTATTCGCCCTCTATCTTCTGCGTTTCGATGTCCCAGTCGCTCAGGTCGGATATCTGCATCTTGACCAGCTTTTTCATGTCTTCCGAAGGCATGTTCGTAGCGAGGTTCCTTCCGGCCGCCTCGACGATATCCCCGTACTTCGTCAGGAGCGTCGTGGACGAAGTCATCTTCTTGATAACGGCCTTCAGCACTCTCTGCTGGTTCTCTACTCTTATCGAGTCCTTTCCCCCGAAGGCTTCGCGCTCTCTGGCGTAGTAAAGGCATTTCTCTCCGCCCATGGCGTTCCATCCTTTTACGTACTCATAGTCTTCGAGACTGCTCTTGAACGCTATCGGGGAGTACATGTTTACTCCGTCCATCGCGTTGATGATGTCCTTGGCGCCGGTAAAGTTCATCTTTACATAGTAGTTGAGGTCGACGCCCATCCAGTCATGCACCGTATCGAGGGTCTCGTCGACTCCGTAAACGCCGGTATGCGTGAGCTTGTCCATCTGCTGAGCGGTGTGCAGCTTGACATATGTGTCTCTCGGGATCGAGGTCAGAAGGATCTTTTTCGTCCTCGGATTGACCGTGCAGATCATGTTCACGTCGCTTCGCTCGAGGTCGTATCCTATCTCGGACTCCCACTGGTCTATCCCCGTGATGTAAATGTTGAACGGTTCTTCAGTCACCTCAACGGAGCGGGCCTTCGGTCCGGTCGCGCTTATGCCGCTGTCGCTGATATTTTCGAGCATCGCATGAGTCTTTCCCATGTAGCTTGACGCCCCGATGAAGATCACCGTGAACAGCACCGCCACGACGATACCGCATATCCTCTGCCACCTGCGTCTGCCCGCGAAGAGCAGATCCGCCGCCAGCAGCATCCCCAGCATCAGCAGCACAAGAGTCAGCGTCAGGTCGGCAGGCAGCATGTTCAGAATGATCACCATCACAAGAAATACTATGGCGACGACCGCCATGATCAGAAGCGCCGCCCTGTATCCGTTCTGAGCCGGAACGATCCTTCCGGGCAGCCCTCTGCGCCCCCGGTTTTCACTTGTCGTCTGTTTTTCTTCTTTGCCTGCCATCTATCTGAATTGCGCCGTACAGACGCCTGTCTGATTTTTTATTAAAAAACTATCGAAATATGTTAAAAAAGCATTACAATATTAGCGATTTATTTTATAATATATCAGCAATTAATGCAAGAAACTGTGTTTCGGCAAACAATGATCATAAAGGAGAAAAGAAATGAAAAAACTCAGATTCACCAGCATACTGATGGTACTTATCCTGATGATGTCTGTGACTGTCTCGTTCACGGCGTGCAAGAAGGACGGCGCAGGCAAATCCGACGATAAGGAAGCCATCGGCGAGACGGAAGGACCGGATGTCGATGCCAGCGAGGATCCGACCAAGAAGAACTACGACAACGGCATCGTTTTCGAAGAGGAAGGCGACGGTTACGAGGTGACCGTAGCTGACACGGAAGCTGACAAATTCATCGGCAAGTGGGAAGCAACTTCCGGCAACTCCCACTATCTCTTCGGCAATCTCGACCTGAACATCCAGAAGGACGGCAAGTGGACCGGCAACATCACGAATGAAGATCTGAACGGGACCTGGGAGGAAAAGGACGGCGGCATTTATCTGGACGGAGATGTTTTCAAAGGCCAGCTGAACTTCTCTGACAGCGGCACGCTCCTTCTTCAGTACCTTCCGTTCAAAGACTCCACCGAGCCTGTGATAATCGTGCTTACGGAGAAGAAGTAAACCCACAGGCATCTGTTAATTGCGGCGAATTCGAAGACCCGTATCAATGAATCTAAAACGAGGAAGTCAGCGCGACTTCCTCGTATTATTTGCCATCTACAGGATATTTCTGAACGCGAGTTGATTGTCAGTCATCCATTACTTCATTATAATCAATATGATCAGTAATTATTACTCTATTACCGGTTGCGGCGCTGAGATCATAGCCTTCATATACAAATGTATTCCCGCTTATTTCAATTGTTCCTCCACTGACAGACATATCCATCGAACCCATATATATATCATCATAGTATAGATATCCGAAAAAAATTGCCCGCTTCAATTGTTCTTCGGGACATGCAAAGGTTCCCGTAATTTTATATGTATTCTTATAAGGGCTAAAGTCATCTTCCCCGAACTGGGCATTATGGTATCTCTTAAAAGAAAATGTCTCGATAGTTATTCCATCTTTAGTTTCAACCGGAAGAACCTGTCCCGGAAAAAGGGACGCTTCATCCCCGTCTTCCCAGTCGGTGGATGATCCTGAGTCTCCGGATGATCCGGACGTCGCAGATGCGATCTTTGCGTCCACTTCATCCTTGGTGTAGATGTTCTGCTCAAGATATGCCTGCAGGTCATCTTTTTTCATGAATTCCGCACTGAGTTCTTCTTTTATCGTTTTTCTCAGTTCAGCATCTGTAACATATTTTTTGACTGTTACCTTACATTGCGCAATTTTCTTGCTTGTTGTCATGACCTTGATGGTCGCCGTCCCTTCCGATACGCCCTGAACAACGCCTTTCGAGGAAACTGTGGCTACCGCCTTATTGGATGATGTCCATGTCAGTTTGTCTGTAGAGTTTGAAGGGTTCTTCACTGCGTTTAACTGAGCTATGTCCCCGACTGCAAGCGTCATTGCTTTAGGCGCTAACGATACGGATTTTGCTTTTATCGTCTTCGCCGCAAAAACCGATGTTGCCGGCAGCATGCACAGGATCAGCGATATGCACAAGACGACCGATATTTTTCTTTTCATGGCGTTTCTCCTAATTATTTCCGTTGCTCCTCACAAGCTCAAGAAGAATGTCAAATATGTACACTTCGATATTATGCTATCACAGTGTGGGTTATAGAAAAGGGCCTCTCGGATGTTCGATTTCAACGAAAAAAAAACTGCATTGAAAAACAGGGGATCGGATTTTTTGATCCGATCTCCCCGTTGCTTCTTTGTTTGCGGAGCTGTTTAAGCCCCGGCTGTCCGTCGCCGGTTGTGGAAACCTAGTAGATCGCTACCGGTGTTCCCATAGGACAATTGTCCCAGATCCATCCCGCGTTGGAGTTGTAGTTCCTTACGCATCCGTGCGAATGAGGATGCCCGTCGATCGCGTAACTGTCCTTTTTGCCGTGGATCGCGTTCATGCCGGAGAAGCAGTTCCAGTATGGAATCCCTCCTTCATAGCTGTAGCGGGCTTCTATATTCATGTAGGTATCTATCCTGGTAGGCGAACCGGCCGTACCTGTGGAGCACTCCCAGTGGCGGTCAAGCACCCACGACTTTGTGCGGTAGTTCCACTTGAAGATGTACAGGTGCTGAGTGTATGTGCTGACCCAGATGAGGTAATCTGAGCTGCTTCTTCTGACCTCGCCGGCGTTGTAGAGTTCATTGATGAATTTCGTAGCCGACAGTTTCGAATAGTCAGACGATGTTATGTAATCGCATGTCGCATAGCTGACACGAGTATAGTTGGCGTAGAAGAGGCTTCCGCCGTACCAGAACTTATACTGGCCTCCGCCGAATCCCGTCGTCACGATCGGAGTTCCCGGATAGAATGTCCTGGTTACGCTCGGTCCTGCGTGCGATGTAAGCGTGGCGCTTGAACCGAAATAGATCGTCTGGTACATCTGCCTTACGCTTTTTACACTGTGCGAATTACGCTTTGCCTTTGAGCGGACCTTTACAGTCTTGCCGTTCTCTTTCGCGTTTCTGACCGCCCACACGCTGTAATAGTAACTGACATCAGCCTCGACATTCTTTGAATCCCTGTATTCTATCATTTTTGAATTCAGGGAGTTTTTCGCTGTTGTGGCGATCTTGAGTTTGACGCTTCTTCCGTAGGAATCCGTCCTGATGATATCATAATAAAGAGCTCCCGGAATCTTGTTCCATCTGAGGGTCACCGACTGATAGCCAGAAGCCGTCGTGATCGGGCCTACATTGGCGATTCCGCCCGTGGTTATGCTCTTCGGCTCACTCCTTACCATGAATTTGCCGGCCTTATCATAAGCGTATACCCTGTAAGTGGTCTTCGTATAAGGCTTGGCTTTCTTATCATAGAAGCCGAGTTTGTCAGTCGTTGCTATGATTTTTCCGTTAGTCGTTCTTACGACTTTGTATTTCGCAGCGCCTTCTACCTTGTTCCATTTGATAACGACGCCTGACTCAGCAACGCTGGCTTTCTTTAGGCTTTTGATCTCGATCTTCGGATCATCTCTTTTGGCCTTAAGCTTCTTTTCAGCTTCCGGCTCCTTAAGTTCGGCATCTTCGCCTTCGGCCGGCTCTTCATTCAGCAACTCTTCGTCGTTCTGAACCTCTTCGCCGTCCGGATCATCCGTTCCAGTCTGATCATCAGCATCCTGGTTATCGATAGTCTCATCGCCGGTCGTATCCCCGTCAGGATCATCCTGCCCGTCAGGCACGACAGTCTCAGTCTGATCAGCATCGCCCTGAGCGTTCTGTCCGTCCTGACCCTCAGCAAAACTGATGCAGAACGACCCGAGCACCATCATGACTGCCAGGACGATCGCCATCAGCCTACCGTAATACTTTCTCTTCATTTCTCTGTTTCCTTTCGTGTTCCTCTCCGATTCCTTTCGTATTTCATCTGAAGATTTGGGGTTATTCTATCAGTTATACATACGCATTTCAAGGTTTAACATCAAATTGCCTTTTCACAGTTTATTAGAAAAGCCCGGAGATCCATCCTTCGGATCCCCGGGCCCGGTCATGATGACTGATCACGGTATCAGAATCATTCCTTTATCCTGTATACCTCGAAGTGTCTGCTTGACTTATACTTCAGCTGGTATTCCAGAGCGTCTCCCGTTGCGATGCGGCCGTACATCGTCTGGTAGCCCGCTTCTGCTATATACTCGTTGCCGCCCCTCTTCAGGTATATGAACGTATGCGCGCCCGGTCCGGAGTAATCGTCCATGATGATATCGCCGTTTCTGAGAACGCTTCTGTTGCCGTTATAGTATACCCTCTGCCATTTGCTCGATCTCGGATAGTATTCGAACTGCTCGTCAAGCCCTCTCGGGACCTTAGTGTCGACGCCGCTCGCTCTGATGACTGTTCCTACGAACACATCGCAGCTCGCTCCGACGCTCGGAGCCGTGCCCCAGCGGTTATGCTCCGGATAGCAGCTGTTCAGGGCCGCTCTGAACGCGTTGGTCGGTCTTCCGCTGCCGTATTCATAAGTGCTCCCGGAGGTGCCCAGAGGCCATGCCAGTTCAAAGGCTTTTTCGGCTATCCTCTGCGCCCTGTTAGCCTTTACGACCTTGAACGCTCTTCTGATGACCGTGTGTGTCTTGCCGTCCACGATTATAGCCACCCTGTATCTATAGGTGCCGACCGGCAGAGTTCCGAACTTCACCAGGGAGTCCACATTCATGATATCGAACCGCTTAGAGTTTATTTTCCTTTTCACCCTTATCACAGGCTTGTTCTTCAGGTTCTCTATCTGCACCACCACGTTGCTTATCTTTCTGTTGCAGGATATCCTTCCCCTCAGACTGAAGGGATCTCCCTTGTATATGTTCCCGGGATATGTTGCGGCATTCAGCCCTATCCTTACAGGAGTATCAGATGCTGCCGTCTGCTGCGTTCCCGAAGACGGCGTTTGTGTCTGTGATGCCGGTTTCGTTGTCTGTGATGCAGGCTTCTGCGTTGTGCCGGTCTTCTTCGCAGCCGCAACCGGCTTTATCCACGTCGCGCACGAATAGTAATATGAGCTTCCGTTCTTGACCTTATACCATTTCTCCTTTGACCCTTTTACATACGCTTCCAGCACGATCTGAGTATTTTCGTTTTTCAGGAACATCCCTTTGGCCGTCATGGATTTGTTCGGGCCTGCCCTGTAGAACAGAAAATCCGTTGTCTTTGCATTGACCGGCTTGTACTTTATGTCTTTTATCTGGTCGCTGCGAAGATAGCCCGAAACATTGCCTGCAGACACTATATACCATCTGGTCGAAGCCTTTGTGCTTTTCGTATTGGTAAAGATCTCTCCCTTGACTATTACTTTCGTATTATTTTTGAGCTCTCCTTTTTTTGCGCTCTTTATATCGGCCTTCTGGCGGACGATAGCCCCTTTCGATGGTTTTACATAGCCGGTAGCCTGCAGTTTTACACTAGCCGCTTCAGAGACGAAGGCGCATGGCATGATCATCACGGCCGTCATCACAAAGACAAGGGCCATGCTTATGACCGTTTTTATCGTTTTTCTTCTTTTCATATCATCACCTGTTTTGTCATCCGCCTCCGCATACGCGGCAGAGGCCGTTTTGCGATCACATGAATTCTATCTTCTATATTGCGGCCAGTCCTTTATTCTTTAATTTTCTTAAGCGTATCCTATATGCATTTTAAGACAAATTAAAAACAGAGACCCGGATTCCGGTTCTCTGCTTCGGCCTGCATGCGCTGTCCGCGCTTTATTCGACTATCTCGTCAAAGGCGAACCTCTCGGTATCGAAGGCCGTCGATGAATACGCTATGATCACGGTGTCGAAGTCGTGCGAATTGATGTAGTCGATGACAGTATCCTCCTTGAAGTATCTGAGGTCGATGGTCGTTATCTCCTTCTGCGACAGCGACAGGAAAGGCTGCAGCGCGCACGAATAGGAGTCCCTCACAAGGAGTATCTTTTTGTCATTGAGCGGATCGTGGTTGATCGTCGTCGTCGTCTTGGTGCTGTCCCCGGTGTACGCCGCGTAGTTGTTTATATGGTAATAGTCCTTTTTGAGGTTCCCGTCGTCTATGAGAGCCTCTCTGAAGTCGCCTTCTCTGTGGATCACGGTATCGCCCGGATATGAGGTGAAATCGAATGAGGTCTCATACGCCGGCGTCACGAGCTCAAAGTCGTCGATCCCGGCGTAAAACACTCCCGTGCGTCTTCCGACCGAGCCGAGGAAGAGATTTTTGAACGTCTCTGTCTTCATGTTCTTTTCGTCATAAAGAGATGCGTCATATCTGTAGCCGTGATTATCAGCAAGATAGCGGGATATCCTGTCCGCTGTCCAGCACGCGGTCTGAGGTCTCCAGTGATGGTCTGTCACGTAGAACAGAGACGGCCAGTCGAGGCCTTCCTCCCTGATGAGGCTGCGTATGTCCACTGTCTCGATGTCCCTTTCTCGGAGCTGTTCGACCAGCCCGTCCTCCGTGCTTGCTGCCGGAGAGCTGACACCAGGAGGCAGCTCTTCATCGCTGCCGATCTTGTACGGCAGCTGAACGTATATCAGGTCGACGTCTTCCGGGATGGAGTCCCTGACCAGCCTTACATTGTCGGCGTAGTCTGCGAGTTCCTCATCGCTTATGTATTTGCCGAGCCCCGTTATGCTGCCCGACTTAAGCTTGTAGACGTTTGAGCCCGATCCGTCCACCACGGTCCTGCCGAGGGCTCTCTGCGTAAGTCCGTGTATGTCTATCCAGTAGTACTTCTTGTATATCTTGTCCTGTATCTCGGACTCGATGCGGCCGGGCGTATCTGAGTCGAGGCCGTATTCCCTTACATCCGAAACGACGCCGCGGACGGATTTGAGCGCCGTGGCTGCCCCGAAGACGAATATTATGAGTATGAATGCTGCCGATATTATCCTGTTCTTCATGCCCTTATCAGAAATTGAAATAAATGAACGGGTTGTATGTGCTCTTTACCAGGTAGGAGACGGATATCAGGAAGAGGCAGAGCACCGCTATCGCCCCCGCGATATCCAGCGCTTTCGACTCTCTGCCCGCTAGCCTTTTCTTTATCGCAGGCACTACAGGCATCGAGAACAGTATGCCCATGGCGATGAACATCCAGAATTCTCTTGCGTAGTACGCGGCGGTCCCGTCCGTGAAGCTCTTCGCCCCTCCGAACATGCATCTGAGGTAAGCCGCGGCATCTCCTATGCTGTCCGCTCTGAAGATGACCCACCCGATCATGATGCAGAGCAGCAGATATACATGCTTGATAAAGTGATGCTTTCCCTTTTCGTCGCGCGTGTCAAAGCCCGAGTATTTCTCGAATATCAGAAGGACGAAGTACATCAGGCCCCATACTATGAAGGTCCAGTTGGCTCCGTGCCAGATGCCGGTACAGAGCCAGACGACGAATATGTTGAAAAGATGTCTCGCCTTTGTCTTCGTTCTGTTGCCGCCGAGAGGGATGTACAGATAGTCTCTGAACCAGGTCCCGAGCGAGATGTGCCACCTTCTCCAGAATTCCGTTACCGAAAGCGAGATGTACGGATAGTTGAAGTTCTCGAGGAAGTGGAAGCCGAACATCCTTCCGAGTCCGATGGCCATGTCCGAATACCCGCTGAAGTCGAAGAATATCTGCAGAGTGTAGGCTATGATGCCGAGCCACGCCATCGAAAAGGACAGGCCCTCGGCGCCGTAGAAGGAAGCGCCTTTGAGCATGTCGAACGCCTGATCAGCCACCATGGCGACATTGTTCGCTATTATGACCTTCTTGGCCAGGCCGATAATGAACCTACGGCAGCCTTCGGTAAAGTCATCGAGATTCTCCTTCCTCCCCATGATCTCGGCCGCGATCGTCTCGTAACGGACTATAGGTCCGGCTATCAGCTGAGGGAAGAACGAGATGTACAGACCGACATTGATGATGTTCTTCTGATACTCTCCCCTTCCTCTGTATACGTCTATGACATATGACATGGACTGGAAGGTGAAGAAGGATATCCCTATCGGCAGCGCTATCTCGGGGACGGCGAACGAGCTGCCTGTGAGGGCGTTTATGTTCGTGACCGCAAACATCAGATATTTGAAGATGAATATGATGGTCAGATTGAAGATCACATCAAGAGTGACGAAGGTCTTTGCCGCTTTTTTGTCGCCTCTTTCCCTGCTCCTTCCCGTAAGCATGCCGAACAGCCAGTTCACCGTTATCGAAAGCAGCATGACCAGAACGAATTTCGGCTCGCCCCAGGCATAGAAGAAAAGGCTTGCAAGGCACAGAAAAGCGTTCTGCAGTCTTCTGCTCTTTCTCAGAAGAGCGTAGTAGACGAACAGCACGCCGGGCAGGAATATGAATATGAATACATTACTTGAAAAAAGCAAAGCCTCAGGCTCCCCCTTACATTAAGCCTCGCCGGATACGACCTTCCAAACTTTGACGCCTCCGGCCTCATCGACCTGTTCAAGACGGATGACTCTGCCGTCTCCGCCGTACCATTTGTTATAGTACTCGGTCAGGTCTTCGATATTGTTGTTTCCCATGTAATACGCATGGTCGTTGTCTATGAGATCGCTGACGGGATTCCTCATCCCGTAGGCTCCCAGCTTGTCGAGCAGGTACGGCGACATCGTGCCCCAGCTTCCCGTGCCCATGAAGTTGCGCTCTCCTTCCGTGTCGGGAGCTCTGAGCGGCGTCAGGTAGGACGGATCGCTCTTTTTCTCCATCGTGGCGATCGCGTAGAAAGAATTACTGTGCTCCCTGATATACGTGGCAAGCTCTTCGGACATTATACGCCCCCGGATCTTTTCATACAGCGACTCCGCATCTCTTGCCGTCGGCACGATCAGAAGCATCGCTGCGATGATGGTCAGGACGCCCATGACCTTCCTCGCTTTTTCTGCTCCGCGCGCATCCGTCAGAGCGTACATCAGGAAAAACATCGCGCAGACATCCGGCGTGAACAGCGCCCGGTTCACCGGGCGGCCTATCGAGCACAGATAAACATGGAACACCGCCGTGGCAAGCCCCGCCGCGATGACGAACACCCTGGCCGGAGCCCCTCCCGCAATAAGAAGAGTCAGCGCCAGAAGCGTCAGTATGATGACCCTCGCCCCTGAAGGCGTCAGCTCTTTTACCCTGTGCGCAGTCCCCGATATGAATTCAGGGATGCTCTCCGCCATGGACGGCGCGTCTTCATATCCGTCGCTTATATCGATGATGGTCTGAAGGTTTTCGCTGCTTGCGGCTCCGTCGTAGTCGAAGACCCAGCTGCGTATCATTCCTATATCATTCTCCGAGAGTCCCGCTGCGTCGTATTCCTCTTTTTGCTCCTCATAATGGTTCAGCCTGGTGGTGTCGATCACCTCTGCCCTGAGAAAATTGTAATCATAATAGGCCTGAAGCTCGGGCGTCCTCCTTATCGCATCGTTCGACGCGCTCTTGACGGCGTAGCACCCTGCAACGGCGATCACCAGAACGATATATACCACTATCTGCTTCGCGCCGAAATACTCCCTGAGCCCGCTCCGGTTCTCAGCCATCCATTTCAGGAAATACAGACCCGCGAACGCGATCGCGACGATCAGGACATCGACCCTCATCATCGAGCCGGCGTAGAGCATGACCACTCCCGCCAGGTAATATCCGAAGCCGCGCTTATTTATGACAGCGTCTGTAAGGAGCATCGCCGCGGCAAGGCAGGCGAGCACCGCGGATTTCGAAAACTGGATCGTGCAGTAGGCGTCGATCGAAAGGACCGCGATGAGGGCCGCCGACAGCATCAAGCTCACCGTGTCCCTGCACTTATCCAGAAGCAGTTTCAGCATAAAGAAAAACGAGAGGAATGAAAGAGTCAGCTGAGAAACGACAAAGACGTTGAGTCCGGATATCCGGGACTGCACTGCGGACAGCGCGTCGCAGAAATAGTAATTCATGAAGACGATCTCGGGATATCCTCCGACTATCCTCGAAGCCACCGCGTAGTCATCGTTCGTCTCGTACACCATGCGCGTGCAGAGCATGACCGTTACGGCGATCACCGCGTTTATTGCCGCTGATCTGACCCAGTTGTTGTTCCTGATCGTTTTTGCCATGCCTTGATTATATTGTTGTCAAAAAAAACCGTCAAGGTTGAATATGCGCCCCGACTGTATTAAAATTCTGAAAGTAATAACGCAGTGATCAGAACGGAGGCAGGATGCTTTATTCAATTATCGTTCCATGCTATAAATCATCGCATACGATACGCGAACTCGTCGAACTGACTTCAGCAAAAATGGAGGAAATGGGACGGGTTCCTTTTGAGTTTGTGCTGGTGGACGACTGCTCTCCCGACAACGGGGAGACCATATGCACGCTCAGGGAGCTGGCGGATGAATACGAGTCTGTCAGAGTCGTCGAGCTTGCGCAGAATTCCGGACAGCACAACGCCGTGATGGCCGGGCTGAACTACGCTGAAGGAGATGTCCTCATCGCCATGGATGACGATCTTCAGACGCATCCTTCGCAGCTCCCCGCCATGTTCGAAGCCTTCGATCAGGGCTACGACATAGTCTACGGATATTATCCGCAGAAGCATCACAGCCTGTTCCGCAATTTCGGCAGCTGGGTCAACTACACATCCGTGCGCATCCTCATCGGAAAGCCTAAGGACCTCAAGACCTCAAGCTTCTGGATAATAAAGAAGTTCGTCAGGGACTACGTCATACAGTACAGGAGCCATTACACGCATCTGCAGGGGCTTTTCCTGCGCACGACACGCAACATAGCGAGCGTGCCGGTCGAGCACTTCGACAGAGGCTACGGCCAGTCGGGATACACCTTCAAAAAGCTCATCAGCCTCTGGTCCAACATCATGGGCTACTCCATAGTCCCTCTGCGCATCGCGACCAGGGTGGGCACCTTCTTCGCCGTGCTGAGCATTCTCGGGGCCGTCGCGATAGTCCTGAAAAAGATCTTTGCTCCTACGAGCGCCGTCGGCTGGTACTCGCTGATCGTGAGCATATTCTTCCTGTCCGGGCTCATCATGATATTCCTCGGACTTATCGGAGAATACATAGGCAGGATGTTCCAGGGCATGTCGAACGATCCTCAGTTCGTGGTCAGGGATTTTTACAGAGGCAGAAGCGCTGCAGAAGGCAGCAGCCCGAAGGAGAAAGACTGAATGAAAAAGATACTGATCCTCGGAGCGGGGATATATCAGGTCCCGCTCATCAAAATAGCAAAAGAGCTCGGCATTTATACGATAGTCGCCAGCATCCACGGCAATTATCCCGGCTTTGAGATCGCGGACAAGGTCTACTACGAGAATACGACCGATTACCGCAAGATACTCAGCATAGCAAGAAGAGAAGAGATAGACGGCATAGTCACGGCAGGCACGGACGTCGCTGTCATCACCATCGGAAAGGTCTGCGACGCCCTCGGTCTCAGAGGGCTTTCGTTCGAAGCGGCCGAGTTTGCGACCGACAAGCTTCTCATGAAGCAGTGCTACGAGAAGTACGGCGTCAGGAGCGCGAAATTCAGAAGGGTCTCATTTGACGATCCGAACTACGCCAATATCATCGCGGATCTCACGCTCCCTGTCATGTTCAAGTCGGTCGACTCATCGGGCAGCCGCGGCATCGTCAAGGTCGATTCGCCTTCGGAGTATGATCACGCGCGCAATATCGTGCTCGAGAACACCCGCTCCGACTACTTCATCGTTGAGGAGTACATCGAGGGCGAGGAATTCGGAGCCCAGGCCTTCGTGCAGGACGGAAAGCTCGAGTTCATACTCCCTCACGGAGACTATGTTTTCAAGGGAGATACCGGCGTTCCCGTCGGTCACTTCGCTCCTTACGATCTCGATCCTGAGATACTCGAGGACGCCGGACACCAGCTCGCAGCCGCCGCAAGGGCGATGCAGCTCGACAACTGCGCGATCAACGCGGATTTCATCCTTAAGGACGGAAAGACATACGTGCTCGAACTCGGAGGCAGGTCGGGAGCTACATGTCTCGCCGAACTCGTTTCGATATACTACGGCTTCGATTACTATGAGAAGATCGTCAGAGTCGCCATAGGCGAGAAAGTCGATTTCGGGATCAGCTCCGGCCCGTCCGCGCAGGACGGAGTGCCTAACGCGAGCATGCTCCTCGTATCGGACAGGGACGGCGTCATCGTGTCGCAGGAGAACAGGAACGCTCCCGATCCGGATATAGTCGAGGTGCAGTTCGACCACAAGCCGGGCGATGCCGTCCATAAGTTCCGCGTCGGGCCTCACCGCATCGGCCACGTGATAACAAAAGGAAAGAGCCTCGATGACGCAGTAAGTCTGCTTCATAAGGCCCTTGATAATATAACGATCGAAGTGGAGTAGCGGCTCTATCTTTTATCCTTGTCTACCCTTCTGAGCATTATGATGCTGATCACTATGTACAGAAGAGCAAATCCCGCCAGGATCATCCATTTGTGCAGTACGTTCGTTGCGTTAGGTTCACAGGCGGCGGCGATGGCGTCGTCTCTGACAGCGATGTCGTAGCCGCTCCGGACATTGTCATTTGTGTTCGCGACCGTCATGATCGCGTTCAGTCCCCATCTGCTGAGAGTGAACCGCGATATGACCTCGGTCACTCCCTCCAGGTCGAAAAGCATTCCCGACATTATCAGCTGTATGATAAGCACGAAAGGCATGACCGTCATCGCCGTGCTCTCCTTTTTCACCGTGCACGAGATGATGAGGGCAAGCATGTCGGATCCGAACACCACGAGCAGCATGGTGACGTAGATGTCGAACGCAGGAGTTCCTATCGAGCCGTTAGGCTTCGGTATGTTCTGAAGATTCCTTAACATGAAGGCGGTAAAAAGTATCAGCGTTTCGAGCGCGCACAGGGCAAATTCATAGATGACATGAGCGCATATGTACGATGATATGCGGAGCCCGGTGCGATGCTCTCTTTTTATGATAGCTCTTTCATGGCATACCGACTGGATCGAATTGAACAGCCCTACCCAGATGCACGCGCATATCACGGCAAAGGCTCCTTTTTTTGTGGCTGTGTATTCCCTGAACATGTCGTCGCCCGTGACCAGGCAGATCAGGAATATTATTATAAAAGCGGAAACGAAATTCTTCCATTGCCTGTCAGCCATGAAGAGCCTGAAGCACTTTGCAGCATAGACTTTTATCTGTCCGATCCCGGAGATGCGTTTTTCCTTCACCTGTCCGTCCTTTCCGCAAACCTTCTGATGTAATAATCGCCTTTTCCTTCTCCGCCCTCCTCCTTCATGTTGATCCTGGATACTATGCCTTCGAGATCGGCGTTTTCCTTTACCGTCACGCCGAAGAAGCTGCACGCGTCCGCGGTGTTGCCGTGGAACGCGAGATATCCGCAGTTGTCCTCTTCACTTTTGGCGAGAACGATAACTTCATCGAACATCTCGGCGACGCGGTTCGGACTGTGCGAGATCACTATGACTATCTTTCCCTGGTCCGCTATCGCGCGCAGATTGTTCATCAGCTCCATGGCCATGCCGCTGTCGAGTCCGGAATCCGGCTCGTCGAGAAAGAAGAGAGAAGGATTCCCGATGTACTCGACGGCAATGCTGAGCCTTTTTCTCTGTCCTCCGCTGAGCTTGCCTACGCGGTTGAACTGCTCTCTCTTCAGCCCGAGCATTCTCATCGTCTGCTCCACGGCGCTTTTGTAGTCGTCTTTTGTGCATGACTTCGGAAGGCGCATGAGGGCGGCGTCCATCAGCGTGTTATAGACAGTGTCGCTCATCCTGAGCAGATCCTGCTGAGGCACGTAACCGATCTCATATTTCATGTCGTCGAAGTCCCTGTATATGTCCCTGCCGTTGTACACTATCTTTCCGTCGGCCGGCTCATATCCCATCACCGCGTTCATGAACGTGGTCTTGCCCGCGCCGGAGCCTCCGAGGATCAGCACCATGTGCCCCTGAGGTATATCCATCCTGATGTTTTTCAGCAGCGTTTTCTTTCTGCCTCCCGCCATGACGCTTCTCTCTCTTATATCCACAGAGAGCTCGCCTGCGCTCTGCCCGCTCGAGTATACGAAGAATACGTCTGCGTACTCCTGCTGACTGTCGTCGCCGTAAAGGACCAGCATGTCCCTGTCCTCGAGCAGATAGCCTTTTCCCGGCAGCAGAGGGATGTTGTTCCTGTACAGAGGATTTACAGTTTCGGGAGCCGCGTGATATGAGGTCTTGCCGTCCTTTGTGATGAACATTCCCTGCACCGGCGCTACAGTGCTTATCTGTCTCGGGGTAACGATGCTTGTTTCAATGCTGTCGTTCTCGCGCCCCATTGTATCCTTCTCAGACAGCGGAAACTTCTTCTGCCACCAGTCCGTCGAGCTTCCGGAATGGAATCCGCATATTACCGTAATGGATGGTCTGTTTTCATTCATGATGATCTTTCTGTTTCGGGACTACCTTTACTTCAGTCTCATACTTTCCGGCCCTGACACGGATGGTTCCCGCTTCATCGTTTTTGAGTTTTATTCCGTACGGGCCTGCCTCGATATTGTCCGAGGTCTCCACCTCTATGTCCTTCTCTCTTGTTGCGGGGTATGCTTTTACGGCAAAGCGCGTTGTCACGCCCTTGCTGAGGCTGACCGTGCTGCCCGAAACGTCGGTGAGTCCGTCGGAGAACACGACCGATACCGGCCCCTGCCTGTCCGGATCCTCCTCATAATACCCGAGATAGCTGCATACGCTCTCAGCTCCGTCAAAGCCGATCTCGTTGTATCCGAGCTGCGTGAAATGGTAGTCGCCGTGGACGTCCCCGGTGACTTCAGGCATCCTGAGCTCGTCCGCACGTACCGGATAGGCTCCGCTGAATCCGTTCCCGTAGCGGTTTTCAAAATACTTTTTTACCGAGGCGTTGTCATGCCACAGCTCCTCGATATGGCTTGCGAGGAAGATGTCGTCCGGCCCTTCGGATGTTGCGACATAATACTGCACGGTCCTCGGCTCCGTCAGATACATGTCGCGCGCTTCATCCTCCGAGAGCATCGACCTTGGCATGAACAGCGCCATGAATTCGGGTCTGCCCTCCGTCCCTTCGATGTCTTCTCCGTCCAGTTCGGCGATCAGCCCGTTATATGTATTCATGAACAGCCCGTAGTACTGCTCATCCTCCATATACCTGTCTCCCTCGCCCTGGTACCACAGCACGCCCTTGTGCGAAAGCGTATAGTGCCCTGCCGCGATCTCATCACTGAGTATCTTCTCGGCGCCTCTGTACAGCTCAACAGCCTGCCAGAAATCATTGTCTGTTTCGCTGTCTCCCGGCTGCCAGGATTCGATGCTGGTCCCGTGATGGCAGGCGTTGACGAGCCATATCTTTTCTCCTGTCAGCTCGTGCCACCTGTATGCAAAAGCGCTGTCAATGCCGCCCTTGCCCGCGGCTCCCGCGGCGTCGGTGATGGAGTTCGTCTGAGCGAATCTGCTGTTCTCACTGTTGTCCGTCAGAGAGGCCGGCAGAAAATCCTCGAAGTTGCTGATACTGAGGTCATCCGTCGTCTCGCTGAACCATGTCACTTCTTCCGATATGGCCTTGTCGGATATCCCGTATGTGCTGTAGGCAGTTCCCTCCCTGTTGAGCACATACTGATCTCTGACCGTATCCACCGTCCTGTTCTCGGATATGCGCCCCTCGCCGTTGCTCTGTCCGGCTATCAGGATGAGCGAGATCGGAGCGGGACCGACGCTGACGCTGATGACTTCCCCGTTCTCAAGGCTCACCTCGGCTTCTCCGCATTCCGTCGCGATCACCCTGCGCGGATCCTTTTCGTCAGCCGTCAGCACAGGCTCTTCCGTCTCTGAATAGATGCCGGCGATATCCGAGTCAAACGAATATCTGTCATCGTAATAAAGAGACAGTCTGCCGTCTGTTACCTCCGCTTCCGGCACGGCGGGTGCGTCCTTATTCGTTATGTATGTTTCATCGAGCTGTCTGTCTCCGGAAAGCCGGGGGATGATCCCTTTTTCCTTTCCCTCTCTGAGCACCAGAAAGGAGCCGGCCGCGATCGCGATCAGGAGTATCAGTAACAGCGCTCCGGTCTTTCTTTTCATCAGAGGGCGTCTCCTTCTCAGCTGAACAGCTCTTTATCGCTGAATTTCCAGTCCTCGTATCCTTTTACATTCATGCATCCCAGGAACATGCTCTTTGCGTCGCTCACATTGGATACATCGAAATTGCTCACATCAAGCACAGCCAGACCGCTGCAGTTGTTGAACATGTATGACATGTCCCGGACATTCGAGGTATTGAAGCCGGCCACGTTCAGGGCTCTGAGAGAGCTGCAGTTTGAGAACATCGCGTACATGCTTGTGCCGTTCGCAGTATCAAAGCTGCTGACATCCAGATTCGACAGAGCGTAGCAGTTGTAGAAAACATATTTGAAGCTGGTCACCGCAGAGGTGTTCCATCCCCCGAGGTCCAGGGCCGACAGCGACGAGCAGCCCTCGAACAGGCGCTCCATGTTTGACAGGTTGTCCGTCTCCCATTTGCTGAGATCAAGCTGCTGCAGAGCGGAGCAGTCCTTGAACATCGCGTACACGCTCCTGACGTTGCTCACATCAAGGTCGCTCACGCCGGGCTCAGTAAGGCTGTAGCATGCCACGAACATCCTCTGCATGGTAGTCACGCCTGATGTATCGGCTCCCGCAAAGTTGACCTTTCTCAGATTGTCGCATCTGTAGAACAGGTGCGCCATCTGCTCCGCACTGCTCGTGTCAAAGCAGTTGTTGAAGTCCACCTCCTCCAGGTTTTCGCAGTACGCGAAGAGTCTGGAGCTGTCCGCGTTTGCTATGACGCCTCCTTTGGCGCCTATGTACAGCGTGTCTCCGTCGATCCACGCAAGCACCTTTCCCGATCCGTTCTCGGATACATCCCTTGCATCCCGGGGAGCGGACTTTATGCTGTCGGTAAAGCAGACAGATCTGAAGCTGTCACGGTCGAATGTGCCGAAAATAAGGTCCTCCTTGCTCATGGCTTCGTTTCCGGTATCATCGCCGATGCAGCCGTAATCCTTCATCAGAACCTTGTCCTCATCTGTGCCGATGAGCATCCTTGCCCCCAGTACCACCATCACTCCCCCGATGAGTAGGGCGGCGAGGAGCGTTGTCAGCAGCGCTTTATCTTTTGGATCCTTCCATATATTCAGCTTTTTCCGCGAGCCGCCGGCAGACCCTTCAGACGGAAAGGACGGCACTGTCACGCGTTCATAATCGCTGCCGATGCTTTCCCTGCCCGGAGCGTTCATCTCTCTCGGGGCGCCTCCCTTTGTGACGATCTCTTCGTCGCCGGAGATGACAGGTTCCTTTTCGGCTTTGTCCATCCACTCATTGATATCATAAGAGGAGGTCTTTTTTGTCCTTACGGATTTGTCCGCTGCGCTCGCTTTGCTTGTTTTGCCTGCCGCGTTCGTTTTGGCGGTTTTCTTCGCCGTGCCAGTTTTTTCAGCTGCGCCTTTTTTGCCGGACTTGCCTGCCGCGCCCGTTTTGGCGGTTTTCTTCGCCGCTCCTGTTTTTTCAGCTGAGCTTGTTTTGCCGGACCTGGCTGCTGCGCTCGTTCTTCCGGTTTTCTTTGTCGCGCTCGTTTTGCTTGTCCTGGCTGCTGCGCTCGTTTTTCCGGTTTTCTTCGCTGCGTCTGTTTTTTCAGCTGCGCCTGCTTTGTCTTCTTTGTCTGCCATTGCTGCGTTTAACCTTTCTGTAGGATCTGTCAGTGATTTTCTCCCAAAGCCCTTTTCATCTCAGCATGCTGCCTGTCCATTCGTATCTTCATCGCGGCGAAGAGCGAGACCGCCAG
>Ga0310695_10006706_pt1 | contig 18830 bp, 16 predicted proteins | sample RumenRJG_04DNA_FD_203882 | JGI IMG/M metagenome (GOLD analysis project Ga0310695, IMG submission 203882) | Bovine rumen microbial communities from Lethbridge, Alberta, Canada - RJG_04 (v2) (version 2) | ecosystem: Host-associated > Mammals > Digestive system > Stomach > Rumen | place: Canada...
TTCAGGATCATGGTCATCACACCGACGGGGAAACCGGTGAGCTGGTTGATGATCATAGAGGTACCGACGACGCCGCCGGAGGTGATGTTGTTCGGATAAAGGAAGAATTGGAAGCCAACGGCGTAGATCACAGCGCCGACGACAATCACCAGATATTTCCGAAAAAGATGCGCGAAACGGTTTTCCCGAAGCTGTGCCATAACGGTGATCCTCCCCTTTTTGCTGCTTATTCGTCCAAAAGCGAAAGCTGCTGTTCGCTGGTATCCTCGGGCTTCAGCAGGGCGCCCGCGCCGGGCAGGCTCCTGACTCTGTAACGGGCGGGATTGACGATATTGGTCTCGCTGAGGATCTGCGCCCGCTCCAGGATGCGCTTGGGCTTGAGACTCATGACATTGACGCCCTGGGTCGTGCGGCTGGATTTCGGCTGGAGCTGGGCGCTGTTGAAGATCAGGACGCGCCCGTCCGTGGAATAGCAGGCGATCTCCTTTTCCTCGTCCAGCAGGAACACCGCAGCCACCGGGCTCTTGTCCGAGCAGGCGCCCACCAGCTTGCGGCGGTTGGTCTTGGTCTCATAGGCCGAAAGCTCGATGCGCGCGGCCTTGCCGTTTTCAAAGATCAAAAGCAGATGCTTCGTGTAATCCCCCGGCAGCAGCATTGCGAGGACGCTCTCCCCCTCGTCCATCTGGAGCTTCGTTGGCAGATAGAGACCAAGCTGGGACGCCTTGCCGTCCTCAAAGTCGGACGCTTTGACCTTGTACATCTGCTGCTTATCCGTGAGGAAGAGGATCTCGGCGCGGTTCGTGGTCTCGAAGCTTACGCGCAGCGCGTCACCCTCTTTGTATTTCTGCTCCCCGCTCATGCGCAGGGACTGGGCCGTGATCTTTTTGAAGTACCCCTCGTTCGAAAGGAAGAGCGTGACGGGATAGTCCTCCACCGTCTGCTCCTCGGTGTACTCCTCGATCTCGTTTGCGTAGACGATGCCGGTCTTGCGGGGTACGCCGTATTTCTTGGAGATCGCCTTCAGCTCGTCGATGATGATGGTTTTGAGCTTGCGGCGGTTATTGAGGATGCTCTCCAGTTCCTCGATATCCCGCTCCAGTTCCTCGGTCTCAGCGGTGCGCTTGAGGATGTATTCGCGGTTAATGTTGCGCAGCTTGATCTCCGCCACATACTCCGCCTGCACCTGGTCGATGCCGAAGCCGAGCATCAGGTTCGGCACCACGTCGGCCTCCAGCTCCGTGCCGCGGATGATCTCGATGGCCCTGTCGATATCCAGCAGGATGCTCTCCAGGCCCTTCAAGAGATGCAGCTTTTCCTTTTTCTTGTTCAGATCATAATAGACCCTGCGCCGCACGCAGTCCATGCGCCAGGCCGTCCACTCCTCCAGGATCTCCCCCACGCCCATGACGCGGGGATTGCCCGCCACCAGGATATTGAAGTTGCAGGGGAAGGAATCCATCAGGGGCGTCATCTTGAAGAGCTTCTGCATGAGCTTTTCGGGGTCGGTGCCGCGCTTTAAGTCGATGGCGAGGCGCAGGCCGCTCAGATCCGTCTCGTCGCGCATGTCGTTGATCTCGCGGATCTTGCCGGCGGTGATGAGCTCGCGCACCTTGTCGATGATAGCCTCGGAGGTCGTGGTATAGGGGATCTCATAGATCTCGATGATGTTTTCCTTTTCCACGAAACGCCAGCGGGCGCGCACCTTGAAGCTGCCGCGGCCTGTGCGGTAGATGCTCTCCATCTGGGCGCGGTCATAGACGATCTCCCCGCCTGTGGGAAAATCCGGCGCGGGCATGGTGCTGAGAAGGTCATGCTCCGGGTCGCGGATCCAGGCGACGGTGGTATCGCAGACCTCGGAAAGATTAAAGCCGCAGATCTGGCTTGCCATGCCGACCGCGATGCCGAGGTTGGAGGACACCAACACATTGGGAAAGGCCGTGGGCAGGAGCGTCGGCTCCTTGAGGCTGCCGTCGTAGTTATCCACAAAGTCCACGGTGTCCTTGTCGATGTCCCGGAAAAGCTCGGCGCAGATGGCGGAGAGCTTGGCCTCGGTATAGCGGGGCGCTGCATAGGACATGTCCCGGGAAAAGACCTTGCCGAAGTTGCCCTTGGAGTCCACAAAGGGGGTCAGCAGCGCCTGATAGCCCGCCGAGAGGCGCACCATGGTCTCATAGATGGCGGCGTCGCCGTGGGGGTTCAGCTTCATGGTCTGGCCGACGATGTTGGCGCTCTTGGTTCTCGCGCCGGTGAGAAGGCCCATCTTCAGCATGGTATACAGGAGCTTTCTGTGCGAGGGCTTGAAGCCGTCGATCTCCGGGATGGCGCGGGAGACAATCACGCTCATGGCATAGGGCATGTAGTTTGTCTCCAGCGTCTCGGTGATGGGCTGCTCCAGGATCTCCGCCCGGAGGCCGACCACGTTGGGATTATCGTATTTTTTCTTTTCTTCCTGCTTTTTTCTTGCCATAGCTTCCTACTTCTTATCTGTGCTTTTTCATTTTCTTACCCGTGGTCAGACTGCGCTTGCAGCGGGGGCATGCGTCGATGGCCAGCACGCCCAGCATGATGACCTTGCCGCAGTTGGGGCAGCGGCAGTATTTGACGTCAATATAAATAATGGCGATAAACAGGATCAGCGTAGCGCCGGAGAATAATCCCATCATCGTGGGATTGGAGCGCATGAAGACCGCAAGGCAGGCCGTGATGAGATCGCAGATCAGAAGCTTTTTCAGCAGATCCCTGCCGCGCATGAAGCTGTTGATATAGGTATTCATTGCTTATGCTCCTTTTATGATATATCCGCCAGATCCAGAAACTGCGCGCCGAACTCGGAGATGTGGTTCTTTCTGCCCTCGAGGTTGTCGCCGAGCAGCAGATCAAAGACCTCCGCCATGCGTTCGGCGTCCTCGGGCATGACTTTAATAAGGCGGCGGGTCTCCGGGTTCATGGTGGTCATCCACATCATGTCCGGGTCGTTTTCGCCGAGACCCTTGGAGCGGCTGATGCTCGCCTTCGCCCCGCCCAGGGAATCGATGATCTCCGCCTTTTCCCGGTCGGAGTAGGCAAAGTAAGTCTTGCCCTTGCACTCGATCTCATAGAGCGGCGATTCCGCGATGTAGACATAGCCCTCCCGGATCAGGGTGGGCGCCAGGCGGTAGAGCATGGTGAGGATCAGGGTGCGGATCTGAAAGCCGTCCACATCCGCATCGGTACAGATGATGACCTTGTTCCAGCGGAGGTTATTGAGATCGAAGCTGGAAACCTCCTTGGTGTGCTTGTCCTTGACCTCCACCCCGCAGCCGAGCACCTTGATGAGATCGGTGATGATATCGCTTTTGAAGATGCGCACATAGTCGGCCTTGAGACAGTTGAGGATCTTGCCGCGCACCGGCATGATGCCCTGAAACTCCGCATCCCGCGAGAGCTTGCAGGCGCCGAGGGCCGAGTCGCCCTCCACAATGTAGATCTCGCGCCGGTCCACGTCCCGGCTGCGGCAGTCGACGAACTTCTGTACGGGGTTTGTGATATTGATGCTGCCGGAGAGCTTTTTCTTCATGCCCTGGCGGGCGCGCTCCGCCGTCTCGCGGCTGCGCTTGTTGATGAGCACCTGCTCGGCAATACGGTCGGCCTCCGGCTTATTTTCGATGAAATAGACCTCAAGCTGGCTTTTGAAAAACTCGGTCATGGCCGTCTGGATGAAGCGGTTGTTGATGGCCTTTTTGGTCTGGTTTTCGTAGGAGGTCTGGGTGGAAAAGCAGTTGGTGACAAGAACCAGGCAGTCCTGCACGTCCTGGAACTTGATGGCGCTCTCGTTCTTCTGGTACTTGCCCTGCTGTTTGATATAGCTGTCAATGGCGGAGGTGAAAGAGAGCTTCACGGCCTTGTCGGGCGCGCCGCCGTTTTCCAGCCACGACGAGTTGTGGTAATACTCCAGGGCGTTCACCGTCTTGGAAAAGCAGAAGGCGGCGGAGAGCTTGACCTTGTATTCCGGCTTGTCCTCACGGTCGCGTCCCTTGCGCTCGGCGGAAATGAAGGTCGGGGCGGTCAGCGGGTTTTCCCCCGCAAGCTCCGTCACATAGTCCATGATGCCGTTTTCGTAGAGGTAGTCTTTGGTATCAAAGCCCTTGTCCCGCTCGATGCGCAGCCGGAAGGTGACGCCCGCGTTCACCACCGCCTGGCGGTGCAGCACGTCGTCAAAATATTCCTCGGGGATGTTGATGTCCGTGAACACCTCGAGATCCGGGAGCCAGCGGATCGTGGTGCCGGTCTGCTTGCGGTCGGCGGGCTCGATCTGCAGCTCCTGCCCCTTTTTGCCCACGGGCTTGCCCTTTTTGAAGTGCAGGGTATATTTTTTCCCGTCGCGCCGCACCGTCACGTCCATGAAGCTTGCAGCGTACTGTGTGGCGCAGGAGCCGAGGCCGTTGAGGCCCAGGGAATACTCATAGTCTCCGCCGTCGAGGTTGTTGTACTTGCCGCCGGCGTAGAGCTCGCAGAAAACGAGTTCCCAGTTATAGCGCTTCTCGTTGGGGTTCCAGTCCAGCGGGCAGCCGCGCCCAAGGTCGGAGACTTCGATGGAGTGATCCTTGTAATATGTAAGGGTAATCAGCTTGCCGTAGCCCTCGCGCGCCTCGTCGATGGCGTTGGAGAGGATCTCAAACACGGCATGCTCACAGCCGTCAAGCCCGTCTGAGCCGAAGATGACGCCCGGTCTTTTGCGCACTCTGTCCGCGCCCTTGAGCTGGGAAATGCTTTCGTTGCCGTAATTGGGGGTATTGCTCATGGTTTTCAAACCTTTCTGCCCCATCCCCGGGGCATATTCCATGCATTTTAACTGTAGCAGTATAACATACTTTTCTGAGGATTCACACCACAATTCGGTGACATTTGTTATCGAAAAGAATATGCAAAAGACGGGCCGGTTTTGCCGGCCCGTCCCGCGGCTGCGGTCGTCTCCCCGTTCGGGCAAGGACCCTGCCGCTTGACATTTTTCCGTTTTCGGTGTATCCCTATATCTATAAGACACAGCGTCGGGCTGTCTCTGTCTCGTCCGCCGGAAATCTGTCCGGTCTTAGTTTGTGCCGGACGGGGTACAATAAACAGGTAAGTTTTGTCAGGAGTCTTTATGGATATGCTTCACACGATTCTGCTCATCGCAGGGGTTGTCGTGGCCGGCTATGTGCTGATCCGCATTGTGGCCGCGCCGATCAAAAAAATATTCAAGCTGCTCATCAATGCAGTTTGCGGCTTTGCGCTACTGTTTGTGGCAAATTTCATCGGCGGCTTTTTCGATTTTTCGATCCCGATCAACATTGTCACCTGCATCGTCGCCGGAGCCTTCGGCATTCCGGGTGTGATCTTCCTTGTGGTCGTGATTTATTTTATGGGCTACATGGGCTATATGCCTTGAAATAAGGGGCTGTCTCAAAACTCCGCGTCATTCTGAATGAAGTGAAGGATCTTTCTTGAAAGTTCACGCAAACCTTCAAAAGAAAGATCCTTCGTCACTTCGTTCCTCAGGATGACAAAATGGGAATGGTTTTGAGACAGCCCCTTTTTCATGCTGTTTCGATCGTATAGCCTTTCAGCAGCGGGCTCACGTTGTCCAGCAGTTCCCTGAGCCACCAGCCGTAGGCGTAGCCCTCAGCGCAGCGGAAAAAGGGCGCATAGCCTGGCATAGCCTTCATCTCCTCCCGGCGCTCATAGAGTTCGCCCCGCCAGAAGGCGTCCATCACGGCATAGAAAAACGCCGAGGCCTGTTCCTGTTCCTTTCTGCTGATGGGATTGCGCTCGGCCATGTACCGGACGTTCTCGACAGAGTAGCTTTGAAGCTGCTCCTGCTGCCAGGCGGCGTAGTCCAGCAGCGCGGGATCCGTCTGCCCGCTCTGCTTTGCCCAGGCGCTCACATCCACCCGGCGAGGCAGGCAGCGCAGCCTGTCCCCTTCCAGATCCAGGATGCTGTAGCCCGTGGGATAGGCGAGCAGATACTCCGTCACCTGTTCGGTCAGCCCCTGCTCCTGATACACGGCGCGCACATGGGTGTGCCCGCTGAGATAGAGCGGAACCTGGTACTTTCTCAGAAGCGCGGCAAAGCGCTCCCCGTTTTCCACATGGTAGCCGCTCGCCTCCGGGTTGCGGCTCTCTGCTGTCAGGAGGTTAAAGTGCCCGGCACAGAATACCGGCAGCCCCCGCCGCTTTGCTTCCTGCAGCATGTTCTCCGCCCAGCGGAGCGTCTCTTCGGAGAGAAAGGCTTCATTGTTCTGCCGCACTTCCGCACCGGGCAGGTCAATGGTGCCAGGGCTGTAGCCGCCCATGTCCATCATCAAAAGCGCGGCGTCCTCCCGAAGAATACAATAGCTCAGGGATGCGGCGTCCCGGCTCCATGCCTCGTCATAGCCGAATTCAGCGTAGTACGCGGCAAATTCCTGCTGCCCGACGGGCGCGAGGTCGTGGTTCCCAGGCAGGGCATAGACGGGCAGTCCCGCCTCTTCCGCCCGCCGGAGCTTCGCCGTGAGCGCCTCGTGCCGGTGGGGCTTGCCGCCGTTTACCAGATCGCCGGTCAGCAGGAGAAAGGCCGCGCCCTGCTCCTTTGCGTCCCACAAGAGCGCATCGACAAGCTCCATATTATAGCCCGCCGCGGAGAGAGCCGCGGCGCTTTTGTTTGTGTTGTCCGGATCCAGATGCAGATCCGAGGCCACGGCGACGCGAAGCCCCCATGCCTCCGGCAGCGCGGAAGGCGCCGGCGGTGTGATCGCCTCTGCCTGCTTTGCTCCGCAGCCGGCAAGCATCAGCAGCACCAACAGAAAGGCTGTCACTCTGACTTGTTTTCTCACGATTCTCCCGCCCTTTTTTGACTGATCCATTCTTGGATCGCCTCCGCCGTGACGCTCTGCTGCTCTTCCCCGCTGATCGCCGCTTCCCCGTCGCCGCGCTGCGCGCCGTAAGCGCCGAACTGCGCGTGATTGCCGCCGGGGATCACCAGTTCCTCGGTGTCGGCGGGCCAACGGGCGCGGCTCTTTTCATAGCTATCCCGGTTCAAAATGCCGTCCCTGTCGCCGTAAACGGAGAGAAACACCAGCCTCTCATCCAGCTTTGCCGTGGGATAGGACGCCAGAAGGACAAGGCCGCCAACCCTGTCTGTATGGGCGTTTGCATAGCCCGACGCCGCAACGCCGCCGAGAGAGTGCCCTGCAAGGATCCAGTCCGTGTACGGATACGCCCCGATCAGCCGGTCTGGTGCATTGCTGTTGAAAAACGCGATATGAAACGGCATTTCCACGAGAAACGCGTCCGTTCCCCCCTCCGCAATGTGAAAGAGCAGCGGGGCGTAGGCCGCCGCCTCCACCTTTGCGCCGGGATAAAAAACCAGCGCCGTATTCTCCCCCGGGCCGTCAAAGCGCCAGCCGTTCACGCTGCGCTCCACCGTCACGGTATCGGTGGAAAGAAGGGCTTTCTCTGCCGCCGGATCTGCGCGATAGAAATCGGCAAGCCACGCAAGCAAGAGCGCCGCAAGCAGAAGGAGCGCCGCGGCCATGATCCGCACCGCGCGGCGCCGCACACGCTTTTTCCTTTCGCGCAGCGGGAATACGCATACGGCGGCGAGGATCACGCACAGAAGACTATATACCACTGCCGTCATCTGCGTTCCGGGATCCCTTCATCTCGCAGCACGATGCAGTTCATTTTTTTACTGTAGGCCGTGCAGGCGTCAATGGCAATGATGCCGGGGGCAATATAGGGGCTGAAATCCGCATCTGCGCCGAATTCCGTGCCCTTGTTCTCATAGTGCGCATGTCCGTAGGAGCAGTGAAAATGCCCGCAGACTACGGTCTTTTCCTCTGCCCGCACCGTGCGGACGGCGTCCATGGGATTTGTCCAGCGCGCCTCCCGCCAGGCGGCGGCGTCGGCATGCCGCCAGTCCCCGTCGTACACCATGCCGCCGTACCACAGCTCGCAGGGGATCCATGCGTGGGTAAAGATAAAGCTTTTTGTCTCGTAATAGTCCAGCATGGCGGGGATGATCCTGGTGTAAAGCGGCGTCTCCTGTCCGGCCCTGGCAAGGCGCATGTTGGCATTCCAGCTGTAGCCCGCGCTCAGGCCCGTGAGCTGCTCGAGCGTGTTATAGGTGCCGTTTTGCAGATGGTGGCGCAGGGGTCTGCCCCGGTCTTTCGTCACAAGCTCCTGAAACAGATCCTCATGGTTGCCCCGGATCAGGATGACGCGATCCTCATCCATCAGCTCTAGGATGTAGTCCTGCAGTGCAAGCGCTTCCTCTCCCCGGTCAAAAAGATCCCCCAGCAGCAGGATCTTCTTCTCCTCCGGATCGTCATAGTACCCGGAATCCCGGAGTGTCTTTTGAAAAAGCGTACAGAAGCCGTGTATATCGGATAAAACGTAATACTTCATCATTCATAAGATAAGGCCGCCGAAAAACGATTCATTTTTCAGCGGCCTTCCGTTCCTATTATTGACTGTGATGTTGCCTTAAGGCAATACCGCACAATGCGGCAAGAGCAGATTCCGAGAAAATTTGGGTTCTGATGATGGCACTTTTTTGCAGATGTACTTTGTGTACTTCAAGAAAAAGTGACGAAATCAGGGCACAAATTTACCGGAAGATGCCGCAGGCGTATTGTGCGGTGTTGCCTTAATTATATGTCACTCTCGACGTCTCTATGCTTGGGACGATGCTGACGGCTTTGATGCCGGAGGCTGCGTCAAGGATGCTGTCCCAGCTTGGCGGTTCGGGTTCCACGGGCTCGGGCGGAAGCTCCACCTCTCCGTTGCGGTTTTCCACCACGGGGTTTGCCGGGTCATAGTCGGGATTTTCCGGCAGGGCGCAGAAGCCGATGATGGCATAGTCATCCTCGGTCAGCGTGAAATGCTCCACATAGTCGTAGCGGTTGCCCTCGATGGTATAGATCCAGCCGCGCTCTTCATCGACGTCGCGGATGATGCCCATATGCTCGGCCTTCTCATCCATATCGAAGTCAAAGAAGATGAAGTCGCCGCGCTTGGGCTTATACCCCTCATCCCAGTTTTTATACAGGCCAAGATCACGCAGCTCCCTGACCCATTCCGAGCAGTAGCAGTTATAGGGCACCGCCGATGAGGGAATGTTGGCATAGTACATGCAGAAGGAGATGAACATGGCGCACCAGTCACCGTACGGGATCCCGTACCAGGCGCCGTAGCGGGTGTAGCCCTTGGGATGCCAGGGATCCTCCGCCACATAGTTCAGCTCGCTCTCCGTATAGCCGAGCTGGCTCTCGGCGATCATCAGCAGATCCTCCGCCCAGTTGCCGCTCAATTCCATATCCATGAACATCCGCCACCAGTCCGTCTCGTCCTCAAGATCGGCCGTCGGATCGCTTTCACTGGCAAAGCTGAGTTCTCTTTCCATCTGCAGAAGTGAGACGATCCCGTCGCCGGGGTTCATCACAGGCTCTTCCGCCTCGGGAACCGACTCTTCGATAATCTCCGCAGGCTCCTCTGCGATCAGGTCTTCCTCTTCCAAGTCAGCGGGTGTTTCCTCCATGCCGCAAATCAAAACCCGTTCCGCCTCGTAACAATCCTCGCTGTGCGTATGGGCTCCTTCGCCCTCTTCAAGGCCGCAGCTCAGTTCCGTTGACCAATCGTAGCACTCGTCGGTGTGCATATGCTCTCCGGTATTGTCCGTGCACCAGAGTTCTCCGCGCACCGGACGATAGCAGTCCTCCGTGTGCTGATGGCCTTCGCTTTCCGTCTGCCCGCAGACCAGATGGTTGCCGATGCTGTAGCAGCTGTCCGTATGGACGTGGCTTCCTTCCTCGATGATCACGGCTTCTTCATCCGCGAAGGCAAAAGCGGGGAGCGCACAGCAAAGCATAGCCGCTGTGCAAAGCAGGCTCACAAGGCGGACATGCAGTTTATTCTGTTGTCTTTTGTCTGTCCGTTTCATTGCATTACCCGTCAGTCAGGCTCATTGCGAGCCTGGTCTCTGTCAGAATATACATTTTCTGTCAATGGCTATAAGTAATTATGTCTACTCAGATAAGATTATAGTTTTTCCGACAGCTTCATGCAATCACAGTTCGGCAACAATTTGGTCAAAAAATAATAACAGCAGATTTCTCTGCTGTTATTATTCCGTCAGGCCTGGCCGATGACATGATAATCCTGGGCCTCGACTGCCGCCTTCATCGTCTCGAAGTCGGCAGAGCCGGTGACGACGGCCGTGCCGGCCTCGTGGCTGACGACGGCGCTCTCTACGCCGTCCAGCGCCTCCAGCGCTTTCTTGACGCGGGCCTCGCAGTGCGGGCACATCATGCCTTCGATTTTCAGTGTGGTTGTCATGTTTGTTTCCTCCTGTTTGATATTTTCGATTTTGATTTCTCTGCTGCTCTGCTTTCGTGCAGGTCTGTCGCGGGAAGCGTCGTGCGGATCAAAAAGATTCAGCCGCAGGGCGTTGGTCACGACGCAGAAGCTGGAAAGGCTCATCGCCGCGGCGCCCCACATGGGATTGAGCGTCAGGCCTGCCCAGACGAAGGCGCCTGCCGCCACGGGGATGCAGACGGCATTGTAGAAAAACGCCCAGAACAGATTTTCGTGGATATTGCGCAGGGTTGCGCGGCTGAGCCGGATCGCCGCCGGGACATCCAGAAGGCTGCCGTGCATGAGCACCACATCCGCCGCGTCCACCGCGATGTCCGCGCCCGCCCCGATGGCGATGCCGATATCGGCGCGGGTCAGCGCCGGCGCATCGTTGATGCCGTCGCCCACCATGGCGACCTTGCCGAACGCGCCCACCTCGCGGATCACGCTCTCCTTGCCGTCCGGCAGGACGCCCGCGATCACCGTATCGACGCCCGCCTCACGGCCGATGGCGTTTGCGGTGCGCTCGTTGTCACCGGTTAACATAACAACTTTCATGCCAAGGTTTTTCAGCTCCCGGATCGCCTGGGCGCTGTCGGGCTTGATCACATCCGCGACCGCGATGATGCCGAGAAGCTTTCCGTCATAGGCAAAAAACAGCGGCGTCTTCCCCTGTTCCGCCAGGGTCTCACTTTTTTCGAGCAGCGCCTGAGAAATCTTCACGCGCTTTTTCATAAAGCTCCCGCTGCCGCCGACGAGTTCTCTGCCGTCCAGCCTTGCCGTCAGGCCGTTGCCGGGCAGCGCGGTAAAGTCTTTGACCTCCGCCGGCGTGATGCTCTTGTCTGCCGCATAGTCCATCACGGCGGCGGCAAGGGGATGTTCACTCTTGGTTTCCAACGCGGCGGCGGCTTTCAAAAGCGCTGCCTCATCCGTTCCCTCTGCCGGGATGAGATCCGTCACCTTCGGCCTTCCCTCGGTGATGGTACCGGTCTTGTCGAGCACAACGGTGACCACCCTGCCGGTCTCCTCCAGCGCGGCGGCGGTCTTAAACAGGATCCCCTGCTTTGCGCCGACGCCGTTTCCGACCATGATCGCAACCGGCGTTGCAAGGCCAAGGGCGCAGGGGCAGCTGATGACCAGCACGGAGATCCCGCGGGCAAGGGCAAAACCGATCCCGCGCCCGAGCAGCAGCCACACAAGTGTCGTCACCGCGGCGATGCCGATGACCACCGGCACAAATACGCCCGAAACCTTATCCGCGATTTTGGCGATGGGCGCCTTGGTTGCCGCGGCGTCCGAGACCATGCGGATGATCTGGCTGAGGGTCGTGTCCTCCCCGACGCGGGTGGCCTCGCAGCGGATAAAGCCCACCTGGTTGACCGTCGCAGCGGATACGGTATCCCCCGGTGCCTTGTCCACCGGGATGCTCTCGCCTGTCAGGGCGGATTCATCCACGGCGCTGCTGCCCTCTTTCACGACGCCGTCGACCGGGATATTCTCACCGGGGCGCACCACAAAGACGTCGCCCTTCTTGACCGTTTCAATGGGGACGGTTTTTTCCTTTCCGTCCACCACGATCGTCGCGGTCTTCGGCGCGATTTTCATGAGTCCCTTGAGGGCGTCCGTAGTCTTGCCTTTGGAGCGCGCCTCCAACATCTTGCCGACCGTGATGAGCGTGAGGATCATGGCGGCGGATTCAAAATAAAACTCATGCATCCAGACCATGGCGGCGTCAGAGCCGCCGGTGACCTGCGCCTCGGTCATACGAAACAGCGCGTAGGTGCTGTAGACAAAGGACGCGCCGGAGCCAAGCGCCACCAGCGTATCCATATTGGGCGCGCGGTGCATGAGACCCCGAAAGCCGCTGATAAAAAACTTCTGGTTGATGACCATGACGGCGATCGCCAGCAGCATTTGGGCAAGCCCCATCGCCACATGGTTGCCTTCCAGAAAGCGCGGCAGCGGCCAGCCCCACATCATGTGGCCCATAGAGATATACATGAGCACCAGCAAAAAGCCCAGTGACGCAAGCAGACGGCGCTTCAGGATCGGCGTCTCCCGATCACGCAGGGCATCTTCCTCGGCCGATGGGGCAGACTTCTCCGCCCCCTTGGGGCTTGCGCCGTAGCCCGCAGCCTCTACCGCGGCAATGATGCTCTGATCGTCTGCGCTGCCCTCGACCCCCATGGAATTTGTTAAAAGACTGACCGAGCAGGCCTCCACACCGGGTACGGCGCTGACCGCCTTTTCCACCCTGGCCGAGCAGGCGGCGCAGCTCATGCCGGTGACATTGTATTGTTTCATCGTTTCACACTCTCTTATTTCATCATCTTCTGCAGCGTATCCAGCAGTTCGTCCACGATCTCATCATTCCCCGCCCGCACATCGTTTACCACGCACGAACGGATATGGTTGGACAGCAGCTCCCGGCTGAAGGCGTTGAGCGCGGCGTTGGCCGCTGCCGCCTGGGCCAGGATATCCGGACAGTAGGCGTCGCGCTCCAGCATGCCGCGGATCCCGCGGATCTGCCCCTCGATCCGGTTCAGGCGGTTGACAAGCCGCTTGTATTCTTCCTCAGAGCGCTTTTTCTTTTTATGACAGCGGCAGGACGTCTGCTCTTCCATCAATTCAGACATGATCTATCACCTCTTCACGGTGCAAAGTATATACCCCCTATGGGTATATGTCAAGCATGAAAAACGGCGCGGATCAGCATCCGCGCCGTAAAAGACGAGTTTTATCAGGGATAATAAATATCGAACGCGTGCTCGATCAAAACCTCTTCCCCGTTGGTGTAAGAGTTATTCTCCGCAATGGCCGAGACAATATAGGTATAGTGGCCGGGCTCGAGCATGCCGAAGATGAGATTGGCGTTCACCGTACCGGCGAGGCTGAAATACTGCTCATACGGATAGTACATGCATATCTGCTCGTTCTGGCCGGTATCGTTGTTGTAGATCCGTCCGCAAACCTGCGCGATCACGCCCTTGTCCGTATAGATTTCGCCAAGCAGATCCGCCTTGCCGTATTGCGGCATGCTCTCCGGATAGGTGGCGTTTTCTATGTAGAGGTGCGGGATATTCGGATCCTCCCGCACAGGCTCCGGCGTCGGAACAAGCGTCGGCGGCGGGGTCGGTATCGGAGTCGGCTCCAGACTCGGCGTGGGCATAATCGGAACCGGGGGTGCGCTCGGCACCGGCTGCGCCATCACATCCGCCGTCGGCTCCGGCTCCACCTGTCTGGGGGTGGGCAGCGGCGGCAGCTTGATATTGGCGACGCGGGAGCAGGCGCAAAGGAGACACACCGTTGCGAGCGCCAGGATCATGCAGATTATTTTTTTCAGTTTGACATGGTTTCTTTTCATATGCAACTCACCGGTAACAACTCTTCGTATTTCGCAGCATACCGGGCCGAAACGCCGGAAGCTTTGTCAATCCGAGCTATATTATAACGGCAGCGGATTGAAAAAGCAACCGAAAAAACGGGCCTTCCTCAGAAAGCCCGTTTTTCGACGGATTACACAACAGGAATCAGCAGCCTGTCACCGGCGCTGAGACGCGTGAGATCTCTCCAGCCGTTGAACGCCTCCAGGATATTGTAGTAACGGTTGTAGTTGATCCCGAAGTCGAAGAACACATCATAGGCGCTTTCACCGTAACGCATGACATGACCGATCACAGTGACATAGAAGCTGTTGGGATTCACGTTCTCCCAGGTGGTGGGCAGATAGTAGGTCGCACCGACGACGAGCGAATCGAGGTTGCTTACGCCGTTCAGGCTGCGGATCATGTCGGCATAGGTCTCATAACGCAGCCCCCAGCGGCTGTATATGTTCTGGATGGAGTCCCCGCTGCGGATCACATACGGGATCACATAGAAGAAGACAGAATCCTCCGGGACTTCGTAAACCGGCTGAACATAGACGGGGTTTGCATAGTAGGTCTGACCGACATAGACGGGATCCACATAGACCGGTTCGACATAGGTAACAGGCGCGGTGTAATTAATGGGAAGCAGGATGGTGTCCCCGGGGTAGAGATTGCCCATCTGCCACTCGGCGTCAAAGCCGTTGAGCTGCATGATAACGCCTTTTACTTCATTATAATTCAACCCATAACTCGAGCATATGTCGTACACCGTGTCCCCCCAATCCAAGGTCACGGCGACGACTCCGTCCCAGGCCATTGCCGCTGCAGGCACGAGAAGAACAAACAGCGCAAGACAAAGAACAAGAGACAATACACGCTTCACAATAGCAGCAGCTCCTTTCCATTTGTTAAGAAAATATTATCACAGCCTATCTTATATGTAAAGAGAATTTTGAATTTTGTGGAAAAACGACAAATTCGGTCGATATCTGTATTGTATTTTGCCAATCATGCGCATACTACATCTTGTGTCTTTTTCATCGTTTTTGCTTTTATATACAACATATCGTCTCTCGTCTGCTTTTTTTAACCAGGCTTCAGTTTTTACCGCGCCAAATAAAAATAACATTTTGTTAATATTTGCCGCCGATTTATAACTTTTAACTGCTTTGGGAACGCTACAGCTTGTGTTTTTTCTCCTGCTCGCTTTCTCTATCTTGTGGTCAAAGCTGAGGATTCAATCCGGTATTCATATGGCTGCGCTGATTTACATAATCACCGGAGCGCCGCATCGGCAGGCTTACTTCTCGGGATTCGTGTCATTGAAATGACAAATTCCGATTTGTCAATTAGGCAAAAGCTATAATTTTTTTAATTTACCTTCGTACAAAACGCCCAGATTCAGCGGAACACACAAAAATGATTGATTTTAGCCTGCCAAAATGGTAGAATCAATCAAGCAGGCGGGCTGCATCCCGTCCGAAAAAATTTTTAAAAAAGCGAGGAAAACAGTATGAAGAAGTATCTTGCAATCTTCCTGGTGCTGACGATGTTCGTGGCGCTCTGCCCCGCAGCGTTTGCCGACGGAATCCGTCTCTTTAACGGCAAAATCGAGATCGCCGAGCCCCTGAACCATGCAGCCAAGGCTTACGAGGAAGCCACCGGCAAGCATGTCGAGGTTGAGTCTCTCGGCGGCGGCGTTGACCTTCAGGCCACGCTGAAGCAGTACTATCAGGCCGGCAACATGCCCGAGATTTTCGTTTTCGAGGGCGCTCCCGACCTGGCCAACTGGACCGGCATGGTCGTTGACATGTCCGACCAGGCATGGGCTGCCGATACCGACGCAGGCTTCGTTGACGAATCTGGCGCGCTCGTCGGCTTCCCCTACACCACCGAGGCAATCGGTCTGGCCTACAACAAGAGCATCCTGGAGAAGGCCGGCGTTGATCCCGCCAGCATCACCGGGCCCGAGTCCATGAAGGCCGCCTTCGAAGCCATCGACGCCAAGAAGGACGAGCTCGGCATCACCGCCGTCATTGGCTACTGCGCCAACGCCACCGAGCTTTACTGGTCCACCGGCCAGCACCTGTTCGGCCAGTACCTCGACGCAGGCCTCGCCCGTGATGACACCACCTATTTCGATCTGCTCATGCAGGGCAAGCTCGATCAGGAGCGCTTCACCAAGTTTGCCGAGATGGTCGACCTCTTCAACAAGTACTCCGACCCCGCCCTCCTCGTCTCCGGCAACTATGACATGCAGGTCTCCGGCTTCGCCGCCGGCAAGTATGCCTTCGTGACCCAGGGCTCCTGGATCGGCTCCTCCCTGACCAACCAGTACAAGGATCAGTACGCTGCCGCCGGCAACTTCGAGTGCGGCTACGTCCCCTACGCCTTCATCGAGGGCATCGACACCATTCTGACCAACGCTCCTTCCCACTGGGCAGTCTACAAGGACGGCAACGTCGCTGAGGCTGAAGAGTTCCTCAACTGGCTCGCAGGCCCCGACGGCCAGCAGATCATGGTTCAGGAAGCCGGCTGCGTCAGCCCCTTCAAGAGCTGCACTGTCGTTGCCAATGACCCGTTTGCGGGTCCTGTCTCCGAATACGCCGCTGCCGGCAAGACCTCTTCCTGGCACTGGATGGGCCAGCCCTCCAACCTCGCACAGGACTTCACCGGCGCCATCTTCCAGGACTTCGCCATGGGTCTTGAGGACGTTCAGAGCTTCACCGAGGCTATGACCGACGTCATCGCCGACAACATCAAGTAATCCTTCACCGCAAATAAATTTAAGAAGGGCGGCGGCGCTGCCTCCGCCCTTCTTCCATATTCTTTTGAACTTAGGAGAAAAGATATTGGAAAGGGAGCGTTCTGAGATATGAATGAAAACACCTCCAACAAGAAAATGTTATCCATGACTCTCCTGGGTGCAGGCACGATTCTGCTGATTGCCGCGCTGTATATGGACTTTTCGAAGAACTATGCAAAGCTCGGCAACTTTGAACTGCGCGGCGCGTTCCTGATTCTGGGCGCGCTGTGTGTGCTGGCAGGCGTCTATTTTATCCCCACGATCCTGCATCACCGGACGATCATCAATATCATTTTCCTGTTCCCCCTGCTCTTCACCTTTGCCGTGACCGTCATTATCCCCATGTTTGTCGGTTTCTTCTATTCCTTTACGGACTGGAACGGCGTTTCCTTTACCAGAATGGTCGGCTTTGAAAACTACGCCGCCATGTTCAAAGAGCCCGCGTTTATCTGGTCGCTGATGCTCACGGTGCTGTTCGTGATCGTAAACATGATCCTGGTGAACCTGGTGGCGTTCCTGCTGGCGCTGCTGTGCACCACGAAGCTCAAGGGCGTCGGCTTCTTCCGCGCCGCTTACTTCCTGCCGAACCTGATCGGCGGCATCGTTCTCGGCTATATCTGGCAGTTCATCTTCTCCAACGTGCTTACGAAGATCCTCAACTCTCCGTACTCCGCGCTGGCCAGGACGAACACCGCCTTCATGGCCATCATCGTCGTGTATATCTGGCAGTATGCCGGCTATATCATGCTGATCTACATCAACGGTCTTGCCACCGTTCCCAAGGACGTTCTTGAGGCCGCGCAGATCGACGGCGCGAGCGACATCATGACCCTCTTCAAGATCAAGATCCCCATGATCGCCGCCACCTTCACCATCTGCACCTTCCTGACCCTGACCTCCGCATTCAAGCAGTTCGACGTCAACCTTGCCCTTACAAACGGCGTCGGCACCGTGAGAAAGTTCATGGGCACACGCCTTTCCAACGGCACACAGATGATCGCGCTGAATATCTACAACACCGCATTTGCACGTGACCAGTACGGCTACGCCCAGGCGAAGGCGATCCTGTTCTTCATCATCCTGGCCTGCGTGTCGCTGCTGCAGGTTCGTATCTCCAATAAGAGGGAGGTCGAAATGTAATGAAAATGAAGACGTCCAAGGCGGTCATCCTCACGATCATCGCCGTTCTTCTTGCAATCTACATTCTGTTCCCCTTCGCGCTGGTGGTTTTGAACTCCTTCAAGAACCAGGCCGCCATCGTCAACGACCCGATCTCCGCTGCGGGCGCAAGCTTCAAGCAGTTTGCCTCCAACCTGAGCGCGGTCGTCAACAACAAGAACTTCGTGTTCTGGCATGCCTTTGGTTCCTCCGCCATCGTCACCATCATCTCCCTCGTTCTGCTGGCAGTCTTCGGCGGCATGTCCGCCTGGGTCATCTGCCGCAACAAGACCAAATGGTCAACCGTCATTTACATGACCTTCATCTCCTCCATGATCATCCCCTTCCAGGTGGTTATGCTCCCGCTGATTGCCACCTTCCGTGAAGTGGGCAAGTTCGTGGGCCTGGGCATGAACGGCACGCTGCCCGGCCTGATCTTCGCGTACTGCGGCTTCGGCGGCGCCATGACGGTCTTCATTCTCACTGGCTTCATCAAGGGCATCCCCTATGAGCTGGAAGAAGCCGCGGCCATTGACGGCTGCTCTCCCGAGGGCACCTTCTTCCGCATCATCTTCCCCCTGCTCAAGCCCACGATCGTGACGGTCACGATCCTCAACGGCATGTGGATCTGGAACGACTACCTGCTTCCCTCCATCCTGCTGGGCCAGTCGAACCCGAACAAGACCCTGCCCGTCGCGGTGCAGGCCTTTGTCGGCTCCTTTGTGAAGTCCTGGGACATGATCCTGACGGCGGCGCTGCTCGCCATGATCCCCATGATCGTGATCTTCCTGATTGCGCAGAAGCACATCATGGACGGTATGGTTCAGGGCGCTATCAAGTAAGGTTCCCGAAAAAGCATTCTCTGGGGGTGCCGCTCAACGGCGCCCCCGATTTTATGTGTATGCCGGAGGTCAGACTTCTATGAAACTTTTTGACTCGGACGGGCCCCTGATGACGGCCCTGAGCCGCTTTGCGGATATCGTGATCTGCAACCTCATGTTTGTTCTTTTCTCTCTGCCCGTTTTTACGATCGGCGCGTCCCTCGCGGCGCTGTACACCTGCACGCTGCAGTTTGTGTATGAAGAGGACAAGGATACCGGGCTTGTATTCCGCGATTTCTGGCTGGCCTTCAAGCGCAATTTCAAGCA
>Ga0310695_10006707_pt1 | contig 18830 bp, 12 predicted proteins | sample RumenRJG_04DNA_FD_203882 | JGI IMG/M metagenome (GOLD analysis project Ga0310695, IMG submission 203882) | Bovine rumen microbial communities from Lethbridge, Alberta, Canada - RJG_04 (v2) (version 2) | ecosystem: Host-associated > Mammals > Digestive system > Stomach > Rumen | place: Canada...
AAAGGACGTGCAAAACGGGGTGCCTTAACGTAACGCACACTGCTTGCGTTGGTAGATGTCTCCTCAGCCCAAATATTGCTGATGCTGATACTGAATAATACTGCTATTGCTAATGCTATCTTTTTCATATTGCTTCTTTTTTATTTTGTTTACACCTATTATATATATACCTCCCTTCATTGCCATCATCTCGCAACAGCAACAACAGTCTTGCATCTGCATTCGCATTCGACTCATTGTCTTCATAACTCTTTCTTTTTAAATGATTAATAATTATCTGGGTGCAAAGGTACGGCGTTTTCTGCATACCCACAATCCCCTCAGCATGCCATATCGTATACCACAAATATGGTATTTTTACAAATTAATGATAATTTTATTACTTTATTTAAGATATTTGTCGAACCAACGGGTAATTTCGTCAAGTCGTTTGATGCGATTCAAGGGCTTGCCGTTGCGTGACAGCTCATGATTCTCCTTATTGAAGATTACAATACGCGAAGGCACCTGATGATACTGAAGCGCACTGTACATCTGTAGTCCCTCAGGTAATGGGCAACGATAGTCTTCGTCGCTATGAATAAAGAGAGTTGGTGTCTTTACTTTATCTGCGTAAGCTAATGGCGATTGTTTCCAAAGTGTGGCAACATCTGTCCAGGCATCGGTACCAGTATAATTATTCACGAAGTTATAACCAATATCACTGATAGCCGACAGGGTAACCCAGTTAGCAATGCTACGTTGCGAAGCGGCTGCACGGAAACGGTTGGTATGACCAATCACCCAGTTGGTCATTATGCCACCATACGAGCCACCAGTAATACCAATGCGCGAATCATCAATAAAGTCAGACTGACTAATAGCTGCATCGACAAACGTCATCAAATCATCGTAATCGCGACCTCCGAAATCACCTTTAAGTTGAGCAAAGTCGGAACCGCTACCACTGCTGCCGCGCGGATTAGTGAAGATAACTGCATAGCCCTTGCTAGCCCAATACTGCATCTCATGGAAGAAGCCCTTGCCATAGGCGCATTTAGGACCACCATGAACATCCAAGATGGCTGGATACTTGCGTCCTTGAACATAGTTGGCCGGTGGCAACACATATCCATGAAGTTCCTGACCGACCTTGTTCTTAAACGAAACTAAACGTGGATGAGCTATATTTACGGCTTCGAAAGCACTCGTATTGATATCGCTGATACGACGTGGCTCATTTTTACCATCGAATACATAAAACTCCTGACCACCTTGCTGTTTGGTACCAAGAAGCAGATAACCTTTCTGGTAAGGCACATATTCATCAACATCAAAATCGCTAGGAGTTAACAACTGTGGCTCTCCACCAGCAAATGAAAGGCGGGCCAAAGGCGCATAGTCGACGGCTGTGGTATTTAAGACCAATCCTGTCTTTTCAATGATGGGCTCAGAATGGTTTCCAGCCTTCACATCTGACAGGAGTGAGACACCAAACTCATAACGATCGCCACTGTAAATCTGTTTAGGCTTGCCTGATGTGATATCTATCCTATAAAAAGCGCTATTAGCCTGTGGATTTTCGTCATCGTATGGGCGAGCAGTTACAAACAGATGCTGATTGTCTATAAACGTCAGTGAACCATGGCTTGTACTATCTGCAATAGATATCTGTCTTACCTTGCCATTGTTGATATCGCGCAGGTAGAGATTATTGCCATAAGAACGGAAATTGCGTTTCTCGTTGATGGTATAAGCCAAATAATGATTATCGGCACTCAACGTAAAACCACCAACAACCGACAAGCTATCTGTTAATGGCGTTATGTTGCCATTATTATACTCGTAAAGAACCGAACTCTGGCCATTAATATCGCCACGACCATTTGACCAAAATGGCAGTTCGTCGAATATACGATAGCGCTTATCGGCATCCTTGGCTTTTAAAGAATCAGGCAATCCATCAGCCGCTTGTTGCAGTGTATGAGACGCAGTGAAGAAGAAACGAGTGCGACTGATGAATTTTACCTGACCGATCTTATATGGAAGACGTAACCACTCTGAAGCCTCACCATAACTGCGAGTGAGCTCAAGAAAAGTAGTTACGCCATCAACGTGTGTACGAAACACAATGGCATTATCAAGTACATCATATCCGCCAAATCTTCCAGAATTGGTAAGCTGTTTGGCCTTACCATCTACCAGCTGATAAAGATTAGTGGTGTACTTGTCATCTTTTGTACTAGCCTGACGGATTGTAAAGAACACGTCATTGCCAATGGTCTTCACATTTGATACACTTCTTACCTGAGTAAAGAAATCGATACCAACGGGCTTCTGTGCTACAGCAGATTGAATACCTCCAAGCAATATACTTGCTATCATCCCTGAATATAATACTGATCTTTTCATTAGCTATCTTTATATGATTATTTAAATTATAATTTGAATGAAGCGTTGGCATATTGATCCTTTACATATTGTTCTATCCAACGATAAAAGTCGGAGATGTCTTTTTGAGGTGTGCGGCTTTGACGTATAGGCTTTGAGCGGCGGAATATTTCATTCTCTATTGGTTCTATCAACTGCAGGATTCCTGTTCCTGAACGATTGATAAGCCGGGCAAGATTAATGTAGTCTTGTCCATTGCCCCGCTCAATGGGGAACAACTGACGTTTCAATACAAAACTGATAGCAACCAGAGGTGCCTGTTGACCGGGTTGCTGATGGGTTACCAAATTGGGTAGTTTGCCATCGGCAGTTATCCACAGAGGGATAGCAACTGTAGTAAGCGGACTACCAACAATACTCCAAGCAGTTGTAAGTAACGGGCTTTCGCCATCTTTTACACCTTGAATAAGTTGCGAAGAGGCAGTAAGATAGCGCGGGATGAAATCGCGGAAGGGGAAAAATACAGGCTGCGAATCATCCTGCGGCTGAAAGTCGTGAAGATCCAACTGAGTGAGTCCGTGTTTAAGATTTCGGGCAACCTTCCGAATGATATTCTCGAAACCAAGACTGTTTGCATATGATGCACGAGTAGCATAGTCGCTTATTGCTAAATAACGCTCAATGCCTTGATCTAACGAGCGTTCGCCCGACATTCCATGATTGGTGCGAACGATAAATCCATAGGGAGCCACTTGCGGGTCGTTAGCATCGTACTTTACATACCCCTTATTACCAGTTTCATAATATGCCACTCCACCTTCAGCATCGAGCACAGCAAAATTAGAGTTCGAAGGGATTGGCCCTTGTGCCTTAATGCTATCGAGCAAATGCTCAAAATCGGCAAGTGTTCTGCAAGTTTCCAATGCTTTTCGCATCAATGTGCCATCATTATCATCGCCTTGTGGACGGGATTTCCCTGGTTGCGGTTTTCCGTTAAGGTTATAGGCAGCAGTATTGGCAATGGCAAACCCAACCTCGTTATGCCCCGACCACACACTCTTATACAGGCTATCCTTGGCAGCAACAATGCCGATAAAGCGATAGTGTGAACCTTGTATCTGTATGGCCAGATTATCCAAATCGTGGGTATCGCGATTCTTGAAGATGTAAGGACGACCATCAGGAGTTACCTTGCCAGACACGATGATACTGGTGCAGGCTTTAGAATGTGTGGCACCCACAAGGAGTGCCACACTAATCAACAAGCATGTTATGGTTTTGTGTTTCATGTTTTCTACTTGTTTGTTACGCGATAGTCGAGGGCTGGCTTGCGGTCGCCAAGTAGGGGAACGTACTTGAAGTCGGAGCCAACAGTCTGTTTAAACTCATCCTTAACGGCTTGAAGCAGTTTGGCATCGGTAAACAGGTCGACAGCGGTGAGAGCAAACACACGGCTTGCGTTTAAAAGGCCCTTGGTGCCTATGGTTGTGCCATCGGCAGCCACATTCTGCCAACTATGACCTGGGCTGCCAGGAACGAAGGTTGCCGCACCAAAGCTGGCCAAGGGTACAACCCACGACACATCGCCTACATCACTACTGCCTCCACTACCCTCCTTGGGGAATGCGGCCAATGGCTGAACCTTGGCAGCTTGGTTGTTAATCGAGTCAGGATTACCTGTGGCACGAATTAATTCCTGAGCAAACTTGCGCTCACGAGCATCGTAGATAACACCGCCTACCGATTCCAGATTCTTCTGGATAACTTTTGAAAGAGTTTTGTTATGCAATCGCTCGTAAGTTCCAGCTACTATTTCTTTCTCTACACGTGTCTGAGTACCCTTAGCTGCACCTACAGCAGCAGAATCGATCCACTCGGTCAGGGTATTGAGGATATCACGTTTTGGACTGCGGATATAATAAGATACACGGGCGTATTCTGGTACGACATTAGGGGCGAAACCTCCATCGGGAATAACGTAGTGAATACGTGATGATGTGGGTACATGTTCACGCAGCAGATTAACCATATAGTCGAGTGCTTCAACAGCATCAAGAGCCGAACGGCCTTTCCATGGGTTGCCTGCTGCATGTGCTGGTTTACCATAGAATTTATAGTCCACCATAACCATTGCTGTACCACCATTGGTTGAAACAGCATTAACACTGGAGGGGTGCCAGTCAAGTACGACATCTACCCCCTTGAATAAGCCCTCGCGAACGAGATATACTTTACCAGCACCTCCTTCTTCGGCAGGAGATCCATAAACCTTTATAGTTCCACTCTGTTTGTTGGCTGCAAGCCACTTGCTAAGAGATACTGCTGCTGCAGAAGACGCAACACCAAAGGTATTGTGACCACACCCCTGACCAGGAGCATTCTCCTTGATAGGTTTGCGATAAGGAACAGTATCCTGCGACAGTCCAGGCAATGCATCAAACTCAGCCAAGAAACCAATAACAGGTTGACCGCTACCATAGGTAGCCACAAAAGCAGTTGGCATTCCAGCCACACCCTCTTCGATAGTAAAACCGTTCTCACGTAGATGCTGTTTCAACAACCCGCTACTGTTTGTTTCGAGAAATCCCAATTCCGGATTAGCCCAAATGGTTTTATGTAACTTGTCATAGGTATTGAAATTGCTATTTAGATAATCAATGGCAACTTTTGCCTTCGAACTTTTCTTCTCATTCTTCTTTGCTTCTGCACTGCCGCCGACTACCAGTCCAGCCAACAGTAATAATCCTACAATCTTTCTCATCTTTTTCTACACTTTAATTTATTATTAGTTTGCACTCTTATTAACCAACACCTCGTACGATGGTAGCGCCCAGCAGTAGGTTGTGCGATCGCTTGGGGTTGCCACTACCACAGTGTCCCATTTGCCATTGGTACGTGTGGCTGCCGGATGAATATAGTTCTCGGCACGACGGCTGATGTCGAGACCACGTATTCCCTCGCCTATAAACTCAGCACGACGCTCGTTGTATATGGCATCACGAAGCTCATCGCCAGTAAGCGCAGTTACATCGATAATATCACCTGTGGGGATAGAGCGGCTACGCACCTGATGGAGCAACTGGGCAGCCTTGGCGTAATTTCCCAGATTGTAATAGCTCTCTGAAAGGTTGAGCAGGGTTTCGGCATAACGGAATATGTGAATCCACTCCAAAGGCGTATTGTACTCGTCGTATTTCTCATACCATGTCTCACGACCTGTGGCAGGATCGACCTTAATGAACGATGTGCGACTATCGGTAGCCAAATGGTAGGCAGGAATGGTTACAATACCTGTACGTACGTTAAGAGTATCTATATATCCTACAGCGCTCGAAATGTAGCTGGCTGGATTGCCTCCGCCACGTTCTGTGTTTGTGAATGGCAGCGAGTAGATATTCTCGGCTGTATGATAAGGAGCATCAAACATCTCGCGAACACTACCGCTTAGTGTGAAACCTGTTACCTGTTCACCCTCGTCGATAGCTTTCTGCCACTGCTGCTTAGCCATAAATATACGCTGCAATAGCATGTGGGCAGCAGGTTGTGTAGGAATGGTGGGGTCAAAACCCGACACACCTCCGGCAGGTAATGCAGCAATAACGTTGCTGCTAAGGTCGGCGATAATCTGATCGTATATTTCTGAGATGGTCCACAGGCGTGTATCATTTGCTCCCGGGCCTATCACAGCCTCGGTATGCACGGGGATTGCCTTTGAGTTAGGATCGTAGGCATAAGGTTGCGAATAAACCTGCGACAGATAGTACCAACTGATGTCGCGGATAAACAGACAGCTGGCGATATACTGCTGACGCTTAGCCTCGCTTATGGGCAGGTTATCGCGCTTTTCGAGGTTTTCCTTCAGGGTATTGGCAGCATTTATGGCCAGATAACCAGCCTGGAAGAACCCAGGATTCATAATACTGTTCTGACCAACAGTCATATTGTAGGTATCGGAATGTGCATAGGTATTATTACCTGTATTTACATAGTCATCGCCACGATTATCGTTGATGATGGCAATATTACCACCAGCAAAACTGCTACTCTTAAAACGGCTATATACACCTGCTAATGTGGCATCGATAAGACTTTCGGAGGCATAGATATCAGCCTCGGTCACACTTAGCTTTGGATTCTTATCCAGGAAGTCCTCGCCACACGATGTCAGCGTAAGAGCCGACAAAAGAGCTATCTTTATGGGTAAATGAGATATCTTTTTCATAATTACATCGATATTTATGATTTAGAATGAAATGTTGGCACCGAAAGTGATGGTACGCGTTAGTGGCGTAGTGTTCAGGTCGATACCAGAACGGAGGTTGGCGCTGCTATAATACGAATTAATCTCTGGGTCGAATCCTGTGTAGCCGGTAAGGCAGAAGAGATTCTGAGCTTGAGCATACAGACGAACAGACGAGATGCCCAGATCCTGTGACCACTTCTTAGTATTGAACTGATAGCCGATTGAGAGGCTCTGCAAGCGCAGGAAATCACCATCCTCAATAAGGTCGCTAATCAGGTTGGCTGTACCATTCGAATAGTTGTCGTTGTATGATGCCTTGGCATATTTTGCATGGTCGCCGGGTTTTTGCCAGATATTATCGTAGTACTCCTTGGTGCCACTCCACATACGTCCATCAGACAGGGTGGCACGCATGGCGTTAAGAATCTTGTTACCACCAGAGAAGTGGAAGTTAACCTTAGCATCCCAGTTCTTATAACGGAATGTGTTACTCCATCCACCATAGTAGGTTGGTTTGGTATTACCCGAGATTTCTGGCTTCCAGTCGCTCAGTGTGTACTTTGAAAGGGTCTCGCCATCGAGCTCATAAAGCTGGGCTCCGCCTTTACCATACTTGTAGATAAGCAGGTTACGATCGTATGAACCATCGGCTTTCTTAATCAGAACTACACGACGACCCGTCTGTGGATCAATACCATCGGTAGGATAGGTATAGAGCTGAGCAAGCGAGTATCCAACTGTGGTGATATTAGCACCTGTAGAGCTTGAGTAGAGTATATCGTCGGCCAGTTCTACAACCTCGTTCTTGACGAATGATATGTTGAAGCTGCTGCTCCATGTAAAATTCTTCTTGCGGATAAGATCGCCGCTTACGGTAATCTCAAGACCCTTGTTAAGGGTTTTACCGAGATTGGTAGAAACCGATGCACCAACAATTCCTGTTGAGTAGGCCTGCGAGGCATCAAGAATAAGGTCCTTAGATCGAGAGTAGAAGTAATCAACATCGATATTGAATCGACCTTTAAGCAGTGATGCACTGAAACCGACATCGGCAGTACCTGTCTGCTCCCAACCTAAGTTAGGATCATTGATACCAGATGACACATAGGCCACATTGCCATTATATGTTGACGAAGAATAAACGCTCTTTGAAGCATACCATCCTACATTAGCATTACCCACAACACCATAGCTCACCTTAATTTTCAAGTCATCGATTGTACGGCGAAGATCGCGGAAGAATGGCTCGTCAGAGATACGCCATGCACCGCTAATACCATAGAAATTACCCCACTTACGACCTAGCTTTGAGAGACCGTCGCGACGCCAGTTGGCTGTCAGGTAATAACGGCTTTTCCAATCGTAAGTAAAACGGCTGATATAACTGAACAGACTACTCTCCTGAATGCTGCCCGAACCACCATAGGTAAGGTACGAAGCCTCAACGTACATCTGGTCAGGGTTACTAAGTGTGGTTCCTGTACGCGATACTACATGCTGATTGCTTGCAGAAGCCTCTACACCAAAGAGTATATCGAAATGGTGCTTCTTGATATCAAACTGGTAGTTGGCCGTGTTTGTCCAAGTCTAAGTTCTAAGGTTTGAAGTACCTGTACGGCTGCTACCATCGGGATAGCCACCACCATGAAGAGGAGTACTGAAGCTCTCATTCTGAATCAATGTCCAGTCAATACCATAGAGTGTCTTCAAGGTAAGGCCCTTTATAGGAGTAATCTCGGCATATCCATTTGCAAGAATGCGGTTGGTACGCGACTCACCATACTGTCCACCATCAATAAGTCCCATAGCATTGTAGTAGAACACCTCGATAGCATTGTTACCTTTACCAAGGTTACGTGGGGCCAGTGTAGAAGCATAGAAAGTACCATCTTCATTGTATGCAGGCACGTTAGGCAGATCAACATATGCCAGACGTGTAAGACCACCCATCGCACTTAGCGAACCACCACGAGAGTCGTCGGCAGTATGAATCTTGCTATAGGTATAGCCTGTATTAAATCCTATCTTAACAAACTTATTCAGTTTATAGGTACCATTACCCTTGAACGAGAAGCGGTCGTACTTGGCATCGACGGTAATACCCTCCTGAGTAGTATAGCTTCCCGAGAGATAGTAGGTTGCCTTATCGTTACCACCCTGCAGATTCAGATTGTGGTTCTGCGACAGACCTGTACGGAAGATGAGGTCAACCCAATTGGTGCTTACAATGTTACCATTTTTATCAGTCATAGTGGCATAGGGCAGATTATTGGGGTCGCCACCATTATTCAACCAACCACGGTTCTTTATATCAGTATACTGCTCGGCATTCATCGGGGTAAACAACTTAGTGGCACTATTAAAGCCTAAGTTGTAGTCGTAAGTAAGCTTGGTTTTACCAGCCGAACCCGAATTTGTAGTGATAAGCACAACACCGGCTGCTGCACGCGAACCATACATAGCACTGGCAGCTGCATCCTTCAGAATGTCGATAGACTTGATATCGGCAGGGTTAATGTCTGCAATTGGGTTATAGTCGGTACTTGAAGCAATGTTGCTGGAGTTGACCGGTACACCATCAACAACATAAAGCGGGGTTACGCTTGATGTAATTGAGGCCAAACCACGGATATTGATTACAGGAGCCGAGCCCACCTGCGAACCAGAGGTAGACACCATGACACCTGCTGCATGACCTTCCAGGATATTATCGATACTATTGCCCGTAACACCCTTAAGAGACTCCTTATTGATAGAGGTTATTGATGCCGTAAGATCGCGCAACTTTGCTGTACCATAGCCAACAACAACCACTTCGTTGAGCAAACGGGTATTCTCGCGGAGCAGTATTTCTATAGGCTCACTCGTATCGTAGACTTCAATCTCCTGTGCCAGGTAACCCACAAACGTCACATCAAGTGTATAAGGCTCTTCGCCTGAAATCTTGAGCGAGAAATTACCATCTATATCACTTACAGTATTGTTATGTGTGCCACGAATCTGAATGGCGGCACCTATGACCGGCTCCTGGGTACGGGCATCAATTACCCTTCCCTGGAGCACGTCCTGCGCTGCAGCGCTAACGGTTGCGATCAAACATAGTATATATAAAACAAGTCTTTTCATACAAGAATCAATTCTTTAAAAATTCAAATTATGGACGATAACGTGAAGCACCCGACACATTGTTGCCAAAGAACAGGGCATTTGTTAGTATACGGCTGGTGCTGAGCCAATAGCCACGATAGGTGGGCGACTCGCTGAACAGAACTACTGTACCGGCACCTACATTGTCGAATGCAATCACTGTAGCATCCTTCAACAACTTCTGGTTCTGCTTTGTAAGGTATCCACCCAGCTGCTTGTCGCCCTTAAGTTGGAGCAATGATCCGTAAGGGCTCTGAGGACGTGGCAGAATATAATTGCCCGACTTCATGGTGTAGAGCTGACGGCTATGGATACCAAAGGCTAGTGGATTAGTTATATCGAGATCGGCCTCATAGAGAACACCGCCTATACGACTTGGCCCATTCTGTTCGCGCTGTGATACATAGTCCAGTCGCTTGAAGTTCTGTTTCTCTGCCTTTTCACCTTTCTTATCCTCAACAGGTTTTCCTTCGGATGTAGCAAAATGGGTAGCAATACCATTCTTGATAGCCCACTGTGAAGCACGCTGCGAAGTAATAAGCACACCACCATTGGCAACCCAGTTCTTAAGTCGTTCTACAAAACGCTGTGAGAAATTCTGGTACGAACCATCCACAAGGATGATGGCAGTGTAACGATCAAGGGGTGTACGATCGGCATAATCTACAGAGATCTTTGTCAACGGAATGTGGTGATGGTTGCCCAACAGATGCCAGGTCTCGCCAATGGCAGTCCAGTTAATGCCGCTATATCCGCCACCTGTGCTAACAAATGTAGCTACAACAGGTTTCTTTACCTCAATAATATTGTCGCTACCAAGGTCTATACCCTCGCTGCTGGCACTTGTAGAAACACTATATACCTGTACGTTGGTCTCGGCTACAGCATTCTTAATTACATTATATACACTATCGGCCGAAATGGTTTGGTATACCAAGGGAACAACCAGACTACCTATAGCAAAGTTCTGCTTGCCAGCCTCAACAGTCTGTGCGGTAAAGGTTTTATAGGCTGCTTTTACGTAAACGCCCTTATCGAGCAACTGATACAGTACGCGTGGTGCATAGAAATCAGCATAATCGATGACATAGGCAAACTGTGAATTCTGGAATTTGCTTGTTGAAGCTGCAGGAACCTCGTTCACAACATCGCCAACACCGATGCCACCAGCTACTCGAGCAAACGGGAAACCATAGCCGTGGGCTGTGCTCCACGCTGTAATATCCATAAAGATACTATCCACAAACTCAGTGTGCTCCTCGAAAGCTGCGTTAACCAAACGGTACTGAGCCTGCCCCAGAGGAATGGCATAGGCAGAACCTGCCTTAAACTGCTTACCGCCCAGAGCAAAGTCCTTGGTCAACTTATGTACCTCGATCTTGTGGCGCAGCAGATTGTCGAGGAACAGATTGGTAGCGCCCTTATTCTCCTGGTCGCCAAATACTATGTAACCCTTTCCTCCTTTGGCTACAGCACTCTTGAAGAACTCCTGCTGGTGGCGCAAGAAAACATTCTTCTTATCGGTTCCAGCCTTCAGTGCACCAATACTGGTAACAAGGTTATCACGTATATTCTTTGAAAAGCGATGAATTCCAAGCTCCGACTCTACCTGAACTCCCTGCGAACTACCAACCTCGAGTGTGGTACCAACACCACCCTGGAAGTCAGGATAGGTTGAACCATAGATAGGTGATATATTATCGTAATTCTCCTTGGTAAAATAGAGCGATCCTATCTTGTCGAGTGCCGAACCGAAATAATCGGCCAGAATCACATTCAACTCTGTATATGTACTCTCAGGAATAGTGTAGTTCCATGTGCTGCGTACTGGCGATGGTTCGAAATAGTAACTGCTGTTACGTCCCATCTCGTGGTAATCGGCATAGATATTAGGATACCACTGATGATAGTAGGCTGCACGTGCGCGACTTTCTGGATGTACCAAAGCAAACCAGTCGCGATTCAAGTCGGCATAGAAATGGTTGCCGCGCAATGGAGTAAAACTCTGTGTATGTTCTATATCGAGAGCATCGTTAACTGGTGGAATCGAGTGAAATGCGTTAAAATACTGTGCTGCTCGCTCACGACCATCGGGATTGAGTGCCGGTTCAATAAGGATCACGGCATCGCCCAGTCTTTTTACGATATCTGCATTCTGGGTAGCCACAAAATAATAGGCTGCCAATACTGAGGCATCGGTTCCTGCCAATTCGCCACCATGTACATTATAGCCTAACTGGATGATTACCTTCTGATCATCGTATGAAGCAGGTATGCCATAGTTAGGATCAACCAGTTTTACGTGGTTCTGGCGAATACTCTCTAAGTTCTGGATGTTTTCAGGTGTGGAAATGTGGAGTATAACATACTCGCGATTTTCATGAGAATGGCCTATCACCTTGAGTTGTGCACGGTTTGACAACTTGTCAAGCAAACGGAAATACTCTACAACTCTATCATATCTAACCAATTCTGACCCAATAGGAAAACCGAAGAACTCTTCAGGTGTTGGTATTGACTTGTCGAATTGGGTGTCATTCCCGAAGTAATAATCAGTTGCCCAAATGTTGCTGATGTTGATACTCAATAATACTACTATTACTAATGCTAATCTTTTCATATTTCTTCTTTTTTACTTTGTTAATACCTATTATATATATACCCTCCTTCATTGTCATTGCCATCATACAGCAATAAGACTCCTGCATACGCATTCGCATCTGCATTCGGTTTTGCATTCGCATTCGCATCTGATTCATTGTTTTCATAATTCTAAAATACTTACTTTATAAACTCTTTCAACTAATTATTATTTCTGGGTGCAAAGGTACGGCGATTTGACGGTTCCCACAATCCCCTCTGCATGTCATTTGGCATACCAAAGACATGGTATTTCGTCAAAAACACACAAAAAAAACACCTCGCTCTGGGTTGAGCGAGGTATATTATCTGGGTATTTATTCAGTTCATCTATTTTATGGCATCTTGCACTACCAAGCCTGCCAGCATAAAGCCAAAAATGGCAGTAATATGGGCAAGAGTGCCGTTGATCTGTGCTTTAGATGAGCACCACTCATGATTAAGAAGACTAGGGTCGCCTGGACCATTCTTAGCCTTAGGACACATACAATGCTCGGTACCACAAGTGGCGTTGTGGCCCTTATTCTCAAGCAACTCATCAGAATAGACACATTGGAACTTACGCTTGGGATACTGACCGTCGCGTTTGAAACGTTTGCGCAGAGCACGGGCCAAAGGATCGCCCTGCACTTTCCAAAACTCGGCAGTTTTAATTCGAGTAGGGTCTAACTTTAATGCAGCTCCCATAGACGAAAAGAATTTGGCCTGAGTCTTACAAGCCATTAGAATAAGTAAGGTTTTATCCTTGAGCGAGTCGATGGCATCAATAATATAGTCGTAACTGTCGATATTAAAGCTATCGGCAGTCTTGGCTGTAAAAATCTGCTGCAAGGCGGTTATTTCAGCTGATGGATTAATACTGAGCAGTCGGTCCTTAAGTGCATCAACCTTTACCTGTCCAACAGTCTTAGACGTAGCCATGAGCTGGCGGTTGATATTTGTGATGCATACACGATCGGAATCGACAATCGTAAGATGTTTGATTCCTGAACGCACCAAACTCTCGGCACACCAAGATCCAACACCACCTACACCAAAGATTATCACACGTTTCTGAGCAATGTTGCTCATAGCCTCATCGCCTAAAAGAAGTTCAGATCTGCGGAATATTGCTTGTTCTAACGCCATATTTGTAATTTTGGCTGCAAAGGTACTGCTTTTTTCTGAATGAATTGGTAGTTATCAAGCTATTTTTATCAAAATACCGCAACATTGGTATTTCGTGATAGAGAAAAACTTCGTACCTTTGCCGCCGGAAACAAAGACAAGATAAGATGAAGAAGACGTTATTATGGATTGCAGCACTCGTGGTGGGTGCGATACTTGGAATTTTAGGACTAGACTTGATTAACGCTACGGCCGACTTCGTAGCTACAATTTATACACGATTGTTCCAACTGCTGGCAGTGCCAACCATTGTGCTGGCAGTGATAACTACGTTTGCTACGTTCGGATCAAAGGGTTCAGGACGTATATTCGGACATACCCTTACTTATACTTTACTTACAACTATTGCAGCTGCTGCCATAGGTGCGATACTATACGTTATTATTGCACCAGGCAGCCTTGACACGATTCAACAGACATCGGCACCGCAACAGCCTGATGTTACATACTATGACCACATAGTTAGTATTATACCTAATAATATAGTAAAGCCATTCTTTGACGGAAATGTACTATCGCTGTTGATATTGGCATTTGCTGTGGGTTTAGGACTATCAAAACTACCCGAATCAGAGAATAAAACCATAATAACTAAAGGACTGCTAGGCTTGCAGGAGCTGCTATTCCTGCTGATACGCTGGCTGATATGGACACTGCCTTTGGGCATCGTTGCCTTCTCGGCTCAACTATCAGCACAGGTATCGGCAGGGGTGGTGGCCGATTCCATCGGCAAGTATGTACTGGTGGTACTGGGCGGCAACGTTATTCAGTTCTTTGTGGTACTGCCGCTATTCCTGCTGGCTCGCGGACTTAATCCAATACACGTGCTTGGCAAGATGATGCCTGCAGTGCTTATGGCCCTGTTCACCAAGAGCAGCGCCGCTACCCTACCCGTTACCATGGATACTGCCGAGAACCGCTTAGGCATACGCCAGAACATAGCCCGGTTTGTACTGCCCATCTGTACAACCATCAATATGAACGGTTGCGCTGCATTCATTCTGGTAACATCGCTGTTTGTAATGCAGAATGGCGGCACACCACTCACAATTACTACTATAGCAACGTGGGTAATCATATCAGTAGTATCGGCCATCGGCAATGCCGGCGTACCCATGGGATGTTACTTCCTAACACTATCGCTGATGTCAGGTATTGGCGCACCTGTTGCCATTTTAGGTATCATCCTGCCGATATATACCATTATTGATATGATAGAAACAGCCGAGAACGTATGGTCAGACTCGTGCGTAGCCGCAATGGTGAACCACGACCTTACTGAAAAAGAATAATATTCTATAAACAGTTAAAAAAAGAGCAGAAAGAAGAAAATACCAATATATAGCTACCATTTTACAGGTATATTCTCCTATTTTTGATTAAAATTTGGAGAATATATCTATTTGTTTTACCTTTGCACCCAAAATCAATGCAGTTATGGGAAAGTATATTATAGCAGATAATCAAGAGATAACAAGGTATGCACTCGAGAGCTTGATAAAGCAAGACGAGCAAAACACTGTGTATCGTGCATCGGATAAGACCAGTCTGGTGGCTTACCTGAAAGAGCACGAGCACGCCGTAGTGATATTAGACTACACGCTGTTCGATTTTGCCGATGAAGACCAGTTGCTGATAGTCAGCGAAAGGTTCGCCCTGTCACAATGGCTACTGATAAGCGATGAACTTACACCACAGTTCCTGCGTCGAGTTATATACTCATCACACCAGTTCAGCATTGTGTTTAAAGACGGGCCGATGAAGGATCTGCGCGATGCCTTGCACGCCATCGACAGACACGAGCGCTTTATTAGTCAAAAAGCGCTTGAGCTGATTATACATCAGCAGTACGAGGAAGAAAAGCCCGACATACTGACTGCCACCGAGGCCGAGATAGTAAAGGCTATAGCCCAAGGCAAAACAACTAAGGAGATAGCCGAAGAGCGATTCTCGAGCGTACACACCATAACCACTCACAGAAAGAACATTTTCAGGAAACTGGGTGTTAACACAGCCCACGAGGTGGTGAAATATGCCATTCGTGCAGGACTTGTTGACCCATCGGAATTCTACATATAATAAAACAAATGAAGAAACAAACAATTGCAATCAACACGCCCTTTACCAGACAGGACGTGTACGGGGCTCTTGCTGTGCCCATATATAACAATGTGGCATTTGAGTTTGACGATGCCCAGGAGATGGCCGATGCCTTTTGTAACCGCATAAAAGCCCCCGACTATGCCCGAGTTGAGAACCCAACGGTAACCAATTTAGAACAGCGCGTAAAAGCTCTGACTGGAGCCGAGCATGTAACAGCATTCAACTCAGGCATGGCCGCCATCAGCAATGCGCTTTTGGCAGCAACAGAACAAGGCAAGAACATCGTTACCTCGCACCACCTGTTTGGCAACACACTGGCACTTATCACAACCACACTAACACGATTTGGTGTGGAGCCACGACTCATAGACCTTACGAATCTTGAAGCTGTAGAGTCAGCGATAGACAAACAGACAGCATGCGTATTCCTTGAGGTGCTTACAAACCCACAGATGGAAGTGGCCGACCTGAAAGCAATTTCAACGATTGCACACAAGAAAGGCGTGCCTGTGATAGCCGACTCAACTGCGATACCATTTACCGAGACAAACCTGAAGGAACTTGGAGTTGATGTAGAGGTTCTGTCGAGCACCAAATACCTGTCGGGCGGCGGTACATCATTAGGCGGACTGATAGTAGACTACGGCACTCAGCCTGATATAAACAAACGTGTAAAGTACGAACTGTTGTTTAATCTTGGTGCCTACATGACTCCACAGGCAGCCTATATGCAGACATTAGGACTTGAAACACTAGATGTACGCTATCAACGACAGGCAGGCAATGCCCTATGGCTGGCACAGCAGCTTTCGGAGATGCCAAGCATCAAACAAGTAAACTATATCGGACTGGAGAGCAATCCCTACCATGAGTTGGCACAACAGCAATTCGGAAAGACATCAGGTGCTATGCTCACCATCGACCTTGAGTCGAAGAATGCGTGTTTCAAGTTTCTGAACCGCCTGAAGCTGGTGCACCGTGCCACCAATCTCTTCGATAGTCGCACGCTGGCCATTCATCCGGCATCAACCATTTTTGGCAATTTTAAGGACGAGCAGCTGCAGCAGATGGATGTGCGCCAGACAACGATACGCCTGTCAATAGGATTGGAGGAAAAAGAAGACATACTGAACGATATTAAACAAGCACTTACTGATAAATGAAATACGATTTCAACAAGATAACAGATCGCACAGGCAGCGGCGACCTGAAACATAATGTACTGAAAGAGCGATACGGACGCGACGACCTGCTGCCACTATGGGTGGCAGATATGGATTTTGAGACACCCGAGTTTATCACCCAGGCACTACGTCAGCGACTGGAACACTCGTTGTTCGGCTACACCGTTGTGCCCGAGGAATTATGGAGCACCACAATCAAATGGATTAACGACCACCACCAATGGCAGGTACAGCGCGAATGGCTCACCTACATTCCAGGTATAGTAAAAGGCATTGGTATGGCCATCAACGTGTTTGTGAAGAACGATGAGAAGGTAATAATCCAACCACCGGTATATCACCCCTTCCGACTTACACCACATGGCAACGGTCGCAAAGTGGTGTACAACCCGCTGAAGGAGAAAGCCAATGGCAGCTATGAGATGGACTTTGAGCAGTTGGCTGAGGTTGCCGACGAGAAGTGCCGTTTGCTGATACTTAGCAATCCCCACAACCCTGCAGGCATCTGCTGGGATGCCGACACACTGCAATGCCTAGCCCACTTCTGCTATGAGCGTGGCATCATAGTGATTTCAGACGAGATACACTCTGATATGGCTATCTTCGGACATAAACATGTGCCCTTTGCCAGTGTGAGCGATGAGGCCGCACAGGTTAGCATCACCTTTGGTGCCCCATCCAAGACATTTAATATTGCAGGCATAGTGAGCAGCTATGCCATAGTTCCCAATGACACATTACGCCGCAGGTTCTATACATGGTTGGAGGCCAACGAGCTTAACGACCCGCCACTATTTTCACCTATCGCCACCATTGCAGCATATAAGCATGGTGAAGAATGGCGCAAGCAGATGTTGAGCTATGTTGAGAGTAACATCCTGTTCCTCGAGGATTACTGCCAGAAACATCTGCCAGCCATCAAACCTATCCGTCCACAGGCATCGTTTCTGGTATGGCTCAACTGTAGGGCACTGGGATTGAATCACGAGCAACTTGTCGACCTGTTTGTGAACCGTGCCCATCTGGCACTTAACGATGGCGAGATGTTTTACGAAAAGCCATGCCCCGAAGGACACGGCTTTATGCGTTTGAACGTAGGCACTCCGAGGGCCTTACTCCAACAGGCGCTTAAGCAATTAAGCGATGCGATAGGGCAGCAATAGCTGCTCTTTTTTATTTATTCTTTTCTCGGGTTAGGAGAATCTAAAAGTCGTCTTTGGTGATAACGGTAATCTTAGAGTAGATGGTAGGAATGCCGGCGACGGTCTGGCTACCGGTAATCGGCGTATTGTTTATCAGGCCATTGACAATCATCGCCGTGTTGTTGGCCATGTCTTTCAGGTTCTTGTCGATGGTCATGGTCTGCTTGCCACTCTTGATCAGCGCCTGCGATGCGGGCGAGTTGTCCTGACCGGTAATGATTGGCATGTTGGTAATGCCAGCTTCCTCCAGTGCTGCGATTGCACCTTGGGCGGCATTGTCGGCGGCTGCCAGCACCATGTCCGGGCACTCGCCCTCTGCGTAGCTCTTCAGACGGTCTTCCATGGCCTTCTTCTCATCTTCAATACTCCAACTGTCAGCCATCACGTCGTTGAATGCCGTCTTGCCACTCTTGACTACCAGTTTTCCGTCGTCGATGTATTTCTGCAGGAGTTCCATGGCACCGTCATAATAGTCCTTGGAATTGCCATCGAAGGCAGGACCTTGCAGGATTTCGAGGGTCATGGCATCCTTTCCCGATGCCTGGAATTGGCCGATGAGGAACTGAGCCTGCGTACGCCCTATATCCTTCGTATTGGTAGAAGAGAAGAAAGCGATGCGCGGGTTGTCAAAGACAAAGCGGTCGTGGCATACCACCTTGACGTCGGGGTGCTGCTCCAGCAGTCCTGACTCATTGATTATCTTGTAGTCGACGGTCGTCAGCACGATGTATTTCACGCCGTCGTTGATAGCCTTTTTCAGCTGTTCAACCTGCA
>Ga0310695_10006710_pt1 | contig 18824 bp, 10 predicted proteins | sample RumenRJG_04DNA_FD_203882 | JGI IMG/M metagenome (GOLD analysis project Ga0310695, IMG submission 203882) | Bovine rumen microbial communities from Lethbridge, Alberta, Canada - RJG_04 (v2) (version 2) | ecosystem: Host-associated > Mammals > Digestive system > Stomach > Rumen | place: Canada...
AGCGGATTTCCTGTTTCGTAAGAATAGCGGTTTATAAATCCGATATTGTTGCCAAGTTGTTCGTAATAAGGACGTTGCACGCTTCTGTCATAACTAATGGAAAAATCTGTTTTCCCAAAAGAAAAATCAAAAGAAACCGAAGGAAACAGGTTTTGATATTTTCTGCAATTTTCAACTTGTTTGATTTCGTACTCAAAATAATCGCTCTTTATATTTTCATATCTCAATCCAAGTGTAAAACTCCAACTGTCATAATTTTTGCTAAATTCGCTGTAAACGGCTGAGTTTCTTTCTTTTACTCGACAGTCGGAATTGTTGTCTGCATTTTGAAGATAATTGCAAACGCCATTTCTGTCCACAAAACTATGTTCCGTGCCGATTGTAAGGTCGCCGCCAATAATTGCTTTGCAAAATTCTAATTTTAAGGCATATAACGACGCATCATTTTTGTCGTTGCAGTCCAAAACAATTTTTTCCCCATCGTCAGATGCTTCGTTTATCAGATGATTATAATCCGAAAAATTTGACATCGCGTCCAAATCAATTTCATAATCCCAAGACAGCAAACTGCCTGAATTATAGATATTTGTCTGATGAAAACCCGATTTGTTGCTGCCGATATTAGTGGAGTTGAGATTTTCACACAATATACCATCTTTGCGCAAATTTGTGATTGTAGTTGATGTTATGTCGCGGTTTGACAACCTATTGGAATATTGAAAACCGACTGAATTTCCTGATTTGAAATCGTAATTCACACCGAATTTTGATGAAATCTGTTTCGTGCAAAAGTAATTGTCATCATCGGTAAACATATTGTAATACGAACTTAGAAATGTTTCGTCGGTAGAAAGCACAGTTTCTTTGTTTTTCTTTTCGGAATAATTAACCGCTACAAACAAATCAAGATTTTTATGACGGTAGTTAACTTTAAGATTATCAATGTAATATAATTTATGTTGATGTCCAATGGAGAGTTTGTTGTCAATAGAAAAACCTTCGCCAGTCCGGTTTATTGTGTTGATAATCAAGACAGATTTCATTTCTGAATCGTATTTTGCGCCGGGATTAGTAATCAGTTTGATGTTTTTGATGTTGTTGGGCAAAAGTTGGAGAACTTCTGATAAGTCTCTGATTTTGCGATTGTTGATATAAACGAGCGGTTCGCCTTTGCCAAGTATAGTTATTGTTTCGTTTTGCAAAACAACACCTGGCACAAAATTCAAAACGTGCTGAATATCAGTTAGTTTTGAAAGAGGTGAACCGCTGATGTTTGTAATCATTGCGCCATCTTTTATTTGAGTGATTTGTCGGCGGGCAGATATTGTGATTTCGTCAAGTTTAAAGTCGCTCGATTCCAAAACAACGTCTATGACAGTTTCGTTTGCTGAAATTTCCCTTGAAAAATCGACATAACCGATATACGAAACTTTCAGCAAATCAGCATTTTGCGTATCAGCAAATTCATATTTGCCGTTTTCGTCGGTGATAGTTCCCGACAGGAAGATTGTGTCGTTTTTTAAGAGTACGACGTTAGCAAACGGTATTTTTTCACCGTTTGTGTCAGAAACTGTCCCTGATATTTGCGCGAATGTTGCGACGTGCAAAAGTACCAAAGTCAAAATTGTTAAGATAATCGTTTTCATTTTATTCAATGTTTTTGTTGAAAATTTTACGCTGCAAAATTATGACGGCTTTTTCATTATCGCAATATCCGCTGCAATTATGGAAATTATAAGTGGTTGATTTTTACCGTGTTGCAATATTGCAGCGGTGAATATTGCAGCGAAAATGTACGAAAAATTATATTTTTTTGTTACTTTTGTAGTCGAAAAAAATTCCAAAATGAGAGCATTATTTTTTATAATAACGTTGTTGATAGTTTCCTGCGGCAAGCAACCGCAGCCAAATCAAGAATTGCTTTCGGCGTATGAGTTAATAAAAAAAGGTGATTTTAAAACGGCAAAAACGCTTGCCGAAAATTCTCCTTGCCTAACAGCCGCCGACAGCGCGATGTACTGCATTGTGCGATGGGCAAAGGTTGCAGCCGATATGGAGTGGTATGACGACAGTACCGGGATAGAAAAAAGTATCATACTTTTTGATGGTGATGATGAAAAATTGGCTTGGTCGCATCTATTAAAAGGTACGTATTTGTATTTAAATAATTATATAGAATTGGCGATAATAGAAACCCGAACAGCCGAAAAACTTGCCGAAAATATCAACTGCGATGAATTGAAATTTTTGATATACAATCAGTTAGCATCATTGAATATTGATTCTTATAATTCAGATTTTTACGACGAGGTAATAGAAAAATTAAAAAAATATGCCGTAACTGATTACAACAAAGCTGAATATTATAGTTGGAAATGTTTCGGTTATCAACTTGACAAACTTAGTTTAGATAGTGCAAAGTATTATGGTAAAAAAGCGTTGGATTTTGCAGAAAACGCCACGGAAAAAACTTGGAATATGTTTTCCTATTACTATCATTATGCCTTAATTATTTGTGATGAAGATAATTACGCTGCCGAGGAATATCTAAAAAAGGCGATGGCTATTGATTCGTTGCAACGAGGCTTTATGCTTTTGGGCAAAATATATCTTATGCGAGGCGACTTAAATACTGCAAATGAATACTTTACAAAGGCAAGTGAGTCAAATCGTGGTCTTGATTTTGAGGGAAACGTCAATCAATGGAAACACGAGTTTTACGCCCAAAAAAGAGATTTTGAAATAGCATATCATTATGCCTTACAATATATTGACAATCAAAGGTCAGTTATCAGTAATTTAGAAAAAGGCGACATAAAACCAATTCAAGTTAAATTTGAGGGTGAAATCGAAAACCTCAAACTTAAATCTGCCTTTGAGAAAAAGATTTTTATGATTATTGTGATAGCGGCAATATTGTTGGCGGTTCTAATTTCGGCGTTGTTTTATCAAAAATCAAAACTCGCCGAGCGGCAGCGCAGAATATTTGAAGCTCAGCAAACCATCAATTCTTACAATCAGAAAATCAGCGAATTGACCAATAAAAAACAAAATCAAAATGCAGAGGAAATCGACTTTTTGCGACAGAAAGTCAAGGCGTTGGAATTGAAATTTTCGGAGATTTACGTTAGTGGCAAAAACCTTTACGCCCACGTGCTTGCCGACAACAAAATCGGGCGTTGGTCAAAGGAGGATTACCGCAATTTCATCGACTATTACCAAAGCCTTGAATTTCTGTATGTCCGCTCGTTTGAGACTGATTTTGTAAGCCTCACCGACCGTCAGAAAATTTTTCTAATTCTCTGTCACATAGGCAAATCCAAAGAACAGATAATGCATATTATGACATTGGAAGAATCATCTTTCAGGTCGATGAAGTCGAGGATTGAGGGGCAGAAAAATATGAAAAAGAGCGGGAAACAAGATTCGAACTCGTGTCTTCCGCACATACTACTTATATGAAGTGTTTATCAAAATAAATAATATGTGCGGTGCTCTAACCATTGGCAGAAATGCTCTGCCACTAAGCTATTCCCGCATTTCTCTTTATAAATACGCTCGTTTATCTTTTGCCATTTTTGTCAAGAGTGGTCTTGCCGTTTTTGTCAAGAGTGGTCTTGCCGTTTTTGTCAAGAGTGGTCTTACCGTTTTTGTCAAGAGTGGTCTTACCATTTTTGTCAAGAGTTGTCTTACCGTTTTTGTCAAGAGTTGTCTTACCGTTTTTGTCGAGAGTGGTCTTACCGTTTTTGTCAAGAGTGGTTTTGCCGTTTTGCTCTGTGTGAAGTGTCGTTTTACCGGTGTTGGTTTGAGCAGCACTAATTGTGGCTGTCAGAGTAAGAAGTCCGATAATAAATAAAAACTTTTTCATCATTTTTTTTAAAATTAATAGGGTTTAACGTATTTCGTTTTAACACGCAAAAAATATGCCGACAGACAGAATAGATTTGACTTTTTTAATTTAACAACGAAAAAGCACAGAAAAAATCAAATTTTAAAATGCTTGAAATTTTGTGCATGGGAATAAATAATTTTGCAATATTTTGAAATTCATGCTACCTTTGCAGCAAATTAAACTTATTTGCAAAAAATTGTAATGGACAGAAATATTGTAAATCAGACGATTAAAGAAATGGGGCTTGAAGATTTTTCAAGCGTAACGATCCGCGACATCGCAAAACTTTCCAAAAAACTTGAAGCGGTAACGGGTGAAAAATTCGTACATTTAGAAATGGGCGTTCCGGGTTTGAAACCGTCTCAAATCGGTGTTGAAGCCGAAATCAACGCTTTAAAAAACAACTGCGCTCAATCTTATCCGCCAAACGACGGTATCCCAGAAATCAAAAATGCTGCATCAAAATTTGTTAAAGCGTTCATTGACTTAGACATAGACCCGCTTTGTTGTATGCCGACAACGGGTTCGATGCAAGGAACGTTTGCTGTTTTTACAACATTAAAACATGCTGACCCGAAAAAAGATACGGTTTTGTTTCTTCATCCGGGTTTTCCCGTTCAGACTACTCAATGTGAGGTTATCGGTCTGAAAACCAAAGGAATAGATATTTACGGCTATCGCGGTGAAAAACTCATTGAAAAGTTGCGCGAAGTTTTGTCGGAAGGAGGAATTTGTGGTCTTGTTTACTCAAATCCTAACAATCCGTCATGGGTTTGTTTCACGGACGAAGAGTTAAAAGGAATTGGTAAATTGGCAACCGAATTTGACGTTGTAGTTTTGGAAGATTTAGCATATTTTGCGATGGATTTTCGTAAAGATTTGTCGAAACCTTTTGAAGCACCGTTTCAGCCGTCGGTTGGAAAATATACTGACAATTACGTGCTAAGTATTTCAGGTTCAAAGGCTTTCTCGTATGCGGGACAGAGAATCGGCGTAAGTTGCATTTCTAACAAACTTTATCACAGAAAATATAAAAACTTAGAAGAAAAATTTGGCGTTTCAGAATTTGGTAACTTTATGGCTAACAGGGTGTTATATACGTTATCAAGTGGTGTAACACATTCTGTTCAGTTTGCAATGGCTGCCATGATGAATGCTGCTTGCGAGGGTAAATACAATTTCCTTGATGACGTTAAAGAATACGGCAGGCGTGCCAAATTTATGAAAGATGTTTTGCTTGAAAACGGTTTTTATCTCGTTTACGACAATGATATGGGCGAACCATTGGCAGACGGATTTTATTTCACTGTTCAATATCCGAAAATGACGGCGGTAGAATTAACGAAAGAATTGATGTTTTACGGAATTTCAGTTTTTCCGCTCAACACGATGGGTTCAAATGAACAGGGCGTAAGAATTTGCACGTCGTTTTTCCATGAAAGCCTGCAAAGTGCGTTCAAGGAAAGGATTGAAAAATTCGCAAAAGAACATTAGAAGCCGCTCGAGGCGGGGGCGTTCCCTTTTGAAAAAGGGAACCGGAAAACTTTTATAAAATTTATCTTCAAAGCGTTAGGGGCTGTGGTCTAAGAAAACACAGCCCCTAACGTTTTGAAGATAAGTAATTAAAAGTCTTTGGTTCTTTCAAGAAAAAACGCTCTGCCTCGAGCATCTCATCTCTTGCAATCGTTTGCACATTTTTCTTATTGTTTTTTGTTATAAAAATGACGCTTAGTACGGAAAAAAACTTAAAATTGCATTGTAAAATTTAAAGAAAAAAAAATGAGTAAAAAACCTACATTATCTTTTTGGCAGATTTGGAATGTGAGTTTCGGATTTTTGGGCGTACAATTTGGTTTTGCGCTTCAGAATGCCAATGTCAGCAGGATTTTGTCGAATCTTGGAGCTGACTTAAATAATATTTCGCTTTTTTGGCTTGCTGCGCCGATTATGGGACTTATTGTTCAGCCGATAGTCGGAAGTGCCTCTGATAGAACTTGGAACCGTTTAGGACGTCGTTTTCCGTATATTTTGGGAGGTGCCTTGGTTTCGATAGCTGCAATGTTTTTTATGCCTAACGCTTCGATTGTAACCTCTGTAATGCCGCCGCTTATTTTTGGTGCGATGATGTTGGCATTGATGGACGGCAGTTTTAACGTTACGTTTCAGCCTTTCAGAAGTTTGGTTTCTGATATGTTGCCTGAGGAGCAAAAAAACGTCGGTTATTCGATTCAGAGTTTTTTGATTAATGCTGGTGCGGTATTGGGTTCTGTTTTGCCGTATGTTTTAACTAATTGGCTTGGTGTCAGCAATGTAGCACCTGATGGAGAGGTTCCTAATTCGGTTATTTGGAGTTTTTATATCGGTGGTGCGGTTTTGATTTCGTCTGTTTTGGTAACGATTTTTACAACGAAAGAGTATTCTCCTGAGCAGATGAAGGAATTTGCTGAAACAAAGGATGTTGAGGCTGAAGTTCAAACAAAGGAAGGTTTTTGGTCAGTTTTGAAAAACGCGCCTAAAATTATGTGGCAACTTGCTGTTGTACAGTTTTTGGCATGGTTTGCGCTTTATTTGATGTGGGCGTATTGTACTTCGGGTGTGGCACAGCATTATTGGGGCACAGCTCCTGAAGATTCTAATTCTCAAGCCTTTAACGAGGCAGGAAACTGGGTTGGAATTATTTTCGGAGCTTACGGTTTGTTTGCGGCATTATATTCTTTGTTGATGCCCAAACTTATAAAAATGTTTTCACGAAAAGTTGTATATGCGGCTTCGCTTGCTGCGGGCGGTTTAGGATTTATTTCGATGGTTCTTTTTAAAGATCCTAATATGCTGATTGTTAGTATGATTGGAATTGGTATTGCATGGGCAGCAATTTTAGCTTTACCGTTTGCGATACTTTCTAATGCTATCCCGCAGAAAAAGACAGGTGTTTATATGGGAATTTTTAATTTTACCGTTTCAGTTCCGCAGATTATGAGTGGACTTTTAGGCGGTTTTATTTTGAAACATGCTTTTGATAATAATGCAATATATATACTTGCTCTTAGTGGTGTATCAATGATTTTAGGTGGTATATTTGCAATGACAATAAAAGATAATGTCAAATAAATAAAATAATTTCAAAGCATAGAAAACAATAGATTAAAAAAAAACGGGGCTTTTTTATTTTCGCCCCGTTTTTATTTTGCTTTTATTTTTTCGTTTTTTCTTCAATCCATTTTCTTGCATTGACAAAAGCTTCAATCCAAGGTGATACTTCATCGGATTTTCTTTCAAACGGATAATAACCCCATTGCCAAGACAGGATTGCTCTTTCGGGGTGAGGCATCATTGAGAGGTGTCTGCCGTCAGAAGAAACTATTGCTGCTGCATTATAATCCGAACCGTTAGGATTTGCGGGATATTCTTTGTAAGAATATTTTATCGGAATATTGTATGTTTCTTCAGCATCGGGGAGATAGAATTTGCCTTCGCCGTGAGCAACCCAAACACCGAGTTTTGTTCCTGCTAACGATTTCAACATTACGGAGTTGTTTTCCAAAATGTCTACCGTTAAAAACGATGATTCAAATTTGTGTGAATCGTTGTGACGGAGTTTCGGGTGATTTTTTCTGCCCGGATATACTAAATCCAATTCGTTCATCAATTGACAACCGTTGCAAACGCCGAGACTTAATGTATCAGGACGTTTGTAGAATTTTTCTAATGCCGTGCGTGCTTTGTCGTTGTATTTTAACGCGCCTGCCCAACCTTTTGCCGAGCCTAAAACATCTGAATTTGAGAATCCGCCACAATAAACGATGAAATTAACATCTTCCAAGGTTTCTCTGCCTGATGACAAGTCTGTAACGTGTACGTCTTTTACGTCAAAACCGGCTAAATACATTGTGTATGCCATTTCACGGTCGCCGTTAATACCTTTTTCACGGATAATAGCAGCTTTTATGCCCGTTTTTTCACGGCGTTTGGGCGAGATTCCGTATTGAGAGAATTTACCCGTAAAGTTTTCGGGGAATTTAAATTCCAAAGGCTGTTTCTCGTAATTATTGAAACGGCTTTCTGCGCATTTTTCTTCAGTTTGAAGTCTGTCCAAAAGATATGAAGTCTTGAACCAAATATCTCTCAATGCAATTACGTCGAGGTTGAATGTTTTGCCTCTGTGAGAGATTTTAAGGTTGCGGCTCGGTATTGTTTTGCCGATTCTTTCAAAGCTGATGCCTTCTTTTTCAAGGATTTTTGATACTTTGTCGAAATCCTTAACTTGAAGAACTATGCCCGGATTTTCGCTGAAAAGTGTTGTGCATAGATCATAATTGTCTTTCAAATTGATTTCCAAACCGCCCGATACAACTGAAAAACACATTTCCAAAAGCGTTGTTATAATACCGCCTGCCGAAATGTCATGTCCTGCCAAAACTAAATCTTCGCCTATAAGTTTTTGAACGGCATTGAATGCTTTCTTAAAATATGCGGCATCTTTGATGTCAGGACAATTATCTCCCAGATAATTAACAACTTGCGCAAAACTTGATGCTCCGAGTGTTAAATCGCATTTTGAAAAATCAATATACAAAATATCAGAATTTTCAACGGGTTTTAAGTCTGGCGTAACGATTTTCTTAATGTCATAAACATCTGCTGCAGAGGTTATTATAACCGTTCCCGGTGCTAAAACTTTGCTGCCGTCAGGATATTTTTGTGTCATTGACAAAGAGTCTTTTCCGGTCGGAATATTGATGCCGAGAGCAATTGCAAATTTACTTGCTGCTTCAACAGCCGAATACAACCTTGCGTCTTCGCCTTCGTTTTTGCATGGCCACATCCAGTTAGCACTCAGAGAAACTGAGTCCAAACCTTTCTCTAAAGGTGCAAAAACAAGATTGGTCAAGGATTCTGCAATCGCAAGTCTTGAGCCTGATGGTGCGTTAATCAAGGCAGCTGCAGGAGCGTGTCCCAAAGCCGTTGCCATACCGCGAGTTCCTGTATAGTCAATTGTTACAGCTCCTAAATCGCAAAGCGGCAACTGTATCTGACCTGTTGTTTGTTGTCTTGCAATTTTGCCTGTGATGGAGCGGTCTACTTTGTTTGTAAGCCAATCTTTGCACGCAACAGCTTCAATTTGAAGAACTTCTGAAAGATAATCCGTGAATTTATCATCGGAATATTTTACGGGTGAATATTTTTTGATAACGGTTTTGTCTTTCATAACCGTCTTTGGCGGTTTGCCGAAAAAGTCTTCGAGTTTGAGGTTTATCGGGGTTGATTTGTCAGGATTAACAAACTTGAAAACCATATCGTCTGTGGTTTTTCCGACTACGTACATCGGAGCGCGTTCACGGTCAGCGATTTTTTTCAAAAGGTCTACGTATTTTGGGTCGATTACCAAGCCCATACGTTCCTGAGATTCGTTTCCGATGATTTCTTTTGATGAAAGGGTAGGATCGCCGACGGGAAGTTTGTCGATTTCAATCAAACCGCCTGTCTGTTCAACAAGTTCCGAAAGACAGTTCAAATGTCCGCCTGCGCCGTGGTCATGAACCGATACAATAGGATTTTCGTCCATTTCAGAAACGGCACGGATAGCGTTGTAAACACGTTTTTGCATTTCGGGGTTTGAACGTTGTACGGCGTTGAGTTCGATGTCGTTTTTGTACTGACCTGTTGCAACGGACGAAACAGCACCGCCGCCCATTCCTATACGGTAGTTGTCGCCGCCGAGAACAACAATAGGCTGATTAGGTTTTGGAGTGCCTTTCAGACAATCTTGTTTTTTAGCGTAACCGATACCACCGGCTTGCATGATAACTTTGTCGAAACCGTATTTGTCGTTGCCTTCAAAATGTTCAAATGTCATTAATGAACCGTTAATCAAAGGCTGACCGAATTTGTTACCGAAATCACTTGCACCGTTAGAGGCTTTGATGAGGATTTCTACGGGAGTTTGATAAAGCCATTTACGTTCTTCGATTCTGCGTTCCCATTCTCTGCCGCTGATGTCAGCAAGGGGTTCTTTGTTGCCAGAATGTTCTTCCAAACGCGGGTAAGATGTCATGTAGACTGCTGTTCCTGCAATAGGGAAACTGCCTTTTCCGCCTGCCATACGGTCGCGGATTTCGCCGCCAGAACCAGTTGCAGCACCGTTGAAAGGTTCTACCGTGGTTGGAAAATTATGTGTTTCGGCTTTCATTGACAAAACCGTTTCAACGTCTTTGATTTCAAATTCAGAAGAAGTGTCGGGTTTTTCGGGAGCAAACTGTTCTGAAACGTGTCCTTCAAGAAATGCAACGTTGTCTTTGTAAGCAGAAACAATTCCTCTCGGATTTTCTTTTGATGTGTCTTTTATTAATTGGAAAAGTGATTTATCTTTTTCTTGACCGTCGATTATGAAAGTTCCGCCGAAGATTTTGTGGCGGCAATGTTCTGAATTAACTTGTGAAAAACCGAAAACTTCGCTGTCGGTGAGTTTTCTGCCGAGTTGTTTGCCCAAGCCTTCGAGATAAAGGATTTCTTCTTCGCTTAAGGCAAGGCCTTCTTTTTGGTTGTAAGCCCTCATATCGTCAATATAAACGACAGGATCGGGTTTTTTGTCAATAGTAAAAACGTTTTCGTCAATTCCGTTGTAAACTCTTTGGAGCATTTTGTCGAAAATAGGAGTTTCGCCTTCATTGACAGGCAAAAATTTTTCGATTCGTTCTACGCCTGCAACACCCATATTTTGAGTGATTTCAACGGCGTTTGTACTCCATGGGGTAATCATTTCGCGTCTGGGGCCGACGAATGTTCCTGAAATTTTATTTTGCGGTAATTTTTGTGCATTACCGAAAAGCCATAAAAGTTTTTCATCGTCTTCCTTGCTCAGAATTTGTTTGAGTTTAACGGCATAAATTACCGTTGCCTCTGACTGATAGAATATTAACATGTTTTTTTTGTGTTGGTTTATATGGCAAAGGTAACAATTTTTTTTGAAAGAGCAGTACTTTTTTTTGATAAAAAACAAAAGATGTCTTGGAAAAACTCTTTCTCAAAACAAATCCTCCGCCGTAAGTTGGTTTTGCACAAGGCCAGAATATTCGTTTTCGACGATGCCGAAAGTTGTAATCATCGTTATAAAAATTGATTTTTTTGTGCCGGTCTCTTGACGGAAAACTGCTGCTTTGTTTCTGATGTTGTCGGCAACGGCGGCGGTGATGACAAATTTTTCAGAAGAAAACTTTATCTCACAGAGGTTTATGACGTTGTCGGCTCGGTCAATTATCATATCAATTTGTGCGCCGCCGGCAATTTTGCGGCTTTTCCACGGGTAAATTTCGGTTTTGATTCCGGCGATTTTGAGTTTTTCTAAAATCTGTGCGCTGTTGTGAATGCACACTTGTTCAAAGGCGAGACCTGCCCACGCGCTGAGTCTCGGAGTGTTAACCATTTTTGACCACGCACCGTTTTGACCGCTTTTACCGCGCAAAAAACGCAGATAAAAAAGCGTGTAAAAATCGTCAAGTTGATAAAGCGCATTTTTGACAGACGCATCGGGCGGTATGTTTTTTTTGACGAAACCGCACAATTCAAGGTCGCTCAAAATCTCCGTCAGTGCGCCGCCGCTGTTCTGTTCTGTGGCTTCGATAATCTCCTGACGGGTGAGACCTTTGGCTTTCGTACCGAGAGTTTCTACAACTTTGACGTATTTCTGATGGTTTTTAAAAAGCGACGAATACATCAAGTGAAATTCGTCTTTGAGCGGCGAAACCTCGTTAAAAAACAGATAATCAATGTTTTGACTTACGCTGAGACCTTTTTTTATCAGTGTCCAATAAAACGGAACTCCGCCCAAGACCATATAATATGATATGATGTCGTATTTTTCGCAAGTGATTCCTTTTTGAGCCAAAATTTGTCCGCAGTCGGCAACAGGCAGCGGCATTACCCTTAAACGGCGCGTTACGCGGTTGTGAAGTCCGCCTTTGTTGTTAATCAATTTATTAACAATCCATGATGTAGCCGAACCGCAGGCAATCAGCATTATATCGTTGCGTTTTGATGCCCAACCGTTCCAGAAATGCTCAAACGACGACAAAAAATCCGATTTTGGCGTATCCATCCACGGCATTTCGTCAAAAAATATCACCTTTTTGGATACATTGTCCATCGTTTCCAACTGTTCGATAAGTTGGTTGAGGGCAGTAAACCAATTGTCGGCAAGCGTAAAATCACGCTTAAACTGCCGCGACATTTCTATGTTAAAATTCAGGAGTTGTTTTTTTGTGGTTGCGTTTGCCAATGCCGTTAGAGAAAACGTCATTTTGCTGTCAAAAACGCAGTCGATTAGAAAGGTTTTTCCGATACGACGCCTTCCATAAACTGCCACAAATTCCGATTTGGAAGATTTAAAAACGTCCTCCAATTCCTCCACGTACTCTTTCCTGCCTATCAGTCTGCCCATAGTTTTTTTTATTTTACTGCGCAAAGATAAGCATATTTTTTCAGATTTGGCGGAAAATAAGTGTTAAAATCCGCCAAATCTGTGATTTTTTAGTAGATTTGGCGGAAAATAAATAATAAAATCCGCCAAATCTAAAATTTTTTTATCAGATTTGGCGGAAAATCGTTTATTCTTGTTTTACAAATTTTTCGCCGTTCCAAGTGTACATTTCATTAGTGGTTTGTTGTGTATTACGATTGTAGATATTACACTCAATTCTATTTTGAAACACAATGTATGAACATGTAGAAGTCTTTTTGTTATATGCCGGTTTTGGCAGAATATCTTTTGCCTTAATGAGTTTGCCGTTTTCATAATACCAAAAATCCACTTGGTTTATATCATCTATGCAAAATGCTGCTAAATATTTGCCGCTGTTGGTTTTATACAGTTGATAAGTTATGCTGAACGACATTTTTGAGAGATGAGTTTCGGGTTTCTCACCGGGTTTTAATTTGTCTTCTATTAACGCACTTAAACGATCTTTGCCGCAATAGAAAAATTCCTTATTGAAACCAAAATAGCCGTAATCATACTCGTTGAAACGTATGAGTCGGAATATTTGTTTTGCATCTTCCGACATAACCGACGAGGTGTCAACGGCATGTTGTACCGAGCAGTCAGCCACGAAATTTACACCGTTCCACAAATACCACTCGTCAAACTGTTCGTTGGTTTCGGGAATTGTTCCTCTATAACACAAACCATCGTCAGTAGAAATACGTGAATAATTGCGCACTAATTGCGGAAAAGGCAGATACATTTTGGATTTCGTAGAACGACCTTGTGCGTAATAGCATTTGAGATAACCGTTGTAGACAACATAATATTTGCCGTCGTATGCCTCGTAAATACGGATAGAAACCTTTTTTTCATCCTGATTTTCTCCTATGATGTTGGCAGAAAAGCCGTTACGACCCCAGTCAATAATCTGGAACTTTTCAGTTTCACTTCCTTTCCATGAGGTTTCAAGTTTGAGGATAGTTTTTATATTTTCAGACATCACAGTCGAAGTGTCGATAGCATTTTTTATCGACTGAACTTCTTGTGCCTGACTTTTGCCGCAAAAAAACAATATTAATGCGGCGATTGAAAATAAAATTCGTTTTATCATATTAATTTTCTGAAAATTAAATAGTTATAATAAAAATCCGCCAAATCTGAATTATTTTAGCAGATTTGGCGGATTATAATCTTAGCGTCTTAAAAAATTATTTCAATTTTTCAACAGCCCATTGAGCGAACAATTCCGGTTTGAAACCGAATTTTTCGTCCAAAACGCCTGCCGGTGCTGACTCGCCGAAGTGTGTCAAACCGAACACGTCTTTCTTGAAACCAGGGATAATCGTTGCAAATACGCTCGGAAGACCTGCCGTCATACCAAGAACTCTTGCTGACGAAGGAATTACGCTTTCAACATACGCTTCACCTTGATTTTCAAACAATCTCGGAGAAATTACTGATACTACGCGTACTTTCTTGCCGGTTTTTTCAGCGATAGTGCCTGCTGCGCCGACCAATGTAGCAACCTCAGAACCGTTAGCAACCAAAACTACGTCAGGTGTGCCTTCTGCGGTCTGACAAACAACATAACCGCCTTTCTTAATTTGTGCGGCACGCTCCAACTGAGAAGCGGCTTTGCCTTGTGGAAGAATGTCGATATTCTGTCTTGAACCAATCATTACGGTCGGACATTCAGTGTTAGCGATTGCCATCTTGTATGCCTCAACAGACTCGTAAGCGTCAGCAGGACGGAGTACGAGCGTTGACATCTTGCCTGCGTGGTTGTCTACCTGCTCCATCAAACGGATTTGTGCCTCCTGCTCAATCGGCTCGTGTGTAGGACCGTCTTCGCCTACGCGGAATGAGTCGTGAGTGTAAAGGAATATTGCCGGAGTCTTCATCAAAGCAGCAACACGGAGAACGGGTTTCTCGTAGTCAGAGAATACGAAGAACGTTCCGCAAACCGTCTTAACACCGCCGTGAAGCATCATACCAACGCAGAGTGCAGCCATCGTGAGTTCTGAAACGCCTGCCTGTAAGAACGAACCTGAGAAGTCGCCCGGAACAAATGCTTTGGTCTTTTTCAAGAATTCGTCGGTCTTGTCTGAGTTAGAAAGGTCTGCCGAAGCAACAACCAAGTTTTCTACTTTGCCGTACATTGCAGCAAGCGTTTTTCCGAGTGAACCACGTGTTGCTGTTGCTTTGTCGAATTTAAGATCTTCGAGAGACGGTATTTCAAAATCGTTGGTCAAATATTGCTGATATTTTTTAGCAAGTTCGGGATTTGCAGCAGCCCATTTTGCTTCTTCCTCTTTTTCTGCTTTTGCAGCAGCAGATTTTTCAGAAAGTTTTTGAGCGTAATATTCTTTAACTTCGGGGAAAATCTCAAACGGATTTTCAGGATTGCCGCCTAAATGTTTAACTGTCATCTCAAAAGAGCCGCCCGATTTAGAAACCGGCTGACCGTGAGTTGAACATTTGCCTTCAAAGTTTTCGTTGTTTTCGGTAACAATACCTTTACCCATAGCGGTCTCGCCGATAATAAGGGTAGGTCTTGTTTTTTCGTCCTGAGCGTTTTTCAAAGCCTGACGGATAGCCGCAGCGTCGTTACCGTTGATTTTTACAACGTTCCAACCCCAAGTTTTGTATTTTGCGTAAGTGTCTTCGTCAGATACTTCGTTGCATTTTGTTGACAACTGGATTTTGTTGGAATCGTAAAACATAATGAGGTTTTTGAGTCCCAAGAAACCTGCGATACGTCCTGCGCCTTGTGAAATTTCTTCCTGAATACCACCGTCCGAAATGTAAACGTAGGTCTTGTGTTGAACTCTTTTGCCGAATCTTGCAGCAAGAAATTCCTGAGCGATTGCAGCACCGATACCGAGAGCGTGTCCAACGCCGAGCGGACCGGAGGTGTTTTCAATACCGCGTTTGATGTCCCTTTCAGGGTGTCCGGGAGTAACGCTTCCCCACTGACGGAAATTTTTAATGTCTTCGAGCGAGAATTTATTGATGAGTGTCAAAATTGAATAAAGCATCGGAGACATGTGTCCAGGGTCAAGGAAAAATCTGTCGCGATTGTCCCATTCAGGGTCTGAGGGGTCAAATTTCAAAAATTCTGAAAATAATACGTGTACGAAGTCCGCACCGCCCATTGCACCGCCGGGGTGTCCTGATTTTGCTTTTTCTACCATTGCAGCGGCAAGTAATCTGACATTGTCAGCCGCTTTAAGGTCTATTACTTTTTGGTCCATTTTTTTTAATTAAAATTATTTTGTAATATGAATGTATTTTTCAATTATTTCTTCAATTTGTTGAGGATTAACAGGTTTGTCGATAAAACTATCACAACCCGAAAACGAATAATCCCTTCTATCCTGAGCCGAAAAATACGAAATTTGTGCTATCGTATTGACTTGTGGATTTATCTTTTTTATAATTTTCATAACCTCTGTACCGCTAATTCCGGGCAGCGTTAAATTGCTGATAACCATAACTGTTTCAGGGTTATTCTTGAAAACTTCCAATAACTCTTTGCCCGTTTTTGCCCTTAAAATGTTAAAGCCCATGGGTTGAAGTACTTCATTTAGCAGAATGAACGAAACATCTTCGTCTTCACCCACTATTATTTTTATATCTTCGTATTTTTTTATGGTTTTCGATTTCTGATTACCTATGGGCAGCGATACATAAAAAATCGTTCCGACACCCGGCGAGGAGTCGAACCAAATATCGCCGTTTAGAGCCGAAACATATTTTTTTACTAATGCCAATCCTATTCCCGTACCACCGTAAGTTTTTGTGTAAGTGTTTTCACCGTGTTCAAATGGCATATAAATTTTATCGTAAAGTTCAGGATTAATACCTATTCCCGAATCCTTAACGTAAAAAACCACCGTTTGAGCATCGTTTGACGAGCCTATTTCAATAACGCCTTTTGAGGAGAATTTGAGCGAATTGCTTACCAAATTGTTGAGAATTTTGCAAAGCATATCGCTGTCTGTTTCCACCGAAAAGCCGACTTTATTTTCATTGTTGATAACAATATCAAGACCTTTGGCTATGGCCTCGGCTGAATTTTTCTTGGCAACGCTTTCCAAAATCGTGGAAATGTCGGTTTGTTGAAAATTCGGCGAACTCTCTCCCGTAAGCGCTTGCGAAAAATCCAAAATATTACTGAAAATTGATAATAATTTTATCGCATTACTTTTAATATAAGCCAAATATTCGTTGCGCCTTTCTTCCTCTGTATTCTCTTTTACCAAATCAGTAAAGCCGATAATCGCATTCATCGGCGTATAAATTTCATGCGAGATATTTGCTAAAAATTCATTTTTGGTTTTTTCAGCAAGTTCTACTTTCTCTTTGGCCTCTTTGTATTTCAAAACCGCTTGTTCGAGTTGTGTGTTAAGGTTTTTCATCCTTTGATTGATATTTTCCAAAGTCTGAGTCCTTTCCTTAACTTTCTCTTCTAAGCCGCGGTTTACAATTAGGAGTTCACGGTTCAACTTGCTGATTGTCAGATGTGTTTTTACCCTGACTAACAATTCTTCCGTCTGTATGGGTTTGGTAATATAATCTACCGCACCAGCTTTGAAGGCCTTGATTTTGTCAAACGAAGAATTAAGAGCCGACATAAAGATTATAGGTATGTCTTTGGTTTTGTCATTTGCTTTCAGAAGTGCGCATATCGCATAACCGTCAATATCGGGCATCATTATATCCAACAATATTAAATCCGGTCTTGTTTCGTTAGCAGTGAGAATGGCTTCGTTGCCGTTTGTTGCCGTGAAGACACAAAAACCCTTGCCCTCCAAGAGCGACTGAACGAAAGCAACTATTGAAGGTGTATCATCTACAATTAAAACATTTTCCTTTATATCATTGATAGGCATATAGTTATCATTATTTTATAAAGTGTCCGCCGTGTTGAAATTTTGGCATACAAATATTGTTATTTTTTCTTAATATTCAAAGATTTTTTTATTTTTTTTCAAAAAATATTTTTTTGCATAATTGGATTTTCTTGTCTACTTTTGCAGTTAAAAATTTAAAGAGAAAAATGGCAAAGGAAAACTCATATTCTTTCAAGGACGTAATCAAGGCTTGGGGCAAATTTTTTATTTCGACTTACTTTATAAAAAATTTCTGCATTTGGTTGGCTTCGATAGTATTGTTTTTTATTTTAGTATTTGTGGGTTTGAGGATTTACACCCGTCATTCCCAAAAAGTCAGCGTACCGAGTGTTGAGGGTATGACGCTTGACGAGGCTAAAAAAATTATATTAGAGAGAAAACTCGTTCCGGAGATTACTGATTCGGTTTTCGGAGGTTCTTCAAAACCGGGTACGATAATTCCTAACGGACAGATTCCTACCGCCGGTTATTCCGTAAAAGAAGGAAGAAAGGTTTACTTAACTTACAAAGCATGGACGAAGGAACTTGTTGATATGCCGACAGTTACTAACATTTCTTTGAAGGATGCCACAAGACGTATTGAGAGTTGCGGTTTGCTTTTGGGAAAGGTTACCAGAAAAAAAGCTAAATTCAAGGATTTCGTTTTGGAAGCCCGTTTCAACGGTGCTAAAATTCCTCAAGGCGAGGGTCAGCCTTTCAAACTTCATAAAGGCGATGTCGTTGATTTAGTTGTTTCGGACGGTAGCGAAGATCAAAATTCAGCTACTGGTTTCTCTGATGAGGACAGCAATTCGGATTCAAATTTCGATAAGCCGGACAACGGTATTGACGAATTTTAATTTTTTTTTGAAAAATATCTTTCTTTTTTTTTAACGATAACAAAATGCGAAAATTAACCAGAATTATTGCTGTATTAACAATTTCTCTGACGGTGTTTTTTGCCGTTGGAGGTTTCGCATATTATCAAGAAGATATTTCAGACGAATTGGAATTGCCTTTTTTTGACGATTTTTCCTACGGAGGAAAACTTCCTGAAGAACAGTTTTGGGTAAATAAAGGCACTGAAATTTCATTTGTTATGGCAAAAAATCCGCCGAGTACCGGAGTTTTGGTTTTTGACGCTTTGGATTCTAAGGGCAAGTTTTATAAAGATGCCGCATATTCTGCCCGTTGCAGCGGAGATACAATCGAAAGCCGTCCTATCAACCTTTATTATCCGAACGACAAAACTATTTATTTGAGTTTTTATTATTTGGCGGGAGGTTTAGGCGACAGACCCGAAGAAGGTGATTCTTTGTGTTTGGATTTTTATTCGCCCTCCATGGATGCTTGGTTCAACGTAAAGCGTTATGAAGGACTACCGCAAAGAGATTTCAAACAGGAAATTATTAATATTTCCGAAAAAAAATATCTTGAAAAAGGTTTTAAATTTCGTTTCAGAAATTATTTCAGCCCGGGAACTTCCATGCAGCCGGATTTAGTAAGTGATTGCGATTTTTGGCTGATAGATTATGTTAAACTTGATATAAATCGTTCTGAA
>Ga0310695_10006714_pt1 | contig 18818 bp, 34 predicted proteins | sample RumenRJG_04DNA_FD_203882 | JGI IMG/M metagenome (GOLD analysis project Ga0310695, IMG submission 203882) | Bovine rumen microbial communities from Lethbridge, Alberta, Canada - RJG_04 (v2) (version 2) | ecosystem: Host-associated > Mammals > Digestive system > Stomach > Rumen | place: Canada...
TGGTGCATGGTACTTATCGAAATTTACAAAAGAAAAAGCGACCGATGATCAGATTAAAGAGTTTAAACATAATCAGCTTGAAACATTTATTGGGTATCTAAATTTAGAGCCTCAGACTGAGGAGCAGGTTAAAGTTTTTGAAAAAGTTCAGAATGCTGAAACTGTTGACGATGCCCTTAACATTATTAAGGTAAACTCTGAATTATTCGAAAATTCAGAATCATTGGTAAATGAAGCATTAGATGCTTTATTTGAAAAGAATCTTGAATAAGGTTAATGTGGCTTGTCTGAAATATGGTGAATAACTATGATCTTAAAAGTTAAACAGTTTTTCTCAAATAATTTGAACTATGAAATCAACTCGCAAGCATCAGGTGTAGCTGTTGATGAAAATAACAAAGAGTATAATTTTTCATATTGCAGAACAGTACCTGAAAACTGCTACATTCTACCATCAGATTACAAAGATTTTGATGAATGTATTCATGGAACATTCAAGTTTTATGAAAATGATGAGATAGGTCATTATATTGAGTTTAAGGAAAGAAAATGAGTTAGATTATCTAACTCCTGAATACCTTAGATCTAAATTTATCAGTATCTATAGTTTTTATTCTTGTAGGATTAATTATGAAAAGATTAACTGATTTAACGGTTGATGAAGTCAAATATATAATAACTGAAATATTCAAGGCTAAAAAAGTATCAAACGTTAAATTCCATAAACATGACGATGCAATAACTTGTACAATATATACAGAATGGGGTGATGATAGAGAAATCATTAAAGATGATCTAACTATCTATAACCCCTTTGACAAAAATGAAGATTATATCTTTTCAGTTGATTTTCCAACCAATCATGAAGATGTCAAAAAGCTTAGACAGTTTTGCTATGCAAAAGGTGTCGGTGGATCTATGGTTGATTGGTTAGTTCTGGAGAATCCATATTTGTAATCTATTTCGGTTTTACAAAAATTGATGATCCTTTTACTTCAAAAGTATACCCAACAAGAATCTTTTTAAGCTCAGATTCAGGGTATCTTTTAGCTAAAACAAATTCTGTACCAAATGAAGTCGGAATAGTTACTTTAATTTTTACGTCGGCATCTCTTAAAATATCTGACACATTAACCTTTTTTGGACTTTTTTCAATCTCTGTGGATTTATCTTCATCTTTTTCATTCATTTTATCGTTATCATTATCGTTATCGTTATTAATAAAAAAATCACTAAATTTCATTAAAATCCTCCCTCATCGCTTTGGTAGAATGATGCAAATCGTTTATCCTTGGATTCCTTTGCAATCTTATCAAGTTCATCGTCAATTTCTTTATCAGACATTCTGAAGATATCCTTTAAGATGGTATTAACTGAGAATAATTTAGTAACATCGTCTCGAACATTATGATAATAATCAACGCGCTCATTAAATAACGAATTTTTCATTTTTTCCATGAAGATGTTTGAGCTCTCGAATTCAATATCAATATCATCGTTGTGTTCCGTCCACTCTTTATCGGTCATAATTCCAGTGGATACTACTTGTCTACGAAGTAACTCTTTAAATACGTCCGTATAAACAGGTCTCAATCCATTAATAAATGAATAAAATCTTAAATCAGCTCTAGTGATGGTATCAGTATTGTAACTGAAATCTCCACCGTTGGAGTTTGGATCATAATCAATTCGATTGGATGGAACATTCATAGCTCTATATAATTTCTTAGCAAAGTATAGAATGTCGTCTAGCTCACCTAAACCTTCAGATTCATTTAATAATTCAACTTGTGTGCCTTTTGCACCTGAACGGTTTGGAAACCAGTAATCTTCAACCATTGACACGATATGCTGTTGGTTTGAAATCTCACCGGTAGCTGAGTTGTAGTATTTTTTGTATTTAAATTTTTCTTGGTACTGACGCATGAGTTCAGATGCACGTTTAGTTGGCAAATCACCAACGTCAACGTTGAATACACGTCTAGATACCGATCTTGAGAATCTTAATGGGATTAACAGATCTTCAAGCGTCTTGAGCATATTAGCAGTCTTTAAAGCGTACTCTAAGTATGAATAATTAATTCCATTAAAATGCAATCCAAAATCTGTTCTAATAATTTCTTCATTATCGAAAATTTGAGGGTACTTGTCTATTTCATATAATGACTGGGATCTAAAGTTATAGTTATCGTAATATTTGTATTTACCATCTGTAGCATCGTAGTAAAAATACTTTGGATCGATGATCTGAATTCCTTTAATACCAATTTTTGTATCATTTTTATCATAAATTACATGAAGGACTAATTGACCATCTATATACGAATTGCGAATAATTTTCTTTAGATTCTTTTCAATCTTTAACATTTTACAGATGTCTTTAAATAGTTTTTCAATGGCTTCTTTCAATTTATCATTATCAATATTGATATTAATTTTAAGCGGACTTTTTTGATCATATGAAAAAACTACTTCATCAACAATTTCATCAATTGCATTTGAAACATCAGAATCAGTCGCAACTTGTCGATAAGTATCAATTTTAGAAGCTTGCTCTTGAATCAATGATGCAAAATTGGCATCTTGGTTAATATTGGTTCTGAATTGATCGTATAGATTATCAAAGAATGAACCAGCTTTGAACGTTAACTCTGGGTTAGTCAAATCTGTTTGTAGAGAATCAGGTTTGACTACAGATGAATCTTTATCGAAAGTAATTTTTGTAGGGTTTAGAAACGTTTTAACGACTTCTGTAAGAAACATTGGCGATTCCTCTTTTTATGTTTATGGCTCTGTTGTAGAATTGTGTTGATACAACATAACCTACAACTATTTATAGATCGAAACCTAAAGGTTAGCCAAAACCAAGGGCGCAATATTGCTGTTTACAGCAAATCTCTGCCAGTTTTAATCTCTTTGGATTGAAAATATGTTTGGAACTTATCAATCTCTTTACGAAATCATTGTCCTTGACAAATCTTCGTAAAATATTGATAGCTCCATTAATATCAGCATTTAGAAATCCTTTATTAGACTTGAACCATCCACCTTTTCTGACACCTTGATAGGTTTCATGCTTACAGATCTTTTCAAGATGTAGTGCGGAGCACTTAGATGTGAAAGACTCATTAAGTGTGATCAGTCTTATTCCAACTTTTTGACATTTGTACTTTAACAATTTGATGAGTTTTAAAAATGGAATTTCATTGAACCTTCGGTTTTGAAACCGAGATGTTCTCTTAGAGATGGATTCTTTCCAACTCGGATTATAACCCATAACTATTGTTTGTACTTTGTGTGCCACACAAAACTCAACAAGTCTTTTGGAACATAAATGAAGATATGAAGAGATTTTAAAATCTCTCTTTAGATATAATTCTTTAATTTGATTAGAATCATATCTAAAGATAGATTTATGAAGATCTCTATCTGATTTAAGTTTATCTAACTGATAATTATATTCTCTGTTTATCTTACCTATATATTTTCCATCAAATATGAAACTTTTGTCTTTAGACACAACTGTCATAAGACCTCTGGAACCTAGATCAACTCCAATAAAGTTATCTTTATCTAAGGTTTCATTCAATTCATCAGTCTCATAGTCAAATATAACTTTGATCTTGTTTTTAGATAGGTATTTAAACTTGACATCTCTGATGTTATATTCATGTTTTCCACCTTTATGCGTACACGCAAAATTGTGGAAATTGTTCTGAGGGATCTTGATCGCTAGATTTCGAGAAGGATAAATTATCCCATCTTCAATAGTCAGACAAACATATGTGTATACACAAGTATTGTAACGACCTTTGAACTTTGGAGGTCTTGGAACTCCTTTGAATTTCTTTGGATCTAATCTGTATTCTTTGAGATCAAGAAAATAGGATTCTAAGTTTGAATAGAATTCTTTAATTGTTTGTTGAGCAACACCAGATTTAAGCTTGTAAAAATAGTTGTTTACAACAAGCTGTTTTACAAGCTTTTCCATCATTTCATAGTTATAACTTACAGAGCAATTCCAATACATTTCATTATGTATTTGGAGTACTTGGTTGTACAACCGAGCTGACCAAAACATTTGATCTTTAATGTAATCAAAGACTTCTTTATTTCTTTGCCTACGTAAAATGAAATTGTAACTTATATCCATATTGATATTTATATTGCATGATTTATTTATGAAATAAAATTTGCAGATCAACACAATTCTACAACAGAGCTATGTTTATTTATAAATATGAATAAAAGGAGTTGTTATGCTTAGTTTTGAAGAATGGATTAATGAACAATCAACGACAAAAGTTGATATAAAGGTTACAACTATTAAATTCGCTAAAGACGATCATCCTATTGATGATAGTAATTCTGCGTTTGATAGGAAGAAGCTAAATGCTTTTAAAAAGTCTCTTTCTAAATCTATAAATCGAAATCTGAATTCTTATACCGAATGGATTGAGGATAGCTTACAAGAATGTCTAAATCCAAAGTATTTTTCATTCAAAACCATTTCTAGCGAGCATGATTTTAGATATCAGGGCACTATTAATTATAACTACAATCAGTATTTGCTTTTTAAAGCGCATATTGATGACGCAATTCTATACTCAGATATTACAGTTTGGGTATGTCATGATTTCCATGATGATCCGCTTTTCGATGCTCTTAAAGATGAATACCCTGAGGGAACTATTTTGACATGCCAATGGGGATATGGAATGGTGTTGTATGATTTTTATAGAATCGTAAAATACGATAAAAAATCAGTAATCTTAGAGAAATTAATCAAGGATTCCAAGCTGTCGAACATCAACAAGCAAGGTGGTTATTACACCGTCGCTCCTACAAAGAAATCTGAATCATCTAAAAAATATAAAATTTTAGATATTGAAAGATCTCCACACGTTAAGATTGATGAAGATCGTTGGATATACTTTAAGGATGAATATCGTTACGATCCTAAGAAAAACTATCTAGAAGATCACAATGACTAAACTTTCGATAAAAATCTATAAAAGTGAAATTCTTTCATAGATTTTTTAAAAAATTTCATTAAAATTTTAATAAAAATTTATGAAAGCGATTTAGTATTTTCTATTGTACTGATATTCTTTTGGAATATAGTATAATTACCTCATTAAATTTATGAGGGTAAAGAATGGAAAATGAAATTTTATTTGATATAATTGATATACTAGAAAACGATGACGATTATTCAGATTTAGACGAAGAATTTATTGAATCCGATGATGACAATTATTTTAATTTAAAAGCCTCAATTCAGAGCGCGATCGAAATTCTAGAAACAATCGTTAATGAAACTGCGACTGCAGTTAAAGACTTTTTAGAAGACGCTTTGGAAAGCAATGATGAAAAAATTATCCGTGACGCAGTAAATAACGCAATTTGTATGTTAGATAACGAAGCACAAAAAATTGCATAAAATGATCTAGTAGATGTATTTTGTGGGGATTAAATCCCCACTTTTTTCATTTAAAAATATTCTCAATTTCTAGGATTGTATTTCGTTTATATACAGAATCGTAATAAATTATTCCTTGTTTGTTCATATTTCTTATAAAGAATTCTCTAAAATCTTGATCGGTTATATATTCAATTATTTGGGTTTTATCCCCTTTAAATGAACCGTCCCTTAAAATTTTTATTAGTCCTTTATTTCGATCTTTAGAGTACACTCTTGGGATTCGCAAAATTAAATCATGACGTCTTAAAATTTTTTCATGTAAGGATTTAAACCGCGAGTACAATGACTTTTCCTTTGTAACGGATTCGGAACTGTAATAGATGATTTTTCTATCTGTTATTGTTATTAACAATAAAAATACCGTGCTTATGCAAAATTTAAAGAAGTCTTTTAAGGTTTTACAATCGATTGGAGTATAGAAAAAATGAAAATCACCAGTGTAAATGTCGTTGACTTTAGAGAATAGATACATAGCCAAAAACTCGCCAAAAATGCTTAAGGATTGATTTATATGAATAGATTCATATATCTATATATAGATGAGATGAAAACGCACGTATGACGATATTTGGCGAGAAATTTAATGCATAAAATCACCATTGCAATCGATTGAACCGTGAACTTCACCATTAACGGTACAATCTCCATTGCAATGGATATTTCCTTGCACGTTATTGCATTTAACGTCACCGTTACAGTCAACAGAATCTACATTTCCATTGACGGTTGTATTAGCTGAGCAAACAAGTTTATTAACATTTCCATTAATAACAACATTCATGAATTTTTCAGTGCATTCAGAGGTATCAATTGTTTCACCGTTGACGGTAACTTTACCATTGACGATTGAAACATCGGAATTTCCTTTAAAGCAATAACTTGTGCCATTGATCTTAACTTGAGTAACATCATCGCTCTTAATCTGAACGATAGAATTGTTGAAGATTCTATTGAAAATGTTCATTTGAAATCCTTTTCGATTGTAAATGTTGAATTATTTATATTGAATCTTGAATCTCTTTAAACAAGCATTTGAAATCTGTATCGACTAATCTAAGATTATCAAAGTTACCATAGTTATACTCACCATTGATTTTCTCAGGATGTAAGTGTCCAAAGTACCATGTCTTAGGACTGATATAATTCATCAGTTTAGTATAAAATTCAGAATTTCCATCTCTATATCTTAGTCCATCTTCTCCATAGATTTGTCTTAAGACAAGATCAGGGCATGTATGAGCAAAAACATAATCGTACTCACCATCTTTGATAAAACTCATGATTTTGTCTTTATCATCTATTGAGTAAGTTTCAGCTTGAAACCATGTTTTATTAGGAACTCTGATCTCTCGGTCTAAAGATAACGCTCCACCTAAGACTAAGACTGATTTATCTTCAAAAAGATATTCACCATATCTTTCTGTATACAGAATGTAAGGCGAGATTTCTCTAAAGTCGCCACTGTACAAAGATTCATTTAAATGAACTTTTGGTAAACAGTCATAGATTATGTGATAGTTCTCATGATTTCCCGGAATGACAATCAGTTTAGAATTTAATCTGTACAGATAGCTGTCTAAAAGTCTAATCAATTCTCCACCGAAATGTGAGTACGGATCACCGTACCACAAGAATCCACCATCGCCTAAGACAAAGATCAAGGTATTCTCACACTTAGACCCGTATTTAGACCTAAGATACTCAGGAGTAAGATAATCTAGTTCATTTGTGGCATTAGCGTGAAGATCGCCTGTTAAGATCATTTTTAAACCTTTATAAGAATAATTATTTTATGGCATATGCTATTCCAAAAAGTAAAGCAATCCAAGAATTTCAATGATAATTACGACCATTTCATTCCTTTTTAAAGTGTTTGATCTCTTCAAATTTCTGTATAAGTTCTTGTTGAAGTTTATCTAGCTCAGATACCTTTCGAGCTTTAAGATCATTCAAAAGTTCATCTACTTTTTGTACTACAATAAATGAAAACGGTTCATAAGCAGTTTTCCATTCTTCAAAAGTCATTCCATGAAATGGGCTATCTAGCGAAAAGTCACAACCTTCTGCATATCTTAAATATTGCTTAGTCAATGATGTAAGAAAGTTATTAATTTCATTGTCACTAAATTCTGATATATTCACTAAATCAATGAATCTCATTGGGATTGAATCCTTTCAAAAAACTCTTTGTCAAAGAGATCAAGCTTGACGTGTTTAGCGTCTTTAACATTATCAACAGTTTCGTACAAATCGTCATCTAAGTGAACAGTGCAAATATCAAAAACTTTTCTGTCTATTATAGAATAAAATGAAATTTCTGCATCTTGAGGCAAATCTCTCAAGGTTTCAAGCTTGTCTAATAATTCAATAAATTCTTGCTTAGTCATGTTTATTCCTAAAGTTAGGATCTTCAAAAGCTCCATGCCCTGATAAAATCTGCTCTTTAGTGCCGTATTTACGATTAACGTACTCTTTTTGTTTTTTGATCTTGTTGATTTCTTCTTGGGTTAAAGGCTGATGATTGGCAATCTTAGTAGCGGTCTCACATGAGATAGCTCCCATCATTTCAATATTTCTGAAAAACATATTCTGCCATCTAGGACTTTCAACATTTGCGCTAATGACAAATGGTTGTCCTGTGAATACATTTGGTAGCTTGACTTTAACCATTCCTTTTTTGCCATCTGGATAAACCCAATCATCTGCATTCACCGTCACATCATAAATAATAAAAGCGATGATCGCAACAGCTAACATTAACAAAAATATTATGATAAGAGCTTCTTCCATAACTTTATCCTAGATAAATGCAAATACGTTCTGTACCCTCAACAGTTTCGCATATGTACCTAGTAACTGGAGAATCTTCAAACTGCAAGAAACGTTCCAAGTTTAATTGAATAGTTGTTACTTTATCATCTTCAAAAGTTAGATAAGTTAGATAAATCTTCTTGTCTTTGTTGCTTGGGTTTAAAAATAAGACTCTTAATGCTTCTCTTAAAGAAACTCTAATGATATGATCATCCATATTTATTCTCCTAAGTTAACTTTATCAGCAGGTAAAAATAGACTGAACTCTACAAATGCAGAGCCGTGTTCATCAGCCATTAAAAAAGTTTCTGAGGTATTACTATACTGACGTACTTCTTTCAAAACACCTTTTGACCACCATCTGAGATTGGTCATAAAACCATTGCTGAAATATCCTTCTTTTCCAATGTATTGTTCAGCATCTTGAAAAGTCACGCATGTTAAAATATCTTTAGGATCAAAAGTTGCTTGACTGAGATCATGAGTTTTATCCTCAATTTGCAGTTCACCCATTATATCGTTGGCGATCCATGTATCTTTAACGACATCATCGAACCACTTTTGATTTAAAGATTTGAACTCCTTGATCTGTTTATCAGTAATTGAACATCGAATAAATTCGTCGGTATTAACGCCTTGCAAATCAAGATTATCAATCAAATCTCTGAACAAATCGTCAGCATCAAAGCAATTTCTAAGATATTCTCTTTTATATATATAAATGTTTTTATCCGTATCTTTAGCTAAGTCTTTGGCATCTTCTAAATCATCAGTAACATCAGCTTGAGCTAAATCTTGATAGTAATGTTTAACAACAAAGCAGATTTCTTCTGGTTTAAAAAACCCATAGATGTTTTTGTCTGTATATTTTGTTAATGGTTTCATAGTTTTTTCCCTCATGATCAATATATTCAATTGTATCAAAAATAATCAAATTATTTGTTGTTGTTGATAACAGTTTTTTGATAAAAATTAAAACCACTTTAATCTATTGCATTCATTTTAATTCATGATATAATATAAATACAGTATACATAATTATCCAAAAAATTAAAAAGCCTAGCATAAATGAGAAATGCTAGGCTTTTTTATTTTAGATATGCTCTGTACTTTACATCTCCACTGATCCAACCAGTCTGTTTGTAACACAACATATTACCAAGAAATCCACAGTCTCTGTCTTGAACTAATACATAACATGTTGAATATCCGGCAAAAACTCTGTGTCCTGTTTCAAGATCATCTGTATAAACTTTCGATTCTACCCACGATGGATGATATTTGGTTTTAAAAAACAGTTTTTCCATTAAGATCTTGCACTCTTTGGACATTTCAGGGTACACAAAAGCAATCTCTTCACGTAGATAATCTTCACCGAAACGATCAGTGTTCTTTTCCCATCTGTAAGCATATTTGATGTTTTTGATTACATCAATAAATTCATCCGACAGCTCACCGATCAAATGTCTTAACCATTTATTCTTACAGTCACAATATGACACTTTTAGTTGCACAACTAAATTCTCAGGAGCTGTAGCATGTTCCTTTTGAAACTTTATCTGTGGGATGTCAAAAATTTCAGTTTTTATCATCTTCAAACACCTTTTTTAAAAGAACATTTGGCAGATATACAACAAAAGTTCTAATAATTTTGTCTAGATCAACTTTTGAAAGAATGATCTCATCTCTTCTTTCAAAGAAATCTGAGAAACTTATCATTAACTGATCAATATGATGATCACTGCACAAAATCGAATAATCCAAGTCAGAAATTTTCTTTTCAAGATCAATTCTGAACTGATTTAAATCATCTGTATTAATATATGTTCGATTGAATTTTGTTAAAGTTAAAGCTATTACAAATTGTGGTTGAAGAAAATGTGTCATTTTTATTATCTTTCAAAAAGTTTATCTTTATTAAAGACAACCTCGATTATATCAGCTGTATCTCTAAGTTCATAGTACTCAAACCATTCAGAACCGTCATACTCTGCACGTTGGAAAAATGATCCATCATTCATCGTTATTCTTAAACTTAAATCAATTTCAACACCACCATAACCATCATCATAATCGATTGTTTTAGCCACCTCTAAAAAGTTTTTGATGTCAAAAGAGTGAATCTTTTCATCCTTGTCACAAGTAGTGATACTTTTGATATCCTTCAATTTATAACCATAAGCTTTTAAATTGTTGACAATTTCGTCTAATAAATTAGTTAACTCGCACACATCATACATATTACACATAGTTAATCCTTCTTAAATAGCATATCGATCACGTTGTCTAATCTCCAAAAATCAACGTCTTTCTGTACAAGGACAAACTCATTGTTGATAGTTTTTAGATCATAGAAATACCCATCAAATGATTTCAGAATGAAATCCTTATTCTTATATTCATTAACAAAATTGATGTTGATGAAATCTGTTTCAGTTTTATCAGTAAAAATATAATCACGGATTTCTTCAACCTTTTTAACGCAATCGTTAACTTCTAGACTCAAAGCATTGTATTCATCAGCGATAGCAGTATGTTTTAGTAACTTGTTATTAATAGCAATACTATCAGTCAATCTCCAAACAATGTTATGCATCTCATGTAAAGCATATAATTTTTTGAGGTTACAATTGATGATATTGTTAAAGGCTTTTTCAAAGTAACATACGGTGTTTTTGTAGAACTGACTATCATATTCGTAATCATACTCTAAGATGTACTTAATGATTATCTCGTCATTATTTTTAGTGATCATGACATCAAAATCTTTAACATCCTCCCACTCATCAAAGATATCTACTCTTGCTAGATCTAAAAGTAGACATCTCGTAAGCATATGTTTTTGAGTGACATTCAAATCAATTTCTGTCATTAGCATTTTCAACATCCACCCTCATATAATCAAAGTTAATTTCAATTTCTCTTTGAAAAACCTTTTCAATCTTTGGTACTTGTTCCTCTGTAATTACATTCTTTTGGAGCAAATCAAGCAGTGAAGCATTCATCACATTAGAAAGCTTTACCGCAGTTTCAGCTCTGTAATTTCTGATAATTATGATCCTGTCAAGAATTATCAATGTGCAACACAGAGCAATAATTGCAAAGATTTTCCATTTCATCGGCAGAATTTTTCCCTAAACTCTTTAATAGTTAAATTGTCATTTTCGTGGCTGTACAGTTCAAGCATAATCTTAGCCATCTTGACTACAGCTTCATCATGGTTTTCATTGTCTTGTTGAGGTTCTTCTTTGGAATCTCCAAATCCTAACTCAGTTCTCAAGTCCTTGAATTCCATTGGTTCATCATATTTGTTCAGCACTTTCCAATGATTATCTTCATACAAATAAAGATATTCAGTCCACAAATCTTTGAATTCTTTAATAAGTCCATCGATTGAGTTACACTCAATTTTGTATTGTTCTTTATAGACTTTATCGTCAACTTCATCATTTAAGCATGAACGATCACCTGCTAAGATCAATTTTTCAATCTTTTTAGGATCACAGTAACTTGCATAGAGGGTTGATCCAACACCAGCAATATATCCATCAAAGTGAACGTAAATTGCTTTATACTTATCGCCAATTTTCATGGCAATCATTGAACGTGTACTCATTTTTAATCCTTTAATTGAGTTGTCAAATTTTTAGATATCTTATCTAGATATCGGTTTATGCTATCTCGCTCTTCTTTTGTTGAATCACGCATCTGACTGAAACCGAATTTTTGATAATTTAAAATTTTTTGATAATCGTTTATACTAACAATAACATCAATTCTTTTTTGATCTTTGTATGAGTTATCCTCTGGTTCAAAAATTTCAATATTAGGTAAATATCTCAAATCATGTCCACTCAATGAAATATCTTTTTCTAAAGTCTCTCCATTTTTACACCAAAATACGATCTGATCATTTTCTTTTAGGTTTAAATCGGATAATCTCATTATTTTTAATTTCCAACGGCTTGTCCAATAGTTTCAGCAAGATAACCACACATGACAACTATTACAATTACAATGATCTGTCACAAAATAATTTGATTATTTCTGACTTGCATTTAGTTGCAAAACTTACTATTGAAAGTAAACTTTGCAATCTAGTCCAAAGATTTTACTCTTTAGAGCCTTTTGAGTGTGAGAGATCCTTCCCATCACTTTGGAGTTTACGCTGTAGACAGCGTTCTCCATATTTTTTGAGATTGATTGCTGAATTATAATCTCTGTCAAGCTCGAAACCACAGTGTATACACTTAAGTTTTCGAATTGTGACATCTTTCATCTGTCGGTTTCTTTTTCCACAGTTAGAACAGATCTGAGTACTTGCAAAATATTTGTGCGCTTGCACAATAATTGTGCCATAGATTTCAGCATTTTCTTCTAATTTCTTTATAAAGAAACTGAATTTTTGTCTTTGAATCGACTTACCATGATTACCACCGGCGTGGTAGTCTTGGTCAGACTTTTTATGATGAATTCTCATTTCATCTAAGTCTAAAGATTCAATACATATCAACTCATTGTGTTCACACAAAAATTTTGCAAGTTTGTTGATATAATCAACCTTGATGTTTTGAATATGATTTGACAACTTTGCAATCTTTGTGCGGAGCACATTGTATGCATGCTTGTGATGTCTTTTAGAGCTTTTATCTTTAGAATCCTTTAACTTGGTTCTCGTTAAAGAAAACTTTCGATTAAGCTTATCCAACTTTTTGAGATTGTAATTTAGATTATCATGCAATCTTGACAAATCTGGTGCTGTAGCACCAAAGCTGTCAACATAGAACGAGGTTAGAGACATATCTAAGCCTTGATGACCATTTTCTTTTCTAGGCTTTTTAAGCTTATCTATATTAATCTCTATTGATAAAGCTATTCTGTATTCTCCAGTTGGGACACGTTTTACAGTACACTGTTTAATTTGTCCATCTAGGAATTTCTGAGGTATGAATTTTCTAAGGAATCTAACATGTCCAACTTTAGGTATATTCACCCAAGAGTTTGCTTTACAAGCAGAATTATGGTGGACTTTTATACATTGATTGTTGAAATAGCATTTATCATCATGGAACTTCCTAGATTTGAATCTAGGCTTTCCAACTTTTGTACCATTTAGTCTCTTTTTACGATTAGCTAAATTTTTCTTTTTATAATGAATAACAGTCTGTTGAAGATTCCATTGATCGCAGTCATACAAGAATTCGTGCTCTGCACGTATATCTTTGTAATCTTTGTACTTTAATGGATTTGACTTTTTGAATTCTTCAGATTGATTTAGATAATCTAAATGTTGTTCAACACATTGGTTGTAAACAAATCTTGAGCCATTTAAATTAATATCTAACAGCTTTTTCTGATTGCTATCAGGATCTAGTGTCAACACTAACATTTGATAGTGTTGTTTTTCTCCTAACTGTTGCTCAAGATTTTCCATATTTAAATAATTTACTTTCTAAAGTTAATGTTTTAAGATATTTATATTATACAACTTTTTCATCCTTATAGCTAAGAGTTATGGATTTTCGGTTTCTGATAGTTTTTCAGCAATTTCTTTAGCTTTTTTCTGTTGTTCTGATGTCATCAGAGACCTCTTTAAAGTTATTACTTAAGAAATCATCGACAGTTTCAAATCCTATGATCTGAGCAATCTTAAGCCATCTTTTATTAAAAATTTCAGGGTTTTGTTCTTTCTGATATTCTTTAGCAATGTTCCTAAGTTCATCAACTAATGATAAGGTTGTACTCTCAATGGACATACTCATTTACCTCTATGGAATTTTCGAGCCTTTGAAAACTTGAACTCAGCGTTCATCATTCTGATCCCTCGTCTGACTCCTAAGTGCTTTTGAACCACCGCTAATTGCTTACCTAAAGCTGAATTGATTAATACATTAAATTTTCGGTACTTAGTTTTCATATCCAATTTTCAAGTTATAAATTAAACTTAAGAATAATAGTATTCTCAAAGGCATTTACAAATTTTTGAGCGTGATCAAGATTCCAATTCTTTTTCAAGTCATCGTAAAATGTATTAATTAAAGTGTCATTCAGAGCAATCACCTTAAAATCATGTTGTTCTGCGTTATTAGTATTTAGAAAATTCTTCCAACGGTTGTAATAGTCATCAATCATTTCAACAGTAATTTCAGTCATTTCTCTTTCCTCTTAGGTTTATACACCTTAATCTTAGCACATGCTAATATATTTTTAAGAGCATTAGCACTTGCTTCAACATTCTTGTAGTTAAATCCAAAACTTCCATCTTTGTACGGAATCACTGGAGAATTCTCATCAAATGAATATGATTCTTTCTGATGTTCTGCCATTTTAACCAATCTAGAAATTTGATAACTTCCAAAGATTTCGCTTACAGCCGGACTTTTTGATTGATTTCAAAAAATTCTGATAACAATGCTTACCTCTAATCCAAGCCATTTGGCTTTTAAGATCACAATCAGCTTGTTTCTGCATGATAACACTTAAATAATAGTTATAAAAACACGTATATTTTCTATACTTATTTTTCATTTTTAACTTATATCACTTTGACTTCGACTTTTGTACCAAATGGAATCCACTTATTATCTTTTAAAATTTTGTAATCATCAAAGAGCATGTCAGTGAATCTCAGCTCTCGGTTTGACAGCTGAATGAAGTCACTGAAAGCACCCTTAACCACTCCTGTTACTATTGTTGTCCAAACACTATCAATATCATTCTTCTTGTATGTAATTGTAGATCCTAATGGATATTCTTTCAAAAATTCCTCAAGGCTTTTAAAAGGTCTGTACTCAGTTTTTGGAATTTTAACTTTATCAGCAGGTAAAAACATCGGACATTCCAATTCTGTTTTGTGATCTAAGATTGTAAAAACATTTCTGACATCATAATCTTCATCAAAGTGAATTTTCAGCAATTCGCATGGCATCCATTCATGCATTCGATAACAGTAATAGCCTTTTTCACCAACATAGATTTCAGCTTCTTCTCGGTTTAAAGCTGTGAAAACATCTTTTTTGTCAAAAATCAGTTTTTTCATATTGTCCTCTTTTAAAATGATTGAATCTTTGTAAAAGTTTTTCTGAAATGAGTCAACAGGATCTTTAGTATAGATATAAAAGTGAACTTTAATACCATTGTCAGTCTGTTCAAGTCTAAAGGGAATAATATCCTCAATTGTGACTTGAGGAACACCTTCCACAGTACAAAGCTGTTTTTCAATCTTAGCTTTTAAGTCTACATTTAACTGATTATATTCATTATTATTCATCTTTTTAAAATTCTTTGTACTTGTTCAAAAGTCTGTTGACTTCGGCAAGAGTTAAACGCTCGATATTTTTACCTTGCTCTGTAGGAATTTCTTCAATCATTTTTTCTAATTTGTCTTTATAGAGTTCTAAAGCATTAGCAATAATGATATTGTCATGAGTACCATTACTAATATTGCCATCTATGGCATCTTGTAAACCTTGTCTAATTGATTCAATCATTCTATCTTGTATGTTTTCTCAATTTTTGTTAACGGAAAATCTTTGAGGATCAATCTAATACTGTTATTTAATTCTTTAATTCTTAATAATTCTTGTTCATATTCAATATATAACAAAGGATCACGCTCGATAATCCCTTCCTTTTTTCTCGATAGTTCAGTGCTTTTCATATGATGATAAGTTTTCAGAACTTTTCTAATAAGCTCTAAATCTTTTTCAGAAATTTCAATATTCAAATTAGGTCTCAATTTCGGCATAGTTTTCAATCCTCAATGACATTTTATCAAATTTTCGAGAGGTTTTTAATGCTTCAGTTATCAAAAATATAAATAAACTAAAAAGGAGTTTTTTATGGCAGAAATCACATCGTTACAAATCGGACAAAAAAAAAATACGGAATTTTAACATTCCGCATGAATTTGAGAATGTAAATATCTCATATAGTAATTCTACAGCATCAAAACAAACTTCATATACAGCTCCATATGATTGTTTAATTTATTCTTCTGGTAGAAGTAGAAATACAGGAATATGTTGGCTCGCTTTGACAAATACTTCATCAGGATTACGAGATGAAAAATTTTCAAATAACATGGAATTTAATTTTACGGCTCAGATATGGGCAAAGAAAGGTGATGTTGTTATTTTAGATACTAATAATATTGGTTCAGGTTTTGTTTTTAGATTATACAAGGTCTAGATTAGAAAGATTAAAAAATTGCTTTGCAAAGCACATTTTTTTAAATGTATAGCTTCAAAACATGAGAAAAACCTTTGCAAAGCGAATCACTTTAGTATGAACATGATTATTATATACAATTTCTTTGAAATGTAAATACTATTCTTTAGGTTCAGATCCAATAGCATAGATGAATCTGAATGTAACAACTTTTACATGATTTTGAAACCATACAGATATTGAATCACCTTTTAGGCATTGTATTAACGCAGTATGGTTATCATATGGATTAAGTATTGAGCTTCTAGATTCAAACCTTCTAGTGATATTTCCTAAACTACAACCTACATTACTTCCATTATAACTATTAGCTTGGAATTCAATGAAGTAAAAACCATTATCTATTGCTGTATAGTTGATTCTCTTTTCACCTGATCCATCAGTAATTGTTGGAATAGTTAAATTTGTATAGGTTGTGCTAGGGATTAATCCTATGCCCATTTTCTTGTTATTAATTTCAATACTTGTAATATTTGACATTTTTAATCACCATTTAAAACTCTTGTATCTTTGTAAAGTTTTCTATAATCAGTTAAATGTTTAGATTCCTTTAACTGGATATAGATAACATTGAAATGACTCTAAACTAGCATTACTGGTTATTGCTTGAAGAAATACAATAGCATCTTTAGGTATTAATGGTGATGTAAAATTTGAACCACCATTTGGAGAATAATTTCTTGCATAATTTACATAATCAGTATAGCTACCATCTGATTTTTGAGTTTTAAAACTAATTTGCATTCTACTTGTAGAGTTTGCATTATTTTTAAGATAAAATTCAACAAAACCTAAAAATGGCATTGTAAATTCTTTTCCCCAAAAATTATTACCTCCGGCATTTGATGCTTGAGTGTCGAGATTCAATTCCTGTTTTTCTTCGAGGTTAGGTACTAAGCCTGAAGTCATTTTCTTGTTATTAATCTCTATACTTGTAATATTAGCCATTTTTAATTCCTTTTAATTAAAAGTTATTTTAGTTATTTTACTTAAACTAAATCCGGGTGATTTCGTATATTCTAACCAAAATGTAGTTCCTTTATATACTTCTATACTATGTCCAAAAGAATGAGCATTATTAGTATCAGAAGTTGTAATGCAATTGATTACATTATTATCAGAATCCTTAACTGACATACAGACATAGAATCCTTTTGATGATCCATGTCCATCAACTAAAATGGTACAATCTTCAGTAGCAGTATATGAGTATTTTTGCCACCAAGTATCTGATGAAGTTTGACATTCATTGGTAATATCAGTAAAAGTTCTCTTAGATTTATCAATAGATAATTCATTATTGTTAATATTAATTCTTACTATTTTTGAAGTCATCTTCACTCTCCAAATAATTGATCTCTTACTGAGTCTTTGACTTGACCTTTAATACGCCATTGAAAAATAGTCGTATTTCTTGTAGCATCAGTTTGACCATTAAAGATTGAAAGTGATAGTTTATCAACATACCTTTCGAAATGTGTTTGTCTTATATTTGAAGTCCAACCACCATTTACACGTTGTGATATTCTATATACATAGTAATTTGCATCATTCATCTCTAATGGTAAATTTATAATAGTTGCAAATGAGGTAAGTCCATTCACTGCTCCCATTGAAAATTCACCCCATTGCTCACAAGTTCCATCAGGCTCAATCAAATAATTGCCATTGGCATTTGATCCACTTTTAGAACCTATTTGGATCTTATTCTGTCCGATTTGTAGACTTGTTATCATTTTCAAAATTCCTTTAATAATAATTCCTAATAATTTGATGCGATGGATTTAATTTTGGATGCATAATGTCAATTTTGATCTCATCACCTTTTCTACACTGTATCTGACATGTATAAACCCAGCCAGCATAAATTTCAACAGTATCAGATCGTAAATTATTTCGGGATAAATTTATTAAAGTAATTCTACCTTCTTCGGCTAATTGCGATTGAACATATATAATACCTGTATGGAGTGCCGTAATAGTAAAATAATTCTCGGTAGAATTTGTTATAGCTAGATCATAATCAATATAATTAGATAATGGCTTACTTATCTCTATTTTATTTTGCCCAATTTCTAAAGATGTTATAACTGACATAAAAACTCCTTTTTTCTTTATTTATAAATAAAACAAAATTCTTTATAAAGGAGAAATTTCATGAAAAAACTCAAGTTATCATCACCTTGGATAACATATTTTCATCAAGTTAAGGCATTTTTCGAACAAGATCGCTCAGTCAGTGTCGTTTTTGATGATGAAACTCCTGCAATTATTGTTTATGTCGATGATCAAG
>Ga0310695_10006715_pt1 | contig 18817 bp, 22 predicted proteins | sample RumenRJG_04DNA_FD_203882 | JGI IMG/M metagenome (GOLD analysis project Ga0310695, IMG submission 203882) | Bovine rumen microbial communities from Lethbridge, Alberta, Canada - RJG_04 (v2) (version 2) | ecosystem: Host-associated > Mammals > Digestive system > Stomach > Rumen | place: Canada...
TTATTTTCTCAGAATCAAGCGTTTCAGAAAAGTTTTTACACGCTACGATAAGCTCGATTCAATTTTTCTTTCTGTTATCATGTTGGCTATGATTTTTGATGCTCTTTTTATGTGAACACGCTCTAGTAACTATAAGGTCTATCTTGCCTGCCTTTGCATCAGCGATCATAGCCTTAAAGCCCTCACATCTGTTTGTATTGGTTGCGCTGATTCCCTCGTCCGTATAGATCCCCACAAATTCCCAGTCTTCCACTTGGTTTATGTAATTTGTATAGTAATCGACTTGAGCCTGATAGCTTGAAAGCTGGTCATCATGGTCGGTACTTACCCTGGCATATCCTGCCACTCTTCTTTTTTTAGGTTTTACGGAATATGATTCCATTGATTTGCTGATCATTGCCGGAATCGTTATTACTTTTTTCTCAGCCATCTTTTCCACGCTCCTTATGATATTTCTTTACCGTCTTGCTTTGTGCTTGTTTTCATCAGCTCCTGAACAAAGTCAAATTCACTTTTATCAATAATAGCCTCATGCGTATTCTCCACAAAGTATTTCGGCAATTCTCCGTTATTAACTTTTCTTTTTTTCGTAATTGGATCAACAACGTACTGCTTTTGATGCAGAATATTACCGGTGTAAGTTATATTTTTCAATATTCTTTGTATAGCAGCAGTATCCCATTGATATCCTCTTTTGGTTGTGATACCGTCAGCATTAAGAGATTTGGCGATCTTATAAAGCGAGCTTCCAAATCTGTATTCACTAAAAATACGCCTTACTATATCCGCTTCCTCTGGAACGATCACAAGCATTTCATCTTTCCATTCATAACCGAGGATATGAAAGCTTGTAACCGCATTAAGCTTTCCTTTCTGCATATCCTTTCTCATTCTCCATTTGATGTTATCTGAAATAGAGCGTACCTCTTCCTGAGCATAAGAAGCAAGAATCGACAGCATCAGTTCGCCGTCACTTGACATAGAACTGATATTTTCCTTTTCAAAGAAGACCTCAACACCCTTTGATTTCAGATACCTGACATTTTCAAGCAGATCAACTGTGTTGCGTGCAAACCTTGATATAGACTTTGTAAGATCAAATCTATCTTTCCCTCGGTACAGTCATTTATCATCTGCTGAAACTCTGTTCTCTTTGCCGTACCGGTTCCGCTTATGCCATCATCAGCATATACCCTGACAAATTCCCATTCGGGATTCTTTTGTATCAGTGCACTGTAATAGCTTATCTGAGCGGACAGCGAGTGCTTCAGCCGCTCAGCAGATGTTGAAACTCTTGCGTAAGCAGCCACCCTTTTTTTCTTTTTTACACCTATCATCTTGGATTCAATTTTAATTATTTTTTTCATACTGATCACTCCCATTTTTTCTTTATTTATTAACCACAAGCGGTTCAAAGAATAGCCTTCCAAGGACAGCAGAATACTTCTGACTGAAATACTCCTCAATAAGCTTATAGTCATCCGCTGTAATCAATTCTTCATCAAGAATTTTTCTGACCAGATACATTGTAATCTGATAAACAGTTTCGTTGTTAGTTTTTTCCTTCATAATCATTTTCCTCTCATTTAGATAAATAAAGCTTTTACTTACTATATTATTATGTATTTTGTGATTTGTTAATGATTTACAAGACACTTGTAAATGTCAAGTGAAAATGACAAAAAACGCTTATATTCAGAAACAAGTAAAAACAACTACATTTTTGAAGATATTCAGGCAGTCTCGAAAGCGGTCGAGAATAATTTTGAATATTTGTTTTTTCAAAAATAAATGCTTTACCAAAGTAAGCGTCAAAAGTAAAGCGTATTGAAAAACACGGAGTCAGGATATAATAATCTGACTCCGTGTTTGAATTCACAAGGAATTGAATATAGTAGAATTATGTTTTGAGTTCATGTAGATTTCCTTAAATTCCGTTGAATAGCCTTTTCCGAAATATACAGGAGTGAGTGCGACCAATCAATCGGATATGATAACATCTTTCCATGGGAGCAGAGTCGTATTCAGCAAAACAGGCAGAGGCATACCATCAAGCATTTCACTCCAGGTGGAATTCAGCCCCTTTACAAGATAGACTTTTTGATCATTCATACTGATGAATATTGAACCTTTTTTCAGATGTCTTTCCAGTATAAATTTTCCTGAAATATGCTTTTTCCAACTGCTGACAATATCTCTGTTTTCATCGGAAAGCTGTGCCTGTGCAAGATAGTCATCTATCAGTGTATCATCCGACCAGAGTTTATTGGCAGTTTTCAAAGCACTCTGTACGTTAATGCCCTGAGAAAGAGTCCATTTCTCCATAAATTTTTCGTCATTTTCAAGCACATAGCACTTAAAATTCACATAGTCCAACATCGGCAGAAACAACTTAAAGAATAATTTGGCATTTTCAGTATCAAGTGTCATCGGAAATTTCCTCCTTCCAGGGCAGGATAATTGTTCCGGCAGGCTGCCTGAACAGCTCCGTCAGATATTTTTCAGCATCCAAGCCATTAGCCTGTGCTGTAGATACGATGGAATACAGAGCTGCACTGCAATCTGCACCTCTTGCTGTATTGCTGAACAGCCAGTTCTTTCTGCCGACAGCAAAAGGTCTTATCGCATTTTCGGCACGGTTATTGTCCATTGGAACATTCCCGTTTTCAAGAAATGTGTAAAGATATGCCTTCTCGTTTATGGCATAACCAATGGCCTCCGCAAGCTTGTTTTTACCGCTCACCGGCAAAGTCTCAAGCCATGCGAAGAATTCATCTATTAACGGCTTTATGATTTTCTGCCGTTCCTTGTATCTTTCCTCTGCCGTGCAGTTTTTCAGCATACCCTCCTCGTGATATATTCTTTTTATCCGCTCCACAGCCTGAACGGCAACGGAAGTACTATGGAGCTTTTTATCGGAAGGAATAGCTTCAATGAAACGTCTCCTCATGTGAACCTTATTCGAGATCTCGAATAAGGCTCATTATCCGAGAAGTATCATTATCAGGGGAAAATCTAAAAACGTGCACTGTCATGCGGATTTAAAGTTTGTTTCTTGAATAATGATACCCGTTGTATAATGAATATGAGGTCATTCCGACCCATATTTTTATACAACAGGAGGTTTATTATGAGCAAAAAACAAACAGACTTTTTGACTCTGTCAGAAGCGGTCATCGCCGAACTCAAGGGCTTGGGATATATGGACTCCTCGCTCACTAACTATCGAAGGCTTTACAGACGGGTAGGTTCTTTTATGGAAGAACGTGCTGTCAAAGAGTATTTGCCGGCTTTTGGAAAAGCATTCATTGACGAATACTATCCTTGTGATAATGACAGGCGCAGAATGGTTTCTTTGATGATTATCTGAATGATATCCCTTACAGATGTCACCGTGCTATGAAAACACCGAGTGTACCACATGCTTTTGCAGGTTTGCTTGATGATTATCAGGAATACTGCACAGAAATTGGCAATAAGCCGGAAACAGTAAGGATAAAGAAGGATTTTTGCCTGATATTTCTGCAATTCCTCTCGGATATCGGCTGCAATAATATTTTCGAAATCACCGCCGAGATTGTCGCAAAAAGCTGTTTGAACTACGCCAATAAAGACGGATATGCAGCGCTGCGTCAGTTTTTGAGGTATCTGTTTGAAAAGAGTCTGATTTCAAAAGATTTATCCGCAATCGTTCCTCATCACAAGCGCAGACAGAATGTTCCAAGTGTATTCACGCCGGAAGAGATCAAAAAGATGGAGGATACGATTACCCTTGATACGCCGACAGGAAAAAGAAATCTTGCTATCCTTCTTCTGATCACACGAATGGGGCTCCGCTCCGGAGACATTGCTGAGCTAAAGCTATCTTCGATAGATTTTTCATCAAGTCATGTTGATCTGATACAACAAAAGACAGGAGAACCGTTGTCAGTATTTATGCCGGAATGTGTTTCCTCCGCATTAAAAGCACACATTTCAATCAATAATCCAAGTTTAATGGACGGATACGTTTTTCATAGTATGAGCGCTCCTTACGGTAGTCTTACTACGAGCATTATCCGCCATATCGTAAAGGTATGTATCGTATCCGCAGGCATTGATGTGAAAGGAAAAAAGCATGGTCCTCATGCATTGCGTTCTTCTCTTGCAAGCAATCTTGTCAGCGGAGGAACTTCTTACGATACAGTAAGAAAGATACTCGGACATACTGACCCTGACGCAGTAAAGCATTATGTAAAAACGGACATTGAACGCTTGAGAAAATGCGCTCTTTCCCCGCCTGAACCCACAGGTGTTTTCCTTGATCTCCTTTGCGGAAGGAGGTAGGTCTGAAATGTTCGTAAGCAAGTATAATAAAGTTTTTTCGCAGTATTATGAACTCCGCTCGGCAGTATTGAGCGACAGCGCCCGAAAGCATGAGCTTTGCTATTTGAAACGTTTTGATAAATACATAGCGGATAGTATTCAAAGCGATGAAGATGTTCTGTCGGAATCGTTCTTGTGCAAATGGATATCATCCTTGCAGTGCTCTTCTGTCTCAATAGCAAATGAAGTCATTGTGATAAGACAATTTCTTAAATATCTGAATCTGAATGGACACAGTGCATTTATACCGGTCATTCCAAAAGTCCATGATGATTATGCGCCGTATATTTTCAGTGATACAGAGCTTGAGCTGATATTCAGTGCTGCCGATAATACAACAGTCAAGAATAAAACTGCCTGCATATATCTGCCTATAGAATTCCCTGTCATATTAAGGCTTTTGTTTAGCTGCGGACTTCGTATCGGTGAGACCGTCAGAATACAGATGAAGGACGTCGATCTCGAAAACGGCGTATTAAAGCTTGTAAACACAAAAAGCGATAAGCATAGACTCGTTCCTATGTCTGAAAAGATGACGGATATCCTCAACAAATACTGTCTTGCAATGGGACTTGTCGGAAAGAGTGAAGATTGGCTGTTTCCGGGAAACAATAAGTCAAATCACATTTCGGACAGAGCGATCAAACACAGATTCGAACGTATTCTCAAGGATAACTGCATAGAACTCAAAAACCGCAAAAAGCACGAAAGAGGACCTTGCCTGCACTGTATGCGACACGTTTTCGCTTTTAAGTCGTTCAAACAGACAGAAACGCTTGGAATGTCACTGACTGATTCCGTGCCTTTTCTTTCAATATATCTCGGTCACGATAGTCTGAATGAAACGGAGAAATATCTGAAATTCAGCAGCGAGATGTATCCGGAAACAACAGAGCTTTTTGGTTCTTTTATGAAAGACCTTCTTCCGGAGGTGGATCATGAAACGTAAAAAAGAAAGCTCTTTTCTTTCTCTGCTTGAAAGCTATTTTGGCACATATCTTCCGACTGCAAAAGGTCTTTCTCATGCAACAATAAAATCATACAAGACAGCGTTCCGTGTCCTGCTTGAATTCATGTACTCTGAAAAAGGCATAAATGCAAGCGAGATCAGATTTGAAGACCTGACTTTGAAAGTTATCTCTGAGTTTCTCGACTGGCTTGAAACCGAAAGAAAATGCAGCGTATCTACACGAAATCACAGAGTTTCGGTACTGAATGCCTTTTCCGTATACGCACAAAACAGGAATTTTGAAGCAGCATCAGTATTTCGTACAAGTCTTCTAAAAATACCACGGAAAAAGGGAATTGCTGCTAAAAGAAGTTTTTTTACAAGAGAAGAGATAAAGCTGCTGCTTTCTCTTCCTGATGCAAAAACAGCCATAGGAAAAAGAGATCGTGTGCTGCTTTGCTTCATGTATGCAAGCGGAGCAAGATCTCAGGAGGTGTGCGAGCTTACTGTCGGAGATGTGACCTTTTTTAATGATAAAGCAACTGTAAAGCTACTCGGAAAGGGCAGAAAAGTCCGAACAATAAGTATTCCGGCTGATGCGGCAGGTATCCTGAAAGGTTATATCAGATACAGAAAAATACAAGAAAAGTATGATCGTCATATTTTTTCAAGTCAGACACATGAAAAGATGACAGTCTCCTGTATTGAAGAGATATTTTTTAAGTATGTTGAAAATGGAAAAGCGGAACATCCCGAGCATTTCAGAGAAAAAAGCTATACACCACATTCGATGCGTCATACAACAGCAACGCATATGTTAGAGGCAGGAGTGCCGCTTATTGTTGTTAAGAATTTCCTCGGCCATGCCTCTGTTCAGACAACCCAGATCTATGCTGAAATATCACAACGCACTGCTGACAGAGAGCTTAAAGCCTGGAACGACAGGTGGTTTTTGAAGAAAGAAGAATCGTCTGCTAAGGATTCCGAAAACAGTATGATTCCTGATTTTCTGACTTAAAAAGCTGTATTGTTATCAGAGGAGATACTTGTGAAACGCCATAATAACTTGCTTTATTTGCTTTTCCCCTGATAATGATACTTCTCGGATAATGAACCCAGCAGCCGCAATGCTTCACGTTCTTTAAGACATGATACCCACTGAACTTGTCTCGAACAAGATATCCGCTCCAGCCTTTCAGAAACTCTTCTGCGTTTGCACCATTCCTCGTAGGCTTGTAATCGAAGATGACAATACTCCGGTCATTGATATTTCCGTTGCAGTACACCCACATCCTCGATTCACTCGTTGCCTTTCTGCCGCCCTCGTGAAGCACTTGTATGACAGTTTCGTCTGCATGGATGACTTCACTCAAAAGGAGCTGCCCGGTCATTTTCTCTACGACCGGCAGACACCATTGTTCTGCAGCTATCAGAACCCAATTAGACATTGTGGCTTTAAGCAACGGTATCCTTTTCGATGCGAAATCTTTTTCCTGACGATGCATGGGCACAGCTTTTCCGTATTTCTCAAAAATGATATGGGCTAAAAGCTCCGGTGAACAATAGCTGCCAGGTATCATCGGATTGGGGCAATATGCTTTGACTATATGGCAGGACTCAATATCGTCAAGCTCTGCATCCTTTTCGGGATCGCTGCCGCATTTTGTGCATTTGTAAACCTTAATGATATGACGGCGGATATGAAACTTTGCAGGAGTATATACAAGCTCGTCACGCTTATCTTCGCCTATTTCTTCCATCTCTGCACCGCATTTATCGCAGGTCTTTTCTTCAAGCTCATGAATTACTTCTTCAATCGGAAGATCAGCCATAGCCTCTTCAAACGTGCGTTTTTTCTTGCGCTTATGCTCCGGAACGGTTATGGTTTCTTAAGCTGTTTTTGCGAAAGCTGCTTTTTCATCCGGCGTGAAAGCAAGCTGCTCTCCGCCCTCGAGGATAACGGAGCTTTGCTCTGACTTCCTTCCGAACATCTGCTTTCTGAACCAGTCAAGCTGACTCTGCATCAATGCCATTTCCTCTTTGAGCATGGAAACTTCATTTTTTAGTGCAATGTTTTCTTTCAGATATTTTTCACGCTCCTGATCCGGCATACCAAAATCCTCCGTTCCTGAATGATACATTCATCATATCAGAAACGGAGGTTTAATTCTACCTTTTCATGTAAACTTTTCGATAACTGTATTTTAATAGAAAATGCCGGGCTTTCCGTCTCTGATAGCCTTTGGCTGTTCGATTTTCAGTCCTTCTAAAAGCCAGCGTGTCTGCTGCGGTGTCAGAAGCTTTGCTTCTGTTTCGTTTCGAGGCCACTGGAATCTGCCGTTATCAAGTCGCTTGTAAAGAAGAAGAAATCCGTCTCCTTCCCAGAGAAGTCCTTTGATACGGTCACACCGCCGACCGCAAAACAGAAACAAGCCTTTACAAAAGGGATCGAGCTGAAGCTGTCCCTGTACGATAGCCGCCAGACCGTCTATTGATCTGCGAAGGTCTGTGTAGCCTGTGACAAGATATACCTGTGTTCCACAAGGAAGATCGTTCAGCATAGCTTGTCCACCACCGCAATTAGAATTTCTGCTGAAATGTTTTCCGGAAATGTTATCCGCAGTCCGTTTTTCTCTATGGTGATATTTCCGCCTGATGGTGCCGTCAAGATCGAAACTACTGCTCTTTCTGGTTCCTTTTTTTCTTGTAAATTTTCACCTTTGCCCAACATCACATACTCTTCTCTTACCTTGCGAAGATGGTAGTAATATGTTTTGGGATTTATCCCTTTTTGTTTACACCACTCCTGAATACTTTGACCGCTTGATTTCTGTTCTTCGATTTGTCTGTTCCATTCCTGCAGTCGGACATTCCTATTTACCGTCGCTATTTTGCTTGCTGTCTTTTCTATTTGTCTTACCTCCGTCTGAAATACTCTAATTTACTCCATTGGTCTTATTCAGACCTTTTGGGATTTTCTCACTTAGTCTGAATGTTTACTTGGAGTTTATTATACTTTTTCAGAATTCGGGGACAAAGACGATGCGGATTTGACGGTTACCATCCAAACTCTGTAGTTGCTTGAAGTAAATATTTTATCAGCGGAGTCAGACCTTTTTCTGACTCCGCTTTTTATTCTCTTTGAGAATTTTTAATTGTGCTTTTGTTTTCTTGCGGCTGACGGTAACAGCCTTCCCCAATCTATAAAAAAACAACCCCGGCAGCAATATTTTGTGCTTGTAGAAAAACGGATAATATGCCTTTATTTCATCCATTGACAAAAACATCTTTGATAAGATATACTTTCGTTTACCTTTTTTACCGCCGCCATATTTTTGAACCTTATTGTCAACACTGTTTTTGATATTTCCGTATGTACCGGAAAAGACAATGTACGCAAGCATTTCCTGTTCTTCTGATGATAGTTCGTTACCGCTGAAAAGGTCAAGTGCAAGCTTTTTATTGTTTTGTTCAAAGGCGGTAATACCAAGCTTATCCGTTTCAGACCTTATATAATCTCCATCCAACTTGTCACCAAGCTTTTTCCAAATAATATAAGTGTCAAGCAGGGAACGAAGTCCTGTTCCACCGCTGCTATAATGCTTATATTCATGGGCAGAAATGTAAACATAAAAATCATTGTCACTGAAATGATATCCGTATTTGTTGTTATCATCCTTTTGCATCAGGTGTTTTACATCACGATAGTATTCATAAATCTCTTTCTTGTGATTTGAGCCGAACAGATCTGTGTGCATCTCAAAATTACTCACCGGTTTCTTAAAATATACGTCGTGATTGCCTTTGCCGTAGTGCTCACAAGTAAAGCCAAGTTCAAGAAAGATATCTCTTACCTTTTCCTGATACTTGCGGTCAAATAAAATATCAAAATCTGCCATTTGACGCAACCCGATGGAAGGGTATAAGTCTTTGATAACCGTACCCTTCAATGGAAGATACCAGATTTTTTCCTGTTCAAAGCGTTCAAACAGCAGTTCCTTGTCAATTTCCATAGCGGCAACTTTGCGTATTGCTTTGGCTTTGGCCTGAATAAAAGAATTATCGAAAATACCCGCCGATTCCAGTGCATATCCTACGATGGCGCAAAGATTATGTTTGCTGGCAGCGGTATAGAGGTGTTCCAGATTAACGGAAGCAACATGCTCTTTGGCTGGCACATTTCCGTTTACAACACAACCGGATAGATATATTACTCCATCAATCGCCTTGTGGTATTCTTCTTTTGTCATATATCGTTTTCCCCCTATCTGCTACCTATTTTGATACTCTCCGCCTATGCTTGATTTTATAGCCAATAAAATAGAGCATCCCTCCTATTACACCGCCTAATGTATTATAAAACAGATCCGACAGCTGCCAGGTACCTAAATGAAGCAATAATTGCAGCATTTCAATCGTCAGGGATGACAAAAACGAAATAACAAATGAATGTCCAAGCACTTTGAGAAAGATTACTTTATCTTTGAAGAACTTTTCTTTGAATGACACAAAGAGTAAAATTATAAACGGTGCAAGCATTATAATATTTTCAGGGACATTGGCATTAAAAACTGGCTGCCCGTTTACCTCTTCATAAAAACCCCATTTCCCAAAAACGTTTGAAAGCGGATTCTCAAACAGTGTACGATCAAATAATGTGCGGAATAACACCATAACAGTATAAAATGCCAGATAAAATACCCTACGAAACTGTTTTTCCTTCCTGAACCATGAAAACCACTTTTTGAAAGCTTGTTTCAGATTTGCGTTACACTTATACGCAAACATAAAGACAACTGCCAATAGAAGTGCAAACCAGAACGGCTGATAAAACGCTGTCAGAATATCAGTGATTACCCTTTTTATATTTTCAGTCATTTATGCAAAATACCTGTCAAGATCATCACAGATTTCTTTTTCGCCGTGAATGGCATCCTGCATAGTGTCAGCAGAAACAGACAGATACGTTTTCAGCTTGGGTTCTGTGCCTGACGGACGAACAACAACGGAACAATTGCCTTCAAGCAGGAATTTCAGGACATCTGATTTTGGAAGACCGTCCAGCCCTTCTGCATAGTCCAGAACCTTCTCTACTTTTCTACTGCCGATAGTTTTAATATCTCCTCTGAAATCCTTCATTATGCCCTGCATCTTTGAAAAACCTGCAGAACCTTCAAATTCATAGAAATGGAGTGTATTCAGACAATAGCCATACTTCTTGTAAAGCTCTTCCAGCTTGTTGATAAGGCTGATACCATGAGTCTTATAATAAGCGAACATCTCGCAAATAAGGAAAGCTCCGTCAACAGCATCCTTGTCACGCACATAACCACCACTGAGATAGCCGTAACTTTCTTCCATACCAAAAATATAGCTGTCTTCCTTACCATGCTTTTCAAGAAGTCCTATCTGCTCACCGATGAACTTGAAACCGGTCAGGACATTCACTGTACGCACACCGTAATTTGCAGCAATTCGTTCAGCCATATCAATCGTAACTATAGTTTTTATGAATACAGGTTCTTCCGGCATATTTCCGTTTTCAATCCGCTTCTGGCAGATATAGTCAAGCAACAGCATACCCGTTTCGTTGCCGGACAAAAGCTGATAATTACCTTTCGGTGTCTTTACGGCAATACCAACACGGTCACAGTCCGGATCGGTTGCAAGCAATAAATCGGCATTGTACTTTTCGGCATATTCCATGCCAAGTGACATTGCCTCCTTGATCTCCGGATTAGGATACGGACATGTGGTGAAATTGCCGTCAGGCTCTTCCTGCTCCTTGACAACTGTAATGTTGGTATAGCCGCTTTCTTTCAGTGTTCGGAGAACAGGCTTCAGACCTGCTCCGTGAAGCGGTGAATAAACAATAACAACATTTTTGTCTATCTCATCACTTTCAGAAAGTACAGACTGCTTTTTGACTTCCTCTACAAAATCAGTATAGACCTGATCACTGATATATTCGATCTTGCCGCTGTTAATACCGGATTCAAAATCACTTGTCTTTACATCAGCAAAAATATCAAGCTTTTCTATCTCGGAAAGTATAGTCTTGGCAGCTTCTGTTGTTATCTGACAGCCGTCAGCACCGTAAACCTTGTATCCGTTGTACTTGGACGGATTATGCGATGCTGTTACCATAATACCCGCCGCACATTTCAATGCTCTCACTGCATAAGACAAACATGGTGTCGGCATAAGCTCGGTATAAATATAAACCTTGATACCGTTTGCTGCAAAAACTCCTGCCGCAACCTTTGAAAACAAATCAGACTTTATTCTTGAATCATAACTGACAGCAATTTTTCTTTCGTTTTCAGAAAAGTTTTTTATGATATAATCCGCTAATCCCTGCGATGCTTTTGCAACGGTATGTATATTCATACGGTTAGTACCCGCACCAATCACACCACGCAGACCACCCGTACCAAAAGCAAGGTCACGGTAAAAGGCATCCTCTATTTTCATTTCATCATCCGCAATAGCTACAAGCTCGTTTTCAACGTCACTGTCGCCCTTTGCAAGCTCGCACCAACGCTTATATTCTTTCATATAATCCATAATAATCCTCCTAACAGCTCACTCTTAGAAGTGAGGCTTTGCCGTGAATGTGCATTTCAACAGAATCTGCAGGAACAAAGATACAATCGCCCTTGAAAAACGGCAATGCTTCATCTCCGTAGAAGATCACACCGCATCCGCCAACACAAAGTAATACATTGAATGAAATGCTGCCTACCTGCATCTGTACCATGTTGTGATTAGTTTCTGTGTTAAGCATGATACGTTCTACCTGAAAATATTTACATCGGCAGAGAAGCTCACTCGCCCAACCGGGTTGATATTTCAACACTCTCATAGGCTGGTGAGGCTCATTGCTGCTTTCAAGGTTTGCTACCTCCAAAGCCTTATCAACATGGAGAGGACGTTTCTTGCCGTTTTTGTCTTTACGGTCATAGTCATACAGCCTGTATGTCAGATTTGAATTTTCTTGTATCTCTGCTATAAGTGCACCTGCTCCGATAGCGTGAATTGTTCCTGCCTCAATATAGAATACATCATCTTTTTTTATATATACCTTCTGGAGATATTTTTCAAGCGTACCTGTTTCTATCGCCTTTCGCATTTGTTCCGGCGTTGTCTTGTGGTGCAGACCGTACACTAACTTTGCATCCGGCGAAGCGTCAAGCACATACCACATTTCGGTTTTACCGAGCTGTCCGTTTTCATGCTCTTTCGCATATTCATCATTCGGATGAACCTGTACAGACAAGTCTTTTTTCGCATCAATAAACTTTATGAGAATCGGCAGTTCTCCCTGTGTTCTCGGGTGAGTTCCCAGAAATTCCGGATGTAATTTAAGCACCTCCGGCAAAGATACCCCCTCAAACACTCCGCTTACAACCATACTTGGTCCGTCAGGGTGAGTTGAACATTCCCATGTTTCCGAAAGAGGTGAGAGTGGAACGTTTTTGCCGAAATCATAATTCAGCCTGTCGCCGCCCCAAAGGTAGTCCTTGCCGACAGGTTTCAGAAGAAACGGTTTATGTATATTAGTCGAGAGGAAATTTCTGTTTATCCTGTACATTGATATCATCTCCCAACTGAATCTCAATTATCTGTAATTCAGTCTTTGCAAAAACAGTATGGCGACACCCTGCCTGCATGGTAATAACGTCACCAACAGTAAATTCCTGCTCCATGCCGTCAACCACGGTCTTTCCTTCACCGGAAATGCATACCCATACTTCATCACGATTCTTGTGACTATGATAATTCATGCTGTTGCCTGGATTCAGTGTAACTTTGATGGTCAGACTCTTGTCCTCAACATCCAGTACACGAAAACTTCCCCATGACTTTTCGGCAAACATGATCTGCTGGTCGATCTTGTCAACATACGGCTTGATATAGCTTGACTGCTCCTTGTCGGAAACGAGGATTCCCTCCGGACTTGCAGAAATCACAACATCATGCAGTCCCATAGCAAGAATAGGAACATTAAGCTCATTTATGATATTGACACCTGTACAATTTTCGTTCATCATTGCCTCACCGATAGCACTGTCTTCCATTGCTTCGGTAAGTGTGTTCCATGTTCCCAGGTCTTTCCATTTACCTCTGAAACGCATTACCTGTATCTTATCCTCTTTTTCAACAACCGCATAGTCAAAACTTATCTTTGTCAAAGTGTCATATTTAGAGAACAGGTCATTATAGTCTGTAAAGTCAATCAGTTCATGTGCACGTTCAAGGACATATCTGAGTTTATAGGCGAATACACCTCCGTTCCAGAGTGCCCCCTGCGCAATATAGCTTTCAGCAGTCTTTGCATCAGGTTTCTCCTTGAAGGTAGAAACAGGACTTACATCATCCTTGTTTTCGGGAATTATATAACCATACTTTTCGCTTGGATAAGTCGGCTCAATTCCCATAAGCACGAGATTTGCTTCTCCTTTTGAAGCTTGTTCCCCAAGTGCTTTCAGTGCTGCAAAATAATCGTCCTCAACATAAGGGTCAACCGGACAAACAACAACCACTTCATCCTCCGGCACACCCAAAACATCATTCAGATAAGCTGTTGCCAACGCAATGGCAGGAAAGGTATCACGGCGACATGGCTCTACAGAAATTCCCACCTCGTCACCAAGCTGGTTATGAATTGCAGATACCTGCGTTTTAGATGTTGCAATAGTAACTTTGGCATCGCTGTCGATTTTCTTGATTTGACGATAGACACGCTGAACCATAGATTCATAGACGCCGTCATCCGTTTTGAATATCTTGATAAACTGCTTTGACCTTATATCATTTGAAAGCGGCCACAGTCTTTTTCCTGAACCGCCGGAAAGCAATACTATGTTCATATCAATTACCTCTCTGCACGCATCGGATTATTAAGGAAGTCCTCGTATGAAAGACGAATACCTTCCTCAAGTTCTGTCTTATATTTCCAGCCAAGTGCTTCTGCTTTTGATACATCAAGAAGCTTTCTCGGTGTGCCGTTAGGCTTACTTGTATCCCAACGAATTTCTCCTTTGTAGCCGATAACCTTTGCTACAAGCTCGGTCAGTTCTTTTATAGTAAGTTCTTTTCCTGTACCTGCATTTACTGTTTCATTGCCGCTGTAGTTGTTCATCAGGAACACACAGAGGTTGGCAAGGTCATCAACATAGAGGAACTCTCTGAGAGGACTTCCGTCTCCCCAGCAGGTAACATATTCTGCATTCGCTTCTTTTGCCTCGTGGAAGCGACGGATAAGTGCCGGCAATACATGGCTGTGTGTCGGGTGGTAGTTGTCATTAGGACCGTAAAGATTTGTCGGCATCACGCTGATATAATCCGTACCATACTGTCTGTTCAGGAACTCGCAGTATTTCAGACCGGAAATTTTCGCAAGCGCATAGGCTTCGTTTGTCTTTTCAAGTTCAGAGGTGAGCAAGCAGCTTTCTTTCATGGGCTGGGGTGCCATTCTCGGATAGATACAGGAAGAACCTAAAAATTCCAGCTTCTTACAGCCGTTTTTCCATGCGGAATGAATCACGTTCATTTCGAGTATCATATTGTCATACATGAAGTCTGCAAGGGCATTCTGGTTGGCAATAATGCCGCCGACCTTTGCAGCAGCAAGGAATACATATTCCGGTTTTTCTTCTGCAAAGAATTTTTCTACATCGTCCTGTCTGCACAGGTCAAGTTCCTTGTGTGTACGCGTGATAATATTGGTGTAGCCCTGTCGCTGAAGTTCACGGACAATGGCCGAACCAACCATTCCTCTGTGGCCTGCTACATAGATTTTTGCGTTTTTCTCCATCATAATAATACATTCCCCTTTATAGTGACATCAGCTTGTCGGCAACTTCATCTGCGCAGTTGTAAAACTCTGTGTAAATGCCGTCAAGCTTTTTCATTTTTTCTATTATTCCGTCTATTTTTCTGAGGTCATCCTGCGTGATTGAAACAGCAAGATGTTTTTCCTCTAATAGCTTGATTGTTGTCCTGTCCTCTAAAACACTGTCACGGCTGAACAGTGCCATCGGCTTTTGTGCAAGCAGACATTCAGCAACTGTCCCCCACCCTGCCTTTGAAATCACATAGTCGGAAGCAGCAACATAGTCCTGTGTGTTCAGCGTGGAATACGGAATGACCTCAACATTTTCGCCAACAAGATGTACGCCCTCTGTCGTATAGAAATCATACGGCACATCACTCACATTTACCGACTCTTTGAATTGAGCAGACATACCAAGTGCCACAAAAACAATCGGTCTTTTATGCTTTGATCTGATCTCTGCAACAGCATTTTCATTGAACGGACGTGCGGTTACAGAGGTCTTTGTTATTTCGGAAGTTTGCAGAAATTCCAGCATTTCAGGGTTATGCAGAGCATAAAGCATTGTATATTTTAATTTGCCATAATATTTCGCATACTCTTTCCAGATACTTTCCGGTAGAAATTCTCTGTAAAGTTCCGTCCATGTAAAGTTTCCGACATACAATAACGACACTTTTGCAAGCTCACAGGCTTTTATGCTCCAGAGCGGCATATCACACAAAACAGCATCTATCCTGTTTTCTTTCAGCCACTTTGCTTCGGCTTCGGCTCTTTGCGGAAGTTCTGCAAGATAGTCTTTGCAGGCTTGTGTCAGCTTTTCGGTATTGACAAGAAGTGTGCCTTCTTTGCAAATCAAGCCAATATCTGTATGTTCTGAACGAAATGATATTCTTTCATATTCTTCCGCAGTCAGAATTATTTCAAGATTCTGTTTTGCAAACTCAATATGACGCTCACCGCATACAACATAAACACAAGCATCATAATTTCTGACAGCAGAAACGATGATCGGAATATTCCTTGCAATATGTCCAAAACCATGGTCGGACAAATAAAAACAAAATCGTTTCATCATTTTAACTTTTAACTTTTCACTTTTATCATTTATTATTAGCTTTTAACTTTTTCTCACGCCTGGCAAGCTCTCTGTCGTGTTCCGCCATGATCTTAACAAGCTCCGGATAGCTGGTTTTCTGCGGATTCCAGCCGAGAACGGTCTTGGCTTTTGTGGGATCACCCCAGAGATTGTCTACGTCTGTCGGTCTGAACCACTGCGGATTTACACAGACAAGCATCTTGCCTGTTTCTGCATCATAGCCCTTTTCGTCAATGCCCTTGCCTTCCCAACGGATGGTGATACCGTTAGCAGCAAAAGCCTTTTCGGTAAAGTCACGGACGGTATGCTGTTCGCCGGTTGCGATAACGAAATCCTCAGGTGTGTCGTGCTGGAGAATCATCCACATACATTCTACATAGTCCTTTGCATAGCCCCAGTCACGCAGGCTGTCCATGTTGCCAAGCTCGAGATGATCCTGCAAGCCCTCTGCGATTCTGCCGGCAGCAAGTGTGATCTTTCTGGTAACGAAGTTTTCACCGCGTCTCTCGGATTCATGGTTGAACAGGATGCCATTTACAGCGAACATCCCATAAGCTTCTCTGTACTCTTTTGTGATCCAGAAGCCATACTGCTTGGCAACAGCGTAGGGACTGTATGGATGGAAGGGAGTGGTTTCTCTCTGGGGTACTTCCTCTACCTTACCGAACAGCTCGGAAGTGGACGCCTGATATACCTTGGTTTTCTTGGCAAGTCCAAGAATACGAACAGCCTCAAGAATACGCAGAACGCCGATAGCGTCAACGTCACCGCTGTATTCGGGAACATCAAAGCTGACTTGAACATGGCTCTGGGCAGCAAGGTTATATATTTCATCTGGCTGAACCAGGCTGATAATACGAACCAGTGAGGATGAATCGGAAAGATCACCATCATGGAGCGTAATAGCGTTTTTTGCAATTAAGTGGTCAATTCTTGCGGTATTGGAAATGGATGCACGTCTGGTAATGCCGTGTACTTCGTAGCCCTTTTCCAGCAGAAACTCTGCAAGATAAGAACCGTCCTGACCTGTGATACCTGTGATAAGTGCTTTTTTCATATTGTTACCTCCGCTTTCTTTGATAATACTGATTAGAGAGTTTGGTGTGTTGAGAGTGAAGTGTGAAGTTAATGGTTAGTGTTAAGCACAACTCCACCATCCACACTAATTATATTTTAACTTTTAACTTTAATAATCAGCTTTGTGCCATTATCCCATAATACGGACTTTCTGATAAGTGACAATATTGGCAAATTATAGCACAATATTGGTTTTCTGAGAACGAGTATAAAAAATGGTAAGGCAACCGTCAGGATTATTGGTTACTTTACCATTGTTTTCTATATTCTCCAGGGGTAATACCCTCGATTTTTTTGAAGAGCCTTGTGAAATAATTGGTGTCGCTGATACCAATTTCAGCACTGACTTGCTCTATTGTTTTATCGGAAAAGCGCAGAAGCTGCTTGGCGGCTGTGATTCTTTTCTGTGATATGTAGGCATTGATCGTTGTTCCGTATTGCTCCTTAAAAATCTTTGTCAGATAGAACTTGTCGATAAAAAATTGCTTGGAAAGCTCGTCAAGATTGACTTTTTCTGTATAGTGTGCGTCCAGCCATGCTTTGACAGAGGACAGCTCTCCTCTCTTTTGTGCAGGCTTTTTTTTGTTTGGATGCCACGATTTTGCCATGATAATGGTCAGCAGTGAAGCCAGTTTTTCATTGATCTTCATATCTCTGATGTAATCATCTGATGAAGCGACCGTGAAGATGTCATTTAGCAATTGAACACACTGCTCAGGCTGTTCGATTGTAAAAGCAGGCTCACCGCCGCGATTCAGGTATTTACTATAAATCTGAGGCATAGACTGCCCGTTGAAATGCACCCATTTGAGCTGCCACAGGTCGTCTGAAGTGATATGGGCATAGGACTGTTTACAGTCAATGAAAACACAGTCATTTGGTTTGATCTTGTATGTACTGCCATTGTATAACAGTTCTCCCGAACCTGATAGAACCATGAAAAACAAATAGGAATCAAGTCCACTTCTTCGGCTGGTATGTGGAAAATTTGCCTGTAAAGTTCCTGTTTCCTGCAAGTGAATCAAGGACGCTCTGGCAAATTCTGAGGGTGTGTAAATTATTCTGTTAGAAGATACTAATTCTCCGGAAAAAAGAGCATTTTCCACTTAAATGACATCCTTTATATAAAGTGTTTATATTCTATCAACATAATTATTCAATATATAGAATTGAAAATTTATTCTGAAAATTCGACCTAAAAAGGTCGAAACACAAGAAAATTTAATGGGTTTTTGAAAGGAGTTTATTATATAACTACACATTCAGTGTAGAAAATATAAAATCAACACTCCTTACATTAAAAAAGAAAGGAAATGATACGTTGTTTATTATTATAAGAAAGGCGACAACCTATTTTTTCAGCTATAAATGAGCAAATTTCAAAAACTTCGTTATAATGCACAAATAATCTATGGAATTTCGTTGATTTAAGTAATGAATACAGGGGTCAAATTTTGATTTTGACCAAAATATTTGTGCAAGTTGTCAG
>Ga0310695_10006716_pt1 | contig 18816 bp, 16 predicted proteins | sample RumenRJG_04DNA_FD_203882 | JGI IMG/M metagenome (GOLD analysis project Ga0310695, IMG submission 203882) | Bovine rumen microbial communities from Lethbridge, Alberta, Canada - RJG_04 (v2) (version 2) | ecosystem: Host-associated > Mammals > Digestive system > Stomach > Rumen | place: Canada...
CCGATCCCGATGTGCTTTGCCTTCAGGAAGTCCGCGCCGAAAAAAGCCAGGTTGCTGAAGTGGCAAGCCGTGAAGGCTATTATACCTACTGGAACGCTTGCAAGCGCAAGAAGGGTTACAGTGGTGTTGCCGTGTATTCAAAGATTGAACCGGATGCGGTTAATTACGGCTTTGACATCGAAGAATTCGATGAAGAAGGTCGTGTGCTCCAGCTGGTGTTCCCGGACTGGGTGCTCAACTGCATTTATTTCCCAAATGGTGGTCAGGGTGATGACCGCTTGGACTACAAGCTTCGCTTCTACGATGCGTTCCTTGAAAATTCCAAACAGTGGCTCGCCGATGGCAAGCATGTGGTGACTGTTGGTGACTACAATACCTGCCACAAGGAAATCGATATTGCCCGCCCGAAGGAAAACGAGAACGTGAGCGGCTTCTTGCCGATTGAACGCGCCTGGATGGACAAGTACGTCGAAAACGGCTTTGTCGATACGTTCCGCACGTTGCATCCGGATACCCGTGACGCTTATTCCTGGTGGTCGAACCGCTTTGGCGCACGCGAACGCAATGTCGGTTGGCGTTTGGACTACGGCTTTGTTGATGCCGCCCTCATGCCGAATGTGGTGAGCTCCGAAATCTTAAGCGATGTCAAGGGTTCGGACCATTGCCCGATTTGCCTAGAACTCGAACCGCCGTTCCTCCCGATTCCCATCAAGAAGTCGGAAGATATTTAAGTCGATAAATATTTAAAGCTAAACGCAAAATTTAAAGAGCTTCGCCATCTGTGAAGAGCGAGGCTTTTTGCTTATTTTGTCTTGACGATCATCCAGGCTTCGTCGAAGTATTTTTCCGCTTCGCCCAAGTCCGTGAGGAATACCATGCGGTTTATCTCTTGCTTGTTCGGGTTGATAACGCGGTTGTTCTTAAAGTCGTCATCCATGATTTCGAGGCTTGCCTTGTTGGGCGTGGCGTAGTTGATTGCCTTCGCGAGCTGGGCTCCGATTTTAGCATCGAGGATGTAGTTCATAAAGGCGTATGCGCCCTCGGGATTTTTTGCCCTACTGCTGAGCGTCATGGCATCAACCCACATAAAGCTGCCTTCTGTCGGAATGGCGTAATGCAGCGTAGAATCTGTGTCAATGGCGTCCATGGCTTCACCGCTGAAGACGATGGCTGCCCAGTTGCTATCTGCAATTACTTTGTCCTTTCCGATGTCGGAACCGTCAAAGCCTGCGAAGTGCTTGTCTTTTTTCGCCTGCAAGATGTAGTCCACGGCCTTATTGAGTTCTTCTTGCTTGATGCTGTTGGCGTTATAGCCGACTGCCTGGAGCGCCATGCTGAGCATGGAACGGCTTTCGTTTAAAAGACTGAAATTACCTTTGGTGTTTTTTGCGTCAAAAAGCAAGGAGTAACTTACGCTATCGGGATGGAATTTGCCTCCGCGGTAGAGTATGCCTGTAGTGCCCCAAAGATAGGGGAGACTGTAGGTGTTTGTCGGGTCGTAGGCTTGCCCTAAAAACTGCGGTGCCACGTTCACGTGGTTTGGAATTTTATTGGTGTCAATAGACGAGATTAGCCCAAGGTGCACCATCTGCTGGATGACAACATCCGATGCAATGATGACATCGTATTTGCCGGAATCCGCTGTTATAAGCTTTGCGATCATTTCTTCTTGAGCTTCGTAAAGTTCCAGCTCCACATTGTAGCCGGTCTTGTTACGGAAGTCATCAAGCAATGCTGGATCGATATATTCGCTATAAATCATTACCGTGACATTTTTTGTAGACATTGTGTCCCCCTGCTTTTGAATGCAGGCGGTTATCGCAATTGCCACGAAAAGTGCAATAATGAAGATTGTCTTTTTCAAATTGTCTCTCAATGCCTAGTAATGATACGATAAACATAAAAAAATCTTATCGCATGAGAGCGTTGTTTTTGAATTTATAACAAAAAATCCTGACACTTTGTGTGTCAGGACTTTAGCCACTAATAACTATTGACCAACGACTATTGACTAATGACCAACAACTAACTATGCAGGTATTCGATGATGGCGTCGTGAATCGTGGTGAACACGCTGCGGAGTTCGTCTTCGTCTTCTTCCAAAAGCGTCACGCGGAAGCCCTTGAGGTCCGTGCAGAAGCTCGTGCTCGGCACAACGCAGATGCCCTTTGCGCCCAAGAGGTAGTACACAAAGCGGTAGTCGAGATTCGTCGTCTTGCTGCACCATTCTTCGACTTTCTTCTTGATAATCGGATTGTCGATCTTCAGCGTCTGGTGATTGTTGAGGGTTCCTTCGCGGAAGATGATGGTGTTGTAGAATGCACCGTAAGTCGGGTTGAAATAGAGCTCCGGAATGTCGGAGAGAATTTCGTTAATGATCGCACTGCGGCGGCCAATCTTTTCGTTCAATGCCTTGCGGTGTTCCATGAAGCGCTTGTCGCCGAGAACGCGCGGAATCGTCATCTGCGGGAGCGTCGTGGAGCAGACTTCCACCATCTTGGCGTTGTCGATGGCGCGGCAGAAGGCGTCGAACTGTTCGTCCTTGTCGCGGTTGTAGTATTCAGCCCAGCCGCAACGAGCGCCCGGCCACGGGTATTCCTTGGAAATACCCTTGAGCGCAATGCCCGGAACATCACCGATGTATTCGGCGAGTGCGTAGGCGTGAGCTCCGTTGTACGTAATCTTGTTGTAGATTTCGTCGCAGATGATGAACAGACCGTAGCGCTTGGCGATATCGACAATTTTCTGGAGGATTTCGAGCGGGTAGACCATGCCGGTCGGATTGTCCGGGTTCAGAATCAAGATGCCCGCGATGCTCGGGTTGTACTTCACCTTGTTCTCGAGTTCTTCGAGGTCCGGGTACCAGTGGTTTTCCGGCTGCAGACGGTAGGTAATCGGTGCCGTGTGAGCATGGGCGGCTTCGGCAGAGCTATGCGTAGAGTAGGCCGGGGCCGGTCCGATGATACGGGTGTTCATCGAGAGCAGGCCATAGATGGTGGCGATTGCGTCACCGAGGCCGTTGAAGAACAGGATGTCATCGACGTTGATCTGTGCACCGCCGAGCTTGTTGTTCTCCTTCACCAGGAATTCGCGGGTCTCGAGCATACCCTTGGACGGGCAATAGCCGTAGCTGCGGTTTGTGCGGACGAGGTCCACAACAATGTCCTTGATCCAGTCGGGAACCTGGCATTTCTTTTCAATCGGGTCGCCGATGTTTTCCCAATGGATTGGCAAGCCGAGTGCCTTGAGCTGGTTCGCCTTCTTCACGATCTCGCGGATTTCGTAAGAAAGTTCCTTAGCACCTTCGCTCAACAATCTTCTACGCATTTTGGACTCCTATAGCGGTTTCGAAAATTCTTTTTGCGCTGTAATTATAGCATAAAATTGTTCAAGAATTTCCGTTGTTCCTTGTGGTTAGTGGTTAAAAAGGGGGTAAATAAAAAAAGCAGCCTTTTGCGGGGCTGCCCTTGAAACGTTTTGTCTGGATTTTAGCGCGATGCTTTTCAGATTTCAGTTTCTTTGGACAGCCCCATAATAGCTCGGGCTGCTGCCGGGCTTGCTGCAATCGCTTTCGCTGCGATGGTGTTCTGTCCAAAGATATTCATGTGCCAAAATATAGTTCTGGGGCTTACGAATGTCAAGAGAAAAATTTGTTGTAAATTTGTATATTAGCATGTATGAAAGAGAAAATGCGTTTTACATTTTTTGTTTTGCTTGGAGCAATGCTTCTTTTGAACGGTTGCTTTTATTGCGGTGACTATGAAGAAAAAGAAGATTTGGTTGCCTATACTTTTTCCGAAACATCCATTGCACTCATGGATTCCTTAAAAAATGAGTATGCCGCCAAGAATAAGTGGTCGACGTCCGAGGTCGAAAAAACGAAACCCTCGAAAGGCTATGATGACAATAAATTTGTGTATGATATGTATTGGTATAATAACAGCTCTGACCACAAAGGTGTTAAAGGAATTGTTCTTCGTTTTAATTTATTTGCTTGTACCCCTGACAATGACTGTGATTATAATTTTGTTGAAGCCGATACAGTATCTCACCTTATCATAGAACTTCACGGGTGTGATAATTTTACTTGCAAAAATACGAGTCGCATTGTGGTGCATGATCGTGACTATCGTTTTGTCCGTGCTTTTGATAAAAGTCAGTTTTCCATTACGGATGGCGGCGATTTTGAATATTCGACGGATGGTGATTGCACTGTCTATAAAAAACTGAGTTTTAACTTGGTCATCAATGGTGAAGATATCAAGATAAACTGGAACATTAAAGACGGCTACATTGACTGCACTTCCACAAAATGTCATCGAGTTACTGATTATTCTGTGTGGGGTTGATATGATGAAATTGCTTTGCTTGTTTGTTCTGTTGCTTGTGATGGTCTTATCTTTGGTGGGCTGTGATAGTGTTGATACTGTATATGTTGTGCCTTCGAATAATGATCCTTATTCTTTGGAAAATCGAGAATTGCGCATAGGTGTAGATTTGGATTCTTCCATGGTTTTGGTTGCTGCTTCTGTCGATGTTCTTGATGATTCCCTGAAAAAGATTCGCTCTGTGGAATCTCGCGCTATAGGTGGATTTCGCGAATGGTATAAAAAGGATGGTTGGTCGTTTGAAGTTGCAGAACAAAACTACGAGTCTTCGTATTTAAAAGTTTCTTATACCTGCGTTTTGCCTAATGGCGATTCTGCAACGTTTGAGGATTATGTCGATATTGCGTGGGAAATGTATCCGACATTTTATTTAATTCAATCCTTGCGAAAATACAGGATAGAATCGCTTGTGAAAAAGGAAAAATTTCCGTTGTACACAGCGATTCGAATTGCTAATCGTGACTTGCTAGAATTCTTTTCGTTTAGCAGTGCACTTGATATCGAAAGTCAAGAGAAACACCTAGCTTGGATAAAGGAATATCCTTATTTGTATGGAGGCTATTATTTATCTGATCCTGATTTTCCTGATAATGTTGAAGCGATTGCCAAAGACTTTGATCGAGTCTTGACTAAAAACAAAAAAGTATCTGCTTTGGATACGGTCGAAATGGTGGATAACGCCTTGTTCAGTGGACAGATGGACATCCTTTTCCGTGATTCGCATTATTGGACTGCCTATGGCTTTCCTTATTGTGATTCAACACGTAGAGATAGTGTTGTTTTTAATAACGTAAAAGAAAGTTATTACAAGGATTCTCTTTTTAAATGCGATGGTCGTGCATGGCGTAAAATAGGCCCCCGTTCTAATAGTAGTTCGGTAATGAGTTCGAGTTCAGCAAATCCATTGGATTGGTGCCTTAAGGAAAGTAGAATCTTAGCAGCAGAAAATAAAACTTACAGCATTGCTTATGATAGCTTGTGTTCTTCTGAGGTAGTGAACCAAATAGATTCAGTCAATTTTCCGGGTGGTTTTTATGCGGATAGAGTGATGGATTTATCATCTGCTGAATTTTTGATGAACCTTGTTGATTCTGCTACGTGGCACTCACTAGCGTATTGGTATCGGATGCACCCTGTTTTGAGCTGGAATGAAGATGAAGTTTTGTGTCCAGATGGTTTTCACATTCCCGATACGCTAGAATTCAAGAATAGTCAATGGCTTTTTGACAATAATCAATTGGGAGCGTTTGAAACAAAAGCAATAGGTGATACGATTCCATCTGCGATAGAAGCTTTTGCATTTTTCTGGACATCTAATGCGAAAAGCGGTAATATACGGTATTGTGCCCAATTAAATTTTTACGACACTCCCTTATTCGTAGGTCAGTATTCCGCAAAATGGGCTGCGAAACCTTATTTTGTAGAAATTGTGGAATGCCCCGTGGATGTGACTATGGCTATACAGCTTGCTTGTGCGAAGGCTTTGGAAAAAAGGTGATTTTTACAGTCGTCGTCTGTTGGCGGGGAACCTGTCGTAGTAACGCTTCTTGTCTTCGTACATGCGGACGTCGGCTTCGTGCATGGCAATGCGGATATCTCCACCGTTTGCATCGTAGTAGAACCCGACTGCAAAACTGACCTTGCCCGGAATCATCGATTTTTCGCGGAGCGTTTTAACTTTAGCTTCGAGCTCTTCTTTCGGCTTGTCGAGGGCGATAATCAAGAACTCGTCGCCACCTGCGCGGTAGAATTCGCAACCGTCGAACGTGAATTTTAAAAGATGAGACGCGTCTTTTAAAAGCTTGTCGCCTGCATCGTGACCTTTGTTGTCATTGACGGGCTTGAGACCGTTCAGGTCTGCAAAAATAATGCCGAGCGACTTGTACTGCACTTCGCCATTCAGAAACTGTGTTACGCGATTGTTCATGGAATTGCGGTTCTTGACGCAAGTTAAAAGGTCCATGCTGCTGAGTAGTTCTAGCTGGTTCAAAAGCTGGTAGTTCGCAATTTCCGAGGCGACAAAGAATGCCGAAAGCTCAAGTGTTTCACGTATGTAGAGCGTGTTCGACGTGTCGAAATTCGTGGCCCAGAAAAAGCCTAGAGTAAGGCCGTTGTATTCGAGTGGCAAGAGGACAAGGCTACGGACGTTAGCGGCTACAAGCGAATTGTACCATGCCGGGTTTTCCTGATGGATGACTTCGAGGTCGTCCTTGTTCTTGATCATCAGGCAATTGCTTCCGTTCAGTGTCTTTATCCAGGACCTTGCGTAATCGACAAAGTTTTCGGATTTGAGTTCACGAATGGAACGGATCCCGGAATCCGGCTTTAAGGCATCGCTAAATACGGACCACGTGTTGTCTTTGAAGTCCGTCAGCATCACGCAGCAATAGCTTGCATCACAGATTTTGCGGATGTCCTCGATGACTTCGTCCATGGTCTTTTGCAAGTTTTTAGTACTGCGCAACTTGATACAAGTCTGCAATACGTTGGATGAAGTCTTAGCCGAAATGTTTGACATCGCGTCGACATTTTCTTCGAACGTAATTTCCTGGGAGTAGCTACAATACGCCTTTTTCGGGTCGTCAATAGCGAGCGGCATCATGTACAGGTTGATGCAGAAGGTGTAGCGCTCGGGGCGGATGTAGGCGTGTACAGGTTTCTTTTTGATGGCACATTCGTAGCAGAAGTTTTCGAAGTTGAGTTCTTTCTTCATGTAGCGTTCGTAGCTACTGCCGGGGACAAACTTTTCCTTAAAGACGACATTGCCATCTTTGTCGACCTTTTCCATGGCGCGGATATACAGGTCATTTGCGGCCTCGATGCGGATGGTGCCGATTCTGTCATCATCGCGTTTTTCGACCGACAAGATGCTTGTCATCGTGTGGAAGTTATCTACAAATTTCTGCAAATCCATCATTTAACGATTCCTGCACTCAGGGTGCCTTTCATAAAAAGCTTTTTTATCGTTGTACATGTTAGCGTCGGCTTCACGCATGGCTTTTCGGATGTCGCCACCATTTTCTTCGTAATAGAATCCGACGGCAAAACTGATTTTGTTCGGGTTGTCCGATTTCTTTCGGAGCGTCTCAACTTTGTGGCTTAGAGTTTCTTTGGTGTTCTCCATGTCGATAATCAGGAACTCGTCGCCACCGGCGCGGTAAATCTCTGAATTTTCGAAAGTCGACTTGAGAATTTCTGCACCGTCTTTTAGCAACTGGTCGCCTGCACCGTGGCCTTCGCTGTCGTTGACGTATTTGAGGTTGTTCAAGTCGGCAAAGACAATCCCATAGCTGTTTGGAACTCTTTCGCGGCCGGATAATATTTTGAGAATGCGGTTGTTCATTGCGTTGCGGTTCTTGACTTCGGTCAAGAGGTCCGTAGAACTCAGCTTTTCGAGTTTTTGCAGCAGCTGGTAGTTGGCTATTTCCGATGCGATAAAGTATGTCGAAAGTTCGAGCGTTTCCTTGATGTGGTCCGTTTCTTCGAGAGCAAAGTTGGTTGCCCAGATGAATCCGATGATGTCATCGTTGTACTTGAGCGGGAACAGCGCAAGCCTTTCAATGTTTGCTGACCGCAAGGACTTATACCAAGCCGGGTGACGGGCCTTGATATCTTCCTTGTCTTGTTCGTTCTTGATGAGCAAGCAAGTGCTCCCGTTGATGATGTCTAGCCAGGACTTGGCGTAGTCGATAAATTCATCGTTCAAAAAGTCTGCAAGCGTGTGCCTGCCGATTTCGGGGGCGGCATTTTCGCTGAGCAAGGAGCATTTGCGTGCCTTGAAGTCTGTCAACATGATGCAGCAGTAATTGGCCTTGCAGATGTTACGGATGTCGGCCATCACCTCGTCCATGGTCTTGAGGAAGTTCTTGGTGCTGCGGAGCTTGATGCAGGTCTTGAGCACATCGGCAGTTGTCTTTGCCGAAAGGCTTTGCAAGGAATCCGTGTTCATTTCGGTCGACAGTTCTTGCGTGTAGGTGCAGTAGCACTTGAACGGGTCTTCAAAATCGAGAGGCAGGCTGAAGATATTGAACCAGACATCGAACCTTTCCGGGTGAATGTAGGCGTGCATCGGCTTTTTGAGGACGGCGCTGCTATAGATAAAATGTTCGAAGTTCAGGTCCTTGGGGATATACGCAGTGTATTCCTGACCTGGGACGAACCTCTTGCCAAACGGCATGTCGATAAGATTGCCACTATTTTTTTCGAAGGAATCGATATATGCCTTGTTCCCGACTTCGATACGCATCTTGCCGTAGCCGTTGGGCTTTTTTTCGACGGACATGATGCAGGTCATCGAATCGAACTGATTGACATATTCCTGTAAATCCATATTTGCTCCTTCGTAGGCTTTTTGTAAATAAAAAGTCATTATAAAGATAATATGAAACACGCAAGTTGGGTTGACTTGTTTAACTTTTTTTGTAATTTCGCCTTGAAATGGGGTGATTCTCCTCACGTTTTTTTATATTCACGCCAATGACCCACGAAACGCTATTTGACCCGATTCGCAAAAAAGAAGTCCCCGCAACGCCCGAAGAGCATGTCCGCCAGGCGACGGTGCGCTATTTGCTCGATGTGGTGAAGGTGCCGGAGCACTTGATTGCGGTGGAATTTCCGCTTTCGTCGATTGATGTAAAGACGTCGGACCGCGTGGATATCTTGGTGCATAATTTTAGGGCGGGGGCGCCTCTGAACAAGCCGTGGCTCTTGGTGGAGTGCAAGGCTCCGGGTGAATACACGTGGCCAGTGCTGCAACAGCAGTTGAACAAGTATTTGCAAATTTTGACGCCGAACTACGTGATGCTTGCGTTAGGCGATTGTGTGCGCTATTTTGAGCTGGACTCCGTGACGCACCGGTTCAAGAAAATCGAAAGTTTACCAGTGTTTGGCTAGGGACTGTGCGGAGCTTGTCATCCTGAGCGGAGTGCGCTGCACGAAGTCGAAGGATCTAGTTATTGTACCACGGACAAAACATCCCCGTCGGCGAGGCGAGTCTTGATGGTGTCGCCGCTCTTGAGCTGGCTTGCCTTGCGGATGAATTTGCCATTTGCGTCGAGCGTGAGCGAGTAGCCCTTGGCGAGAGTTGTTTTGGGGTCTGCGTTTTTGACTTTTTCGCTGACGAGTTCGAATTGCGATTTTGCGAGGTCGAGAATTTTGCGGGATCCCTGCTTTAAACCTTCTTGGTTGCGGTCTAAGCGCTCGTGCTCAGACTTTATATAAAATGCGGTGTCTTTTTTGATGGAGGCGGCGATGAGCACGTGTTTGGATTTTTCGTTCTGGATGAGCCCGAAAACTTTTTGCTGGAGCTGGTTTCCCATTGTGCCGAGTTGCTTGTTGTTTTCGGTGAGTAGGTCGCGGGCACCATCGGCAATGCTTGACATCGCTTCTGTCATGCGGTTCCAGCTGTCTGTGACGCGTTCCACGAGACGCTTCGCGCAGTCTGTGGGCGTGATGCACGAGAGGTAAGCGACTTCGTCCAAAAGGCAGCGGTCGATTTCGTGACCGATTCCTGTAAAGACCGGGGTGGGGTAGTTTGCGACCGCACGGCAGAGCGCTTCGCTATCAAAAAAGTTCAAGTCCGTCTTGGCTCCGCCACCGCGCACGATGCAGACAACATCTAAATTGGGGTCGCCTTGGAGCTCTTCTAGAGCTGCGATGATGCTTCCTTCTGTTTCGTTCCCTTGCATCCGCGCATAGACGGTCGTGACTTCGAATGCGAACGGAGACGCTTCAAGTCGCGTGGTGAAGTCCTTGTACGCGGCCGTATTTTCGCCGGTGATAAGCCCCACGCGGAGCGGCACGTCGGCAAGTTCGAGTTGCTTGTTCTTTTCGAGCAAGCCTTCCATCGCAAGGCGCTTCAAGATGGCGCTTTTGGTCAGTGCAAGTTCGCCAATCGTGTAAACCGGGTCGATGTCCAAGATTTGCGCCTGCAACTTTCCGTACGGAATGTACAGTTCTGCACGCACGAGAAAATTGACTTTCAGGTCGTGCTTGAGCGTAAACGGTTGCGAAAGGCTAGAAATCTTGGCAAGAATCGCATCGTACTTGGCGGTGTAGCAGTAAAGGGCGAGGGTCGCCTTGGGCTTCACGTCGCCATCGGCAAAGTCCGCAATGCTCAGGTAAACGCCCGACGGTTTTTCCGCAATTTGCGAAATGACCCCATGCACCCACACCGCAGGCGTAGCTTCTACGGTGTTCTTGAGCGAACGCATGTACTGCGTGACCGAATATGTGCGAACTTCTTGATCCATTTTTTGATGTCACCCCGGATTTATTCCGGGTTCACCTTTTGCATTGTCATGCCCGCGAAGGCGGGCATCTCCTTTCGAACATTTTGACGTTTGTTGTAATAATAATTAAATTGATAAAAAAATAAAGGACTCCCCGTGTCGAAAGTAGTTTCTGCAATGGATATGCGTCAGAATTTTGGGACGCTCTTGAACCAGGTCGCCATCAAGGACGAAGAAATCGTCATTGAACGCGCTGGCAAGCCTTTGGCACGCCTTGTGAGCATGAATTCCGCCACAGGCGGCAAGCTCGACTTCCGCGATATCGGCAAACTACCGAACGACATCTGGAACGAATTTTAGTTTGTATTTATTTTCTGAAGGCTGAAAAAACATCTTAACGAAAAACGCCTCCGACTAAGTCGGGGGCGAAATTTTTGTCATTCTCCGTTAGGAGAATCCATGCTTTTCAGCTTGCTTAATTCATAAACCCGGCAAAGATGTTGTTGCTCAGGAACGGTACAAAGCCGAGGAGGATTACCGCGATGCTCAGCAAAATGATGACTTCGCGCTGGCGCTTGGTTAGGCGGAGCGGGTTCAAGTGTCCGTCAGGTTCATCGACCCAGGCTGCCTTGATGAGCTGCAAGTAGTAGAAGAGCGCAATGACGTTGTTCAAAACGGCGAACGCCACGAGCGTGTAATGTCCCGTCGAAGCGCCGCTGAAGAACAGGTGGAACTTGCCAAAGAAGCCGGCGAGAGGCGGGATGCCTGCCAAGCTGAACATCGAAATCGCAAGGGCGATGGCGAGGCTCGGGTTCTGTTTTGAAAGCCCGCGGAGCGACTGGAATGTTTCTTCGCGGTGATGCCCGATGATGCCGAATACGAAGAATGCGAGGTAGTTTGAAACGGCATAGACAAAGAGGTAATAGATGATTGCTGTCTTTGCTGTTGTTGCAGGGCCGAGTAATGCCACCATGATGTAGCCTGCTTGTGCGATAGAGCTGTAAGCCATGAAACGGCGGAGGCGGCTCTGCTTTAAAGCACCGAGGTTACCGACAAAGAGCGTGACGCCTGCGAGGAGCGCAATGAGCGGTGCTATCTTGTCTTGAATTGGGGAGAGCGGGCCGTAAACGAGCACGACGAGGAACGCAATAGCGGTTGCCTTCGAGGTCACGGAAAGCACTGCGGTTACTGGCGTCGGAGCACCTTCGTAAACGTCCGGAGCCCAGGTGTAGAACGGGAACAGTGTGAGCTTGAAACCGATTCCGCAGAAGAGGAACAGCACGGCAATCCACAAGAGCGGGCTAGAACCGCTTGCGACGGCGGCCTGGATCTCGTTGAAGTGGAGGCTTCCGGAGAAACCGTAGAGGTAGCTGAAGCCGAACAGTTCAAATGCCGTTGCAACGGAGCCCATCAAGATGTACTTGGTAGCAGCTTCGGAACCGTACTGGTCGCGTTTGTTCCAGGCGGCGAGTGCGTACATCGGGATGGTCGCGATTTCGAGGCCGAGGAAGAACGTGAGCAAGTCGCATGCGCTCACGACCGTGAATCCGCCGAACGTCGCAAAAGCGATGGCGCCGATGAATTCGGCAATCTGGTGCATAGGCGGCTTTTTGTCGGCGCCGTGTTCAAAGTAGTCCTTGGAAAGCCACATGCCAAGCAGAGCGCTCACCATGAGCACTTCGCGCATGAGCACGCCGAAGTCGTCCACTTTCCAGTTGCAGATAAAGAACTTGCCGTTGCCGCTGGCGAGCGGGATGAAGTTCAGCAAGAAGAAAATGGCGATAAAGCCGATGTTTGCCATGCGCCAAGGGACCTTGGATTGTGTAGTCACGAAAAGGCGTATCCCAATCACGACGAACGGGAAAATCAGCAGCAAGACGTCAGGTAGAATGAAGTTTGGAATTGCAAAATTTGTCATAATTAAACCTACTATAAACCTGCCGATGAAATCTTTTCAAAAATCGGAGCTATGCTCTGGTCCAGAAGTTCCGAAATCCAGCCGGGGCAAACACCGATAAACAATAAGCAGGCAACGAGAACGACGATGACCAACTTTTCGCGGAAGCATCCATCGGTGAGGCCTTCGTACTTCTGCGGGAGCGGACCGTGAAGCATACGGTTTGCCGTTTGCAAAATGTAGACGGCGGTCGTCGTGATGGAGAGAATCGCGAGAATCGTCACGATGCGCGTGAGCGTGGATTCTTGCTGGAACGCGCCAATGAAGATGGTGCTTTCGGCAATGAATCCGCTAAAGCCCGGGAGGCCAAGCCCAGCAAAACCGGCAAGCACAAAGCCAACGCCGAGGAACGGCATCTTGCGCATGATACCGCCCATTTCCGTGATGTCGCGGGTGTGGGTGCGTTCGTAAATCATGCCGATGGTGGCGAAGAAAAGCCCAGTCAAGAATCCGTGAGAAATCATCTGGAGGCTAGCGCCGCGAAGTCCAATCGGCGTGAGGGCTGCAAGTCCGAGGAAGATGAGACCCAAGTGGCTGATGGAACTGTAAGCGGTGATGTACTTGAGGTCCTTGTGGCGGATGGCGATGAACGGGCCGAGAACCACGTTAAAGATGAGGAGCGCTACAACGTACGGGAGCCAAATCTTGGCGGCTTCGGGCATGAGGAACATGGCGACGCGCAAGCATCCGTAGGCACCCATTTTCATCATCACACCGGCGGCGAGCATCGAAACGGCGGTCGGTGCGGCGGAGTGACCGTCCGGACTCCAGAAGTGGAACGGGAAGAGCGAACTCGAAACGGCAAATCCCATGAACATGAGCGGGAATGCCCACATCTGGAAATCCATCGGGAGAGTTGTCTTTGCTATTTCAATGAGGTTCCAGCTTGTAGCGCCACTTTCGAAGTAAAGTCCGAAGAGCGTTGCAAGAATCATTGAAGAGCCAAAAGCGAGCGTCAATGTGAGTTTTTTACCACCGTAGTCGCGCTTGCCGCTGCCGTAGCAGGCAATCATCAAGTACATGCAAAGTGCTTCCATTTCGTAGAACACAAAGAAAAGCACCAAGTCAAAGCTCATGTACACGCCGTAAACGCTTGTTGCCAAAAGCTGGATAAGTGCAAAGAAAATCTTCTGATTCCCTTTGATCTTGAGACTTACGAGCACGCCTGCCCAGACGATAAACGCCGTGAGCGCAAGCAATAGCATGTTGAGACCGTCCGCGCCGACAATGTAGTGGGCATTGAACATCGAAAGCCACGGGATGTCCGTAAAGAATCGGAGTGCAAGCGGTGCGGCTGCCGGATCTGTCGGAGTTCCCGAGAGGGCGTAGATGGCGTAAGTCAAGTAGCAGACAATTGCAAGGACAATCGTTGCCGACGTGACGTGGATGGTTCGGAGCGTCTTTTCGTACGTGGCAGGGATCAGTACGCAGGCGAGAACCGTTAAGAGGGGGAGAACCCAAATGGAGTTAAATAGTATTGTATTCATGGGTGCGCCTTACAGGGGAAGCTGGCCGAAGAATCGCCAAAGGAGAACGCCAACAATCAAAGTACCCAAGTAGAACGGCAGGTAGCCGGCCTGGGCAAAACGGACCAAGTCACCGAGCTTGTGGACAAACCAGACCGTAAAGGCGAGGAGTCCTTCAATCACGTAATCGTTGAATGCGCGGGCGACACGTGCGATACCGCCAAAGATAAACTGGCGGACGACGGCGTAGTACATTTCATCGAAATAGAACTTGTGGTAAATGACTTTGTAGATGCCACTGCGGTTGGATTCATCGAGTGCGCGCTGGACTTTTGCCCACGGGCTTGCGTAAAGCACCCAGGCAATCACGAGAGCGATAACGGCAATGCCCACAGCTACAAACGGAATCCATTCGGCATGATCGAATCTCACCAACTGCGGAACATGCAACGCACCCGGCTCAAAGAACTTCTCGAAAAGTCCCTTGCCTAAAACACCGCTCAAGAGAGCCGGAATCGCAAGGATTACAATCGGGAGTGTCATCGCGAAATCTTCATGCACATGGCCTGCCTTGACGCCTTCGTGACGCGGAGCGCCATGGAATGCAAGGAAGAACAGACGGAACATGTAGAATGTCGTAAGTCCGCTCGTGAGGAGTGCAAGCCCAAAGACGACGTAATGATGTCCTTGGAATGCGGCGAGGATGATTTCGTCCTTGGAGAAGAATCCGGAGAACGGCGGAATGCCCGAAATTGCGAGAATCGAAATGAGCGTGCAAACGTAAGTGAGCTTCATCTTCTTGCCGAGACCGCCCATGGCATCGAGATCGTTTGTGCCGACCTGATGAATAAGGCTACCGGCGATGAGGAACAAGCTGCACTTGAAGAAGGCATGCGTAAAGATGTGGAATGTCGAAGCGGTCCAACCGGTAACGGCGACAACCTGGCCAATCTTGCAAGCGCCAAGCGCAAACATCATGTAACCCAGCTGCGAGAGCGTGGAGTAGGCGAGGATGCGCTTGATGTCCTTTTGCGTGCAAGCGATGACGGCTGCAAAGACCATCGTGAATGCGCCAACCCACATGATGAGTGTGAGGGCGTTATCGCAAATGGCAAAGAACGGGAAGAGTCGAGCGACAAGGTAAACGCCTGCGACGACCATCGTTGCACTATGAATGATAGAGCTGACGGGTGTCGGACCTTCCATGGCGTTCGGGAGCCAAATATGCATCGGGAACATGGCGGACTTGCCCCAGCCACCGGTGAAAATCAAGATGGAACCGAGAACGAGTGCATCGGACTTCGGGATTGTCACAAGGCCGAGGTTGATGAACTGCTTCTGGAAATCAATGAGACTGAGAGAATTGAGCGTCGAAAAGTCAAAGCTTCCGACGACGTAGCTCACGAGCACAATGCCGAGCAAGAAGAAGCTATCGGCAAAGCGGGTGAGGATGAATGCCTGCTTGGAGGCACTCACGGCACTTGGCTTGTGGTACCAGAAGCCGATGAGCAAGTAACTTGAAACGCCGACGAGTTCCCAGAAGATGAACATCTGGAAAAGGTTTGTCGCGATGACGAGTCCGAGCATGCTAAAGCTGAACAGCGAGAGCAGTGCAAAGAAACGCCCAGCGGCACGGTCTTCGCGCATGTAGCCGATGCTGTAGATGTTCACCATGAAGCTGATAAACGTGACAACCACGAGCATCATTACGGAGAGCGGATCTACGAGCATACCGATTCTTGCGACCAAATCTCCGATGAACGGGATAAACGTATGGTCAAAGAGAATCGCCTTTTGCGGTGCAAAGTCCGAGCTGAAGTAGTGGAATGCGAGTGTACCTGCGGCGGCAAAGGCAAGGCCGTTGCAAATGACAGCGAAAATCGCTGCGGCTTTTGCGCACTTGTTTCCGAGGAAAAGCCCGTTCACGACGAACGTGATGAGCGGGAATAATAGAATCAGATAGCCGAGAGTGATATCATCAATCATGGAGGTCCCTCAACTGGTCAACGTCAAGACTCTTATGACGACGGTACATGGTCACGATAATCGCAAGGGCGATGGCCATTTCGCAAGCCGTCACGGCAATGACAAAGATACTGAACAGAGCGCCTGCAGTCGCATCGTGTGCGGTGAAGTAGGCGAAACTGATAAAGTTGATGTTTGCGGCATTCAGCATGAGCTCAATGGAAATGAGCATACCGATGAGATGGCGACGGCGCATCAGGCCCCAGACGCCAATCCCGAACAGCAAAAATGCGAGAATCAAGCAATTCAAAAGGTTCATTTGCTAGCCTCCTCTTCGGCATCTTCCTTGGTGCGGCGGGCGACCGTGATAGCGCAAATAAGCGTCATCAAGAGGAGCACGCTCACGATTTCAAACGGGATGATGAATCCGTTCGGATCGTTACCGAGCAAGCGCAAGGCGAAGTTCTGGAGTGAAGAATAGTCGGCGGGGGAGTTCACGATGCCACTTGCCAGGTCCGGAGTCGGCAGCACGCATTTGACCATCACGAACACAAACGCGATGGAAAGCGCAAACGCGGTGAAAATTCGCGGCATCTTTGTCGAGAAGGCGTCTTCTCCCAAATGGCTTGTGAGAAGAATCGTAAACACCACGAAGATCACGACACCGCCCACGTAAACCATCACCTGGGCAAGTGCGATGAATTCGGCATGCATAAGCATGTAGAGAATGGCGGTCGTGACAAAGCTAAAGATGAGGAACACGGCACTCTGCAAAATGTTCTTGACGGCGACGCAACAAACTGCCGTCATTAAAATCACGAATGCGACGACATAGAACGCAATGTCCATGCCTCCCATCGGGAATGATAAAGGCAAATCCGGGAACATTAACCTTGTCCCTCCTTCTTGTTTAAAATCATTTCGAGATCGTTCGGGTCGGTTGTCGCGACTTCGAAAGCGGGGCTCATCTGGATGGCTCCAAACGGGCAGGCTTCCACGCAGAGGCCACACTGGGTGCAACTGGCGAAGTGGTACACGTAACGTCCGAGAACCTTCTTGCCTGCAATGTTCTTTGTGGCAAGCACGTTGATGGAGGCGTTCGGGCAGGCGCGTTCGCACATGCCGCAAGCGGTGCAGCGGTTGTTGCCGTCTGCATCTTCGATCATCTCAAGGCGGCCGCGGTAGCGGTCGTGCATCTTGAGCGTCTTCCTGTTTTCGGGGTACTGTTCCGTAACGATGCGCTTAGGATTGAAAAAATACTTGAGCGTCACGGACAATCCGCAAATAAGGCTCCACGGACCCGTAATGCAACGCTTCAAGTAGCGCTTGATATATTGTAATGTTGAAATCTTTTCTTGCATAAACTAACCACCAATTGCGATAAAGGCTGCGCCAGCGACGAGCAACACTAGGTTTACCGGCAAAAGGAATTTCCATTCAAAGTCCATGAGTTGGTCCACGCGCGGGCGCACGAACGTCCAGCGGACCATCATGTAGCACCAGACCATAAAGTAAATCTTGGCGAAGAACCATACGACGCCAGGTACCATGTTCAAGACGTTGTCCACAGCAGCGATGCCGATGCACGGCGGGAAGAATCCACCGAGGAAGCATGTGGTCGCAAGTGCGGAGTTCGTGATGAGGGCGATGTATTCGGCAAGGTAGAACATGGCAAACGGGGTGCCATTGTATTCCGTGTGGTAACCGCCGGTGAGTTCCTGTTCTGCTTCGGCAATGTCGAACGGAGCGCGGTTCATTTCGGCGGTACTAGAAATAAAGAAGAGGATGAACGCGATGAAACCGAGGACTGGAATCTTGAAAATCCACCAGTCAAAAATCGTTCCTTCCTGGCCCATCGTAATGCTCATGAGGTTCGTAGAACCAGAAATCATGACGACGAACAGGAGAATCATTGCAAACGAGATTTCGTAGCTGATCATCTGGGCGCCACTGCGGAGCGCACCGAGCAAGGAATACTTGTTGTTACTGCTCCAGCCGCCAAGTAGAATGCCGAGCACGCCAAAGCCGTTTACCGCGATGATGAGCGGGATGCCCATCGAGACGTCGGCCACGACAAGGTTCTTGTCGAACGGAATCAAGGCGCAGACGATAAACGGTGCAATCAAGACGATTAGCGGTGCCAAGTAGAACATGAGCTTGTCTGCGCCACTCGGAGCGTACACTTCCTTGAAGAGCATCTTGATCACGTCCGCGATGGTCTGGAGCGTTCCGTGCCAGCCAAGGCGCATCGGTCCCAAACGGCATTGCACGTGAGCGCAAACCTTGCGTTCCATGTAAATGAGGATCGGGGCAGAGCCGATGTTCACCACGCAGACGGCGATAATGCAAATCACAGCGTTGATGAGGAAGGCGACGACGCTGTTGAGGTCTTCGGACTGGATGTTTGCGGGCAGATATTCTGCCAAGCGCGGAACCCATTCACGGACAAAGTCGCCAATTGGATGTGTTACTGAAGGTACAAACATATATTACCTGTCAATTTCCGGAATCACGGGGTCAAGAGTTGCCATGATGGTCACGAGGTCCGAAATCTTGTGACCTTGAGCCATCTTATTAATCGCTCCAATATGCGGGAAGCTTGGACCGCGTGTGTGGATGCGGTACGGCTTTTCACCGGTTGTTGCGGCGACAACGTATGTGGCGTAAAGACCCTTTGCGGTTTCAATTTCGCTGTAGTAGCGGCCCACGGGGAGTCGCACCGGCTTTTCCTTGGAACGCCACGGACCTTCGGTCGGGAACTTTTCGACGCACTGGCGCAGAATCTTGAGCGATTGATGAATTTCAGCAAT
>Ga0310695_10006719_pt1 | contig 18808 bp, 18 predicted proteins | sample RumenRJG_04DNA_FD_203882 | JGI IMG/M metagenome (GOLD analysis project Ga0310695, IMG submission 203882) | Bovine rumen microbial communities from Lethbridge, Alberta, Canada - RJG_04 (v2) (version 2) | ecosystem: Host-associated > Mammals > Digestive system > Stomach > Rumen | place: Canada...
CAAATGTGGTCTATAACGTCATGGCCCCTGACGGTTCAAAAGAAAAACGTACTGCCCATGTGATCTGCAACGAGGATAGGGACAAAATATACGAGTGGAAAGACATCTAAGTCTTGTCTTTTAGACATCGAACACATCTCCATAATTTTGCGGTGAGAAAATCGCAGAATTATGGAGTTAAATTTTAATAGTGTAGAGACCATGCCCAACCTCAACGCTTCGGCGGCGTTTCCCAGTTGAGTCGGGAAAGGTGTTCTTCAGTTCGACTAAGTTTACAGCATTAGTCAGTGCGCCAAGGGTAGTGTGCGAATAGATATGCTATTTTTTGATGGTCTTGGTGTTAGAAATCTACCCCCCAGTCCCTCGCTTAAGAACCAAGAATCAAATCTCAAGCCTTCTGTTCTTAAAACTATTGTTCCCATGTTCTTATGTCTTAAAAAGGGCAGCCAGTTCGCATCACCTGATGATAACGCTGTACACCGCAACATCCCCATTGATCACTCCGTGAACTCGATGATGCAACTTGTCTCTGACTCTCGGGCCAGAGCGATGATGATGCCGTTGTCTATGTGATAGATGGTGGGGGTGAGGCTGTCGTACAATTTGGCTGGCACGCGGTACTCCATCCGCAAGTCACCAGCCTCGAAGTCCTCGGGCAGCAGTTCCATCGCCATGCGCACATAGTTGGCATTGTTGAGGTGTTTGTTATAGTCGATGTCGGCTCTCAGCACCTTGATGGGTTCAAGTGTCATGCCACCTTCTTTGGGCAGAATGATGCGGCGGTCGCGGTAGTTCATCTCCAACTTCGGCTCGATGGTCAGCGATGCCATCGTGTCATCGTCAATGCGTGTGAGTTTGCCATTGCACTTGTCCACAAACGCCCCCATGCTCCATGTCCGGTAGCAAGGCTTGCCAGCAGCATCGTAGATAAAGGTGTTCCTGAATCCAAACATCGGCTTGGTGTCGTAGACCGAAGTCGTCACGGTCAATTCTTCTTTATACTCAGGTATTCTCATGATTTCCACTTGGCGCGAGACGAGCAACTGCGTCATCTCGTGATCCGTGAAATACTGTTTGACCACAGGCTCAGAGTCTATCCACATCTCCGAGCAGTCTTGCATCATCTGCAGTGCCGAGTAGAGTTTCAGCCGTCCCTCGCTGTCGCAGGCACTCGTTGTTACTTTATACTTTAAACTGTACATATCTTCTATATAAAAAACTCAACTGGTTAGTGTTACTAACCTCTTCATGGTCATTTGGGTTGCATGGTGCGCAGGGCGTGGAGGCTCAGTGGGATGGCAAGGGCAAACGAGATGGCATCGGCCACGGCCTGTGAAATCTCGATGCCTAACAATCCCATTAGCCAGTACCCGGCAAACAAGGCTGGCAGGAAGAACAGTCCATGACGTGCCGAGGCCATGATGACTGCGGGGACGGTGCGGCGAATGTTCTGCAGATACATGTTCGACATCACGATGAATCCGCTCAACGGGAACGACAAGCACTGATAACGCAGCACCTCGGCACCTATCTCAATCACGCGGGTATCATGCGACACAAACAATGAAATAATCTGGCTGGCAAACGCAAATCCCGCAATCCCCAGCAGGGTGCAGTAGAACGTGAGGACCTTGACGCTGTGCCAGAATGCTGCTCGCACGCGGTCGTAGTGGCCTGCGCCATAGTTGAATCCGCACACAGGCTGGAACCCTTGACCATAGCCAATCATTGCAGCGCCAGCCAACATCGCCACACGCCCCACTACCGAAAATGCAGCGATCGCTTCGTCGCCATAGTTTGCTGCCATCAGGTTCAGGCTGATGGTCGATATGCTCATCAATCCCTGGCGGGCCAGCGAGGGCAGGCCTCCAGCCGCTATCTCGTTGTAGCGCGACAGGGTGGGGTGGAACTGCGACAGCCTGATGGGCAGTCCGCCACGACGGCCCACTAGCGTCAGCATCAGCCCGAACCCCACAGCCTGCGACACCGCTGTGGCTATGCCGGCACCGCTGATGCCTAGTCCCATGCCGAAGATCAGTAGCGGGTCGAGCGCGATGTTCAGCACCGCGCCCGACAGGATGCCCAGCATCGCCAGCGAGGCATTGCCCTGGTGGCGCATCTGGTTGTTCATCGTGAAGCATCCCATGATGAATGGCGTGCCTAGTAATATATAGGTGAAATAGTCGCGGGCAAAGGGCAAGATGGTGTCGGTCGACCCGAAGAACCGCAGCAGTGGGTCCATCACCACAAATCCCAGCGCAGCCAGGACAACGCCTGTCACCACCGACGACACAAGCCCTACCGAGGCCATCGTGCCCGCTTGGCTAATCTCTTGTCGACCCAGTGCTCGCGAGATGTAGTTGCCCGAGCCTTGCCCAAAAAACATCGAGATGGCTTGGATGATAGTCATGTAACTGAACACGATGCCCATTGCCGCCACCGACTGGGTGTTGATCTGCCCAACAAAGAAAGTGTCGGCCAGATTGTAGATGCCCGACACCAGCATACTCACAATCGACGGCAATGCCAATTGCGTCACCAGACGGCCCACGGGCTGCGTGGTCATCTTGACAAACTTCTGCTGCTGTGCTGGTGTGGGCTTCATCTGTCTGGCACTTTCTCAAAAAAAACGTGCAAAGTTACTACTTTTTACCCAAGAATTAAGAATGATGAATCAAGAATTAAGTTTTTTTGGTGGCTTGTATGACTGCGTTCATGCCACCATCAAGCACCGCGCACTCTGCCACAATGCCATCTTAATTCCCAATTTTTAATTCTTAATTGCAGTCTTGTGCCATCTTGTCAGCACTCATAGTGGCAGGTTTGTCACATTTCTCATTGGCACGGCATTTGCTTTACTTTTAGCGGTTGCTCGTCATGAGCGACAGTTACAAATTCAGATTATTAACAAATAAAAAAGATAAGAAAATGGGAAAGATTATTGGTATTGACCTGGGAACCACCAACTCGTGTGTTTCCGTTCTTGAGGGTAAAAACCCCGTCGTGATCCCCAACAGTGAGGGTCGCAACACAACGCCTTCGGTCGTGGCGTTTAAAGATAATGGTGAGCGCATCGTCGGCGACCCCGCCAAGCGTCAGGCAATCATGAACCCTACGGGCACCGTGTTCTCGATCAAGCGTTTCATGGGCGAGACGATGGATCATGTGACCAAGGATGTTGAGCGCATGCCCTACAAGGTGGTCGCCAACAGTAACAATCAGCCCCGTGTCGAGATTGGAGGCCGTCAGTACACTCCGCAAGAGATTTCGGCCATGGTGCTGCAGAAGATGAAGAAAACTGCCGAGGACTACCTCGGAACAACTGTCGACAGTGCAGTCATCACAGTGCCTGCATACTTTGGCGACGCTCAGCGCAAGGCTACTATCGAGGCTGGTGAAATCGCTGGTCTGAAGGTGGAGCGCATCGTCAATGAGCCTACCGCAGCCGCTCTGGCCTATGGTCTGGACAAGACCGACGATGACAAGCGCATCGCCGTGTTCGACCTGGGTGGCGGTACATTCGATATCTCTATCTTGGAGTTGGGTGGTGGCGTGTTTGAGGTCAAGTCGACCAACGGCGACACTCACCTGGGTGGTGATGACTTCGACCAGCGCATTATCTCTTGGCTGGCCGATGAGTTCCAGAAGCAAGAGGGCATTGACCTGCGTCGTGACCCCATGGCTCTCCAGCGCTTGAAAGAGGCTGCCGAGAAGGCCAAGATTGAACTGTCGAGTTCGACCAGCACCGAGATCAATTTGCCCTACATCACGCAGCAGGACGGTATGCCCAAGCACTTGGTCAAGACACTGAGCCGCGCCATGTTCGAGCAATTGTGTGACGACCTCATCCAGGCTACCATCCGTCCGTGTGAGCAAGCCCTGCGCGATGCCAACATGAGCACTAGCGACATCGACGAGGTCATCCTTGTGGGCGGTAGCACCCGTATCCCCGCCATCCAGCAGATTGTCGAGCGTTTCTTCGGCAAGGCTCCGTCTAAGGGCGTGAACCCCGACGAGGTGGTCGCTGTGGGCGCAGCCATCCAGGGCGGTGTCATCAGTGGTGAGTTGCACGATGAGGGTATCGTCCTGCTCGATGTCATCCCCCTGTCAGTGGGTATCGAGACACTGGGCGGCGTGATGACCAAACTCATCGATGCCAACACCACCATCCCTGTGCGCAAGAGCCAGGTATTCTCGACCGCTGCCGACAACCAGCCCGAGGTTGAGGTGCATGTGCTGCAAGGCGAGCGCCCCATGGCCAAGGACTGCAAGACACTGGGTCGTTTCCATCTCGATGGCATCGCTCCCGCACCCCGTGGCATCCCGCAGATTGAGGTGTCGTTCGATGTCGACAAGAATGGTGTGATCAATGTCAGTGCCAAGGACAAGGCTACCGGCAAGGAGCAGAGCATCCGCATCGAGGCTAGCAGCGGCTTGACCGACGATGAGATCCAGCGCATGAAGGACGAGGCAGCAGCCAACGCTGCAGCCGACGCCAAGGAGAAGGAGCGCATCGACAAACTCAACGAGGCCGACGCTCTCATCTTCCAGACCGAGAAGACCATGAAGGAGGCTGGTGACAAACTGCCCGCCGACCTCAAGTCGCAGATCGAGACCGCTCTGGGCAAACTCAAGGATGCCCACAAGGCGCAGGATCTCGCTGCCATCGACGTGGCCAAGAAGGAACTGGAGGATCTCTTCCAGAAGATGTATCAGGCAGCTGGTGCCGCAGGCGCTCAAGGCCAGCCCGGTGGACCGCAAGGCCCCTTCGGTGGTGCTCAAGGCCCCTTCGGCGGACAGCAGGGACCGCAGCAGGGCGGCAACCAGAACGGTGGCGCCGAGGATGTCCCCTTCGAGGAAGTCAAATGAGACGCATAAGTTAAGACATTATCAAATGGCGTGAAACTCATTGAGTTACACGCCATTTATTTTTTTATGTGCTCATGTTTTCTATGTTTATATCTTGAATTTAGCCATACTCTTGTAAACTGATTACTCCTCGTCTTCTCCCTCTTGATCAGAACGGAATTCAAAAACGAGTTCCGATGCAGGGATATTGCATTCTTCAAACATTCCATGAAGAATATTTATCTTGGTGGCTGTACTGTTGTCGGTCCATACATACATACCTGGTGCAAGTTCGCGTCTCCATTCTTCTGGAGTCGTTGAGAAACTGTACTTTTCATTTGCACAAAGCCATTCAATGGTTGAACGCTTCTCTAAAAGAATGTGGCCACAAACCTGAATGAGCATTTCCTTCCAAGTGTTAACAGTATATCTAACCCCATGAAGTATATATGCCTGTAACTTCTTACCAGTAAATTCATAGTCTTCATCGTCAAGCGATGCAGACTCTGCTTCGCGTCTCAGCGGTTCAAAAGTCGTACTCGGCATAGGCCAGAGACGCATAAATACATTCTGAAGTTCTTTCTGACGTGCTTTCAACTCTGTTTCTGTCCATTGCTCACATGATTTCACAGAGTTATTCAGGCGGAATGCACTATCCTTAAAGCCTTTCTCCATGTCTCTTTTCTCAATAAATGTGAGATTGCTATATTGAGAATTATAACCCGTGAGAGTGAGATTTGCCATTGTGTGCAGATATTGTTCATGAATTCTTTCCCAATCCTCGCCTAACGCAGCTTTCCACTTGTCTGACAAAGTTTGTGGCATGATATGCTCTATGGTGATATTCTTTTCTGTCAGTTCCTTCACCACATCGTGCCGCTCATTATTATCCTGATTCTCCATTCGTTCCAAGATAAACATACGGGCATTAGCTGGCATCTTATAGACCTGACGTGTTTTGAAATCGCCCCTAACCTCTTCGTCAGATGGGAATACAGAAGAACGACCTTTTTTCAATAAGACATATGTCAGTACATCAATATACGAGGGTACAGCATCATCAGGTGCTTTGTTGATGTGATTCAACACATCTCTATGGAGCGTTGCAAACACCTTATTCAGGGCATTAGAAGGGAGATTGCAGATGATTCTGCGTGCCCAATAAGCTTCTATTACATCAAGTACACAATAAATCTCGTTTTCCGTTAATCCAACTTTTGATGCATAGTCGAAAAAAGCCATAAAGAAAGGATATGCAATAGTAGAATCCAGCGTTCGCAGTTGATTCAACTTCCTGTTGAGCTTATCTGTACCTATCGTTGCATTATCTATCTGGCTATATATCTTGGCGTAGTGATGCATATCTTCCAAGAGCGTTGCCCTGTCAATATTTGTTGCTTCAGCATACTCTTTAAAGATAAAGTATATCTTATCGATACGGCCTATCTTTCCTTGCTTCATGGTCAGGTAATCGCGCACAAAAGAAGAAGGGTCATACTTCGTAAATTCTTCGATAGGATTCCAGTATCGAGTATACAGGTCATCCTGTTCTGCAGGTGCTAACGACATCAACAGGTAATTACGAATCTTGTCTGCTTCACTCAAATCAAGGCCTGTAGAGTTCAGGCTCTCAAATATCAGTTGTGGATCATCATCTTCATCAAGACGGATATTGATGACTTCCAATTTTTTGATGGTCTCAAAGAGTTCATCAATGGTCAATCCGCAATGAATAATCTTATCATAGAAAAAGTCATAGTTGCGAGTAACATTCGACTCTTTGATGTAATGCCCTTTTGGCTTATATAGCAAAGCATCAAAAGCTTGCATGTCTTTCTTGATGGGCTTAAGTTTCACCTTTCGTTCATCTTCTTGGTATTCATCCACCAGATAACGCTTGAATATCTTTTCTACAAGTTTTGCGTCAGTCGCTTCTATCACTCCTTCATTCTTGGCATTTACCATCGCAATTAGCAACAACGATACAGTAGTAATTCGTTGTTGACCATCAATAATGAATCTGTCTTCTGTTCCAGGCTGTATGCTTGACACAATACTTCCAAAGAAGTGACTTCTGCGGTCGCTATTATGCAGTTTCATCAAGTCTTGAAACAACTGTTCACAGTTCTCTTCTTTCCAGTCGTAGTTACGTTGGTAAAGAGGAATGATGAATCGCTTGTCTGATCCATCAAAGAACTTTATCAATGGTTGTGCATCACCTTTCATATCTTAACCTAAAATCATTTGTTCAACTTCTTTTTTTTGCGTTCTCGAGAATAGTATTACCATCTTCTAGGATATTCTTTACTATCTCTCGGATACTTAAAGTCTAATTAACGATTGTTTCTTGTTGACTAATCGGACGGTTGAAAAGGATTCCTGTCTCTTCCTGCCCACATTGGGTATATGAGTTATAGTGCTCGAATTTCAACGTCGGGTACATTTGCTTCTGATAGATGGCGAGAACTGCGCTATCCTTACAGTTTGATATGCCTAATATATGTCTTATGTTCATAGATTAATCTCCGTCTGGCTCGTTTTGTTTTCTTGGTATTCGCGCCAAACCTCCCCAGCAAGATACTTGTCACTACGGCAATGCAAATCGGCAATGCCATCCTCTATCATGCCAGCTGTTTCAGAACTGTAGAAGATGTCGGTAGCCTTGTCAAGTGGCACATTGAACATCTCGCTTATGCAGACAATGATTCTGGCACATTGGGAACTTCTCAATATCTGTTTGCTTTCTTCGCTCATAGTTGTTCGCTCCCAATAAATGTTAGACACTCCTGCAACATTCTGTCTGTGCGTATGCAGTATTGAATATTAGGCTTTTCAAATCTCAGCAAGCCAAGAGCCTCTTCTTGGGAAATCTCACCGGTAAAATACCTATCGAGTGTGATAATTACTCTGTCGTTTGCTATGCCACCAATTATCATGTCATAGTTTCCCACGTCCATTCCTTCACGGCACGCAGCGACAAAGTCAAGCCATTCATTGTCATAACTTTCAAAACGTTTTATTTTCCAACGCGCTTCATCGCAAGTAAATTCATAGGTATTAAGCCATGCTGCCTGGCCCCTTCTTTTGAAACGCTGGGCATACTTTACAGCCTGTTCGTGCAGCGAGGTTAGATAGAATCCACGTCCGAAGTCAAGATACAGACGTGAATGTTCTGTGTCAGGATGCTCAACGCTTATGTTTGATGAATGGTAAAGTCTCATGCAGGCAGCACTCCTTTCTCCCTCATATACTCGGTAAGATCCTCCATCAGATACCGGGAACTGAATGTGTGCAACACATCGTATGAGGGTACAATGTAGTCATACAATATGCCCGATGTCTTCAGCCGCTTGTATATTTCTTTCTGTGGTAAGTGAAGCAGTGCGGATAGTTTTCCGATGCAATATGTCACAAATTCTAATGTTTTCTTGTCCATATATCGATGTCATGTATTTAACTTCTTGTTCATTATAGCCAAAAGTGTACAAACATGCATGTTGGTGTCGCCAGAAAGAATTTTGTTGATTCTCTTTTTTAACGCATCAGCCTTTTGCTTGTCCTTTTCTGGCAGAAGTTCTAACGCTTGTTCCCCTGTTGGTCACCATATCCTTTTTTAGCCAAGGTGACTTGGAAGGGAACGATTCATGTCCTGAGAATTTATATATCATAGTCATTTCTTCTTAATATCTTGCGACAGAAGATATTGTTTGTACTCTCTTATAAGTAACTCTTTTATATCTTTATACGATTAATAACTTCCATATCTAGTATTTTGTTTCTGCAAAGGTAGTGATTTATTTTCAATTTCTCGTCACTGATATGAAGATATTGCTAAGAAATGATACTCTTTTGTGTTTTTTATGGTATTGACCTGTATCTTTAGGTTTTATACTGAAAGTTCGGAGAGAAAACAGTTTGGGTTCGGAGAAAGGTTATTGGACAAGCCAAGCGGCAAAGCCGAACGTGTGAACATCTATACAACAGGGATCAAGCGAAAAACATATATTTTGCGAGAAGGTTGCAAAAATCGCACTTAAAAACGGACCGAATATCGATTGGCGGAATATTCTCTTTGTCTAATCAAAGGAGTATAAAGAGAGTCGGTCTTGATTATAAAAGTGACAATAGTGTCAGAAATTTACGATAGATCGCCCCGAAGCCTAACCATAAGTCACCACAAATAAGCCAAATAATTCTTGAATAATTCATGACAATTTGTATATGAACTTTCGATTGTCCCGAAATAAATCTTAATTTTCAATTCTCAATTTTCAATTCTCAATTAAAAGCAGTACCTTTGCAGTTTGAATGAAATCTGACCGCAAATTCTAGATATGGACAAAATAAGAAACTTCTGCATCGTTGCGCACATCGACCACGGCAAGAGTACGCTGGCCGACCGCCTGCTTGAGTTCACCAACACTGTGGTGGGCAAGGACATGCAGGCCCAGGTGCTCGACGATATGGACCTGGAGCGCGAGCGAGGCATCACCATCAAGAGCCATGCCATTCAGATGGACTATGTGCTTGATGGCGAGAAATATACGCTCAATCTCATCGACACCCCGGGACACGTCGACTTCTCCTACGAGGTGTCGCGCTCTATCGCCGCATGCGAGGGTGCGCTCCTGGTGGTTGACGCCACGCAGGGCGTGCAGGCGCAGACCATCAGCAACCTCTATATGGCTATCGACAACGGCCTGGAAATCATTCCTGTCATCAACAAGATTGACATGGACAGCGCGCATCCCGACGAGGTCGAGGACGAGATTGTCGAACTCTTGGGCTGTGACCCTAGCGAGATTCTGCGCTGCAGTGCGCGCACTGGCGTGGGTATACCCGAAATCATGGAGGCTATCGTGCGCCGCATCCCAGCCCCCAAGGGCGACCCCGAAGCACCGCTGCAAGCTTTGATTTTTGACTCGGTGTTCAACCCCTTCCGTGGCATTATCGTCTATTTCAAGATCCTCAACGGCACCTTGCGCAAGAACGACTTTGTCAAGTTTGTCAATACGCAGAAGGAGTACCATGTCGACGAGATGGGTGTGCTCAAGTTGCAACTCTCGCCGCGTGACCAACTTAGCGCCGGTAACGTGGGCTACATCATATCTGGCATCAAGAATTCGATTGAGGTGCGTGTGGGCGACACCATCACCCATGTTCAGGCACCCTGCGACAAGGCTATCGAGGGTTTCCAGGAGGTAAAGCCCATGGTCTTTGCCGGTGTCTATCCCATCGAGCCCGAGGACTTTGAGAACCTGCGTGCCTCGCTCGAGAAGTTGCAACTCAACGATGCGGCTCTGACCTTTACCCCCGAGTCGAGTGTGGCGCTGGGTTTCGGTTTCCGCTGCGGTTTCCTGGGACTGTTGCACATGGAGATTGTGCAGGAGCGACTGAGCCGCGAGTTCAACATGGAGGTCATCACCACTGTGCCCAACGTGTCCTACAAGGTCTATGACAAGAAAGGCAACATGACCGAGGTGCATAACCCCGCCGGACTGCCCGATGTCACCCTCATCGAGAAAATCGAAGAACCCTATATCCGTGCAAGCATCATCACCCTGAGCGAGTTCATGGGCCCCATTATCACCCTGTGCCTCGCCAAGCGTGGCGAACTTGCCAAGCAGGAGTACATCTCGGGCAACCGCATGGAGTTGACCTTCGATATCCCCCTGGGTGAGATCGTGATTGACTTTTACGACAAACTCAAGAGCATCTCCAAGGGCTATGCCTCGTTTGACTACTACATCAACGGCTTCCGCGAGTCCAAACTCATCAAACTCGATATCCTGCTCAATGGTCAGCAGGTCGACGCCCTGAGTGCCTTGACCCATGTAGACAACGCTGTGTCGCTGGGCCGCCGCATGTGCGAGAAACTCAAGGACTTGATTCCGCGCCAGCAGTTTGACATCGCCATCCAGGCCGCCATCGGAGCCAAGATCATTGCTCGCGAGACCGTACGCCAGGTGCGCAAGGATGTGACTGCCAAGTGCTACGGCGGCGACGTGAGCCGCAAACGCAAACTGCTCGAGAAGCAGAAGGCTGGCAAGAAGCGCATGAAGCAGATTGGAACCGTACAGGTACCCCAGAAGGCCTTCCTCGCTGTCCTCAAACTTGACTAATCGTCAAGCCAATAATTTTCAATTCTCAATTTTCAATTCTCAATTAAGATTAGGATGAAACCATCGATTCCCAAAGGCACGCGCGACTTCTCGCCCATCGAGATGGCTAAGCGCAACTACATATTCAACACCATCCGCGAGGTGTTCCAACTCTACGGATTCCAGCAGATTGAGACTCCCGCCATGGAGAACCTCTCGACCCTCATGGGCAAATATGGCGAGGAGGGCGACAAACTTCTGTTCAAGATTCTGAACAGTGGCGACTTTCTCAAGGATGCACCTGCCGAACTGATGGAGCAGCGCGACTCGCTGCACCTGACCAACAAAATCAGCGAAAAAGGGTTGCGCTACGATTTGACGGTGCCATTCGCACGCTATGTGGTGCAGCACCGCAACGACCTGCAAATGCCCTTCAAGCGCTATCAGATTCAGCCCGTGTGGCGTGCCGACCGTCCTCAGAAGGGGCGTTATCGTGAGTTCTATCAGTGTGATGCCGACATCGTGGGCAGTGACTCGCTGCTCAACGAGGTCGAACTCGTCACCCTCATCGATGAGGTGTTCCGTCGCTTTGGGGTGCGCATTGTCATCAAACTCAACAATCGCAAGGTGCTTAGTGGCATTGCCGAGGTCATCGGTGCGCCCGACAAACTCATTGACATCACTGTTGCCATCGACAAGATGGACAAGATAGGTCTGGATAACGTCAACGCCGAACTTATGGAGAAAGGACTTGACCAGAGTCAGGTGGATGCACTGCAACCACTGCTCACACTGGACGGAACCACCGAGCAGAAGTTGGAGACTCTGAGTCAGTTGCTTGCCACCAGCGAGGTGGGGCTCAAGGGCATCGAGGAGTTGCGTTTTGTCATTGACCACGTGGCACAGGTGGGCACCACCGCTACTGTCCAACTCGATGTGTCGTTGGCGCGTGGCCTCAACTACTATACAGGCACTATCCTCGAGGTCAAAGCCATGGATGTGGCCATTGGCAGTATCACGGGTGGTGGCCGTTATGACAACTTGACGGGTGTGTTTGGCATGCCTGGATTGTCGGGCGTGGGTTTCAGTTTCGGTGCCGATCGCATCTTCGATGTGCTCAACGCGCTCGACCTCTATCCTGCCGACACTGTGGCATCTGCTAAGGTGCTGTTCATCAACTTTGGTGAACGTGAAGCCATCGCCTCACTAGGTCACGTTATGGCCCTGCGCAAGGCTGGCATCAGTGCCGAGTTGTTCCCCGACAGCGCCAAGATGAAGAAGCAGATGAACTATGCCAACGAACGCCAATTCCCCTTTGTCGCTATCGTGGGCGAGAGCGAGATGGAGCAGGGGGTGATCACTCTCAAGAACATGACCACTGGCGAGCAGCAGTCGCTAACTCGCGACCAACTCATCTCCACCCTTCTTAATTCTTAATTTTTAAATTCTTTATTTGTTGTGTTTGAACAACTCATGCAATTGCCGCTCTTTCAGGGAGTGAGCGCTCAGCAATTGTCGGCATTGATCGAGAAGATGCCATTTCACTTCTTGAAGTTCCACGAGGGTGACACGATCATCGGCGAGGGTGACACATGCACCCACATGCGATTTGTCATCTCGGGCAAGGTGAGAGTCAAGACACAGTTCCGGAATCTTCAGGTCAGTGTCGAGCAGACGTTGAGTGCCCCAAATGTGCTTGCGCCAGACTATCTCTTCGGGCTAGAAACGGCATATCCTTTTAGGGTCACGGCTATGGACGAGTGCGGAATCATGCAACTGCGCAAGGCCGACTATATCCGTGTCATACAGAGTGACAAGGTGTTCTTGTTCAACATTCTCAATTACCTGTCGCGCAAGAGCCAGCGATTTATGGCTGGTCTGCTTGATACCTGTCATGGCTCGGTCAGCGAGCGCTTGTCGCTCATCGTTGCCATTGCCACAAGTCAGTTCTCGCAGGATGTGACCATTTCATTCCTGCAGAAGGATCTGTGCACGTTGCTCGGCACACAGCGATCCACGCTGGTCAATGCTTTGAACAGCCTACACAGTAGTGGCATTATTGACTTTGATACCAATCAAATTAAAGTATTAGATTTATCATTATTACGCAAACTGCGATGAAACATATCACTTACACAACTAGCGGCACATGCTCGCAGCAGATCGACATCACGCTCGATGATAATGACATTATTCAAGATGTGACATTTCTTGGGGGATGCCACGGCAACTTGCAGGGTATTGGGCAACTTGTGCACGGCATGCACCGCGATGAGGTAATCAAGAAACTACGAGGCATACGCTGTGGCTACAAGGCTACATCGTGTCCCGACCAGCTGGCGCGTGCCCTCCAGCAAGTCGATTAAGGTGCAACCCCACCTTAGGCATACTCAACTGGCTCGATGCCTGGTTGGCCCTGATGCAACACAAATGGTCTGCGAACATCTATGCAGGCCATTTTTTTGTTAATGATGGGAGACTCGCGTTGCTGTGAGTGTCCAAATATCTGATACACCTCGGGCAAACCATTGTCAACAAGCATCTCACGAACATCGCCCCACACAATGCTTCCGGCATTGAAAAATCCACCGCGCATCTTGCTCACCTGGGCTAGTGCCATGGTACCCTCGCCACTATCTAGAAGTTGGTTCAGATGCTGGGCATCGGGCACACTGACGATCTCGTGGTTGGCTTCAAGCCACGCGCCATTCACTCCCGCGTGGGTGAACAGGTAGTGATGGTCATTGAGTGTCGTCTCATAAGCCAGACTGAAGAGTGACTTGTTGCGAGCAAATATTTCTTTCAACAGAATACTGCCATCTTGCCAGTATCGGCTGCTCATGCCACTCTTGGCAAATAATTCGCTATAGTAGTGCATGTCATGGTTGCCCAGTAGCATCACCACGTTGTCCTGCGTCTTGCCATAATCGATGATTTCGAAGAAATTCCCGAGAGCCTGTTCGTTGCTGATGCCATCTCGTGGATAGGGGTCTACATAGTCGCCCAGAAAGATAACAGTGCCGAATGCTTCGCGGCTGACTGCATCTTTCCAGAACGTACGGCCATGCACGTCAGGAATGATCAGGATGTCATTGTTCATACTTCAGTTTCTCAACAATGTCGAGAATCATCTTCTCAACAATGGTTGACTCATAACCTAGCATGATGGCGTAGATCTTGCACATAGCCATCTCATTGTCATCCAGATCACCATCTATCAGCATCAGCGACACCATGTCCTCAAGGTAACGCAACTTGTCGCTCTCTTCTTGGGGCAACTCGATGTGTATGCTATCGGGATGCTCTAGCAGATTGTCTAGTTCTTCCTGTGTCAGTTCTTCGCGCGAAGCAATGGCGGCTATCAGTGCCAATTCGCTCTCGCTTGCCTTGCCATCGGCAAGAGCCAGCATAATCAGATTCTTGATTTGTCCTAATCTCTTGTTGTCCATATCTTATTATTTATCTTAATTCTTAATTCCAAAATTCTTAATTGTGAATTACGCTTCGATGGTCGAGCAGTAGTAACCGTAGTCATTGAGCATTGTCGCCAAGAACTGTTCTTGTGTGCCACTTTGTGGCACAATGCCCAATGTCTGCTGTATCTTCAGTGCCAGTCGATCGACCAACTGATATCGGTCGGGCTTGTTGTAAGTTAGCACGCGATGTATTAGTTCTGCCTGATTCAAGGTCAGGTCGGCAGCCTCGCTGTAGGTCGGCAGATAGCCGTCCATCGTGTAACTGTAGTCGGGTAGCGGGATATAAGCAGCCTTGGTCTTGACCACCATCGTGCCGGCGGCCAGGTCACCCAGCCGTTGAGCCCGTTGGGTCAGTATAATTGACACTAGACCTAAACCGAGAGCATAGTCTATCGGGAACAGGATGAACCGCAACAAGTAGCCACCCAGTGTAGGGCTGGTGCCATCCACATTCACCACCTTGGTGTGCATCACAGTCTTGCCGATGCTTTGGCCATGGTGCAGCAACTCCATCAGGGGGTGGTAGAGCAATAAGGGCAAATATAGGGCAATAATCACTGCTGCGAAGGCATTATTGCCCAACTCGTTGATTTGAGTATTCATGATCAGCATGGTGACTACCACAGCATAGGCAATGAGAACAATGTTGTCGATCAGTTGCCCCAACACACGGTCGGCCAGGCTGCCCGGCATCTGGCTCAGTGTCACATATTGTCCAGTTACTAACTGGGAATTAGCCATACACTATATTTTTTCGGCAAAATTAATCATTTTCTCGGAAATTTCAACTAAATTTGCCGAAACTTTGCACACGACTTAACTAATCAGATATGCGAGAGGCTGTTTTCATCAAACAGAACATACGCAAATGGCGTGAGTATGAATACCTCATGTCGGCCATTGAGGCGCAATCGCCCGATGAACTCGCTGATATGTACAACGACTTGACGGCCGACTTGGCTTTCGCCCAGACGCATTATCCCAACTCGCGCATCACACAATATCTCAACAACATTACCCTGCAATTACACACCAGCATCTATGGCAACAAACGCGAGAAATGGTCGCGAGTGGCACGCTTCTGGTCACATGAGGTGCCGCTGGCGGTGTGGGATGTGCGCCGGCATTTGCTCCTGTCACTATGTGTGTTTTTGCTCTTCATTGGTATCGGTGTCATTTCATCTCTCTACGACATTAACTTCACTCGCTTGATATTGGGCGACTATTATGTCGACATGACACTACGCAACATACGCATGGGCGACCCTGCCGCGGTCTATCAGAGTTGGGGAGACACCGAGTCGTTCATCATGATTGCACTGAACAATGTGCGCGTGTCGCTCATGGCATTCGCCATGGGCATCTTGACTAGCCTTGGGGCTGTCTACTATTTGATGAGCAATGGCGTGATGGTGGGCGCATTCACCACGTTGTTCTACAACGAGGGGGTCCTGGGCGAAGCGATGCTGGCCATCATGCTGCATGGCACGCTCGAACTCTCGACCATCGTCATCATGGGCGGGGCGGGTATCGTCATGGGCAATGGATGGCTCTTTCCAGGCACCTATAGCCGCATGCAGTCATTCCGTCGGGCAGCCAAGCGTGGACTGAAGATTGTGGTGGGCACGTTGCCTGTGGTCATCGCCGCTGCCGTGGTCGAGGGCTACTTCACACGCTACACCCATGCGCCCAACGCCCTGCGCGGAGGTTTCATTATACTCTCGGCGGCCTTTATCCTCTATTATTACGTCTATCTACCTTATCTCCGCAGCCATGAGACGCAACAGTAAGCCCACCGACCCGCGCATCCTCCTCTACAAGGAGCGCACTGCCAGCGAGTGTATGAATGCCGCGTTCGACTTCATTCGCTCTAATTGGAAGATTCTGCTGCGCTACTCCTTGTATCTCATCTTGCCTGTGAGCATCATCCAGACGGTGGGCATTGTCACTGTTGTGGATTCTGCCATTGCCAATACGGGCGAGCCACCCATGGCCGATTTGATTGCATTTATCTTGTTTGGCACTTTGGGCTTTGTCTTGCTCAATGCGCTCATCTGGACCATGGTCAAACTCTATCACGACCGTCCCGATGGGTTGGTTACAGTCACCGGCAGCATCTTCTGGCATCAGTTTTGGCCCATACTGGGGCGCATGGCAGTGGCGGTGGTGCCGTTGTTGCTCATTCTCTTACCAGTCTTGGTTATCTCGGCTGTGATACAAGTGTTCATCCCCATCGCATTTTTTGCTTATATGGTATTGGCATTGCCCGTTCTGCTCATTTCTCCCATCTTTGCTTTGGAGCGCGTCAGCCTCTTTGAGGCTATCAAGCGGGCTTTCGTTATGGGGTTCAGGCAGATGGGTGCACTCATTCTCATGGCACTCACACTCGTTGTCATGGTCTATGTGCTTGAGGGTGTCGTCATGCTGCCTTGGGGCTTGTTGATTGCGCTCAAGTCTTTTTTTGCCGATCCAACATTGGCAACGCTCCCCATTGTCGATGTGCTGGTCAAGTCGCTATTCAATCTCTTCTCGGTCCTGTTCTGCTACGTCACTTATTTTTCGGTGGCGGTTGTGCTCATCTCGGGAGCCTACCTTTATGGCAGTTCGGTGCAGCAGCGCGAGGACAAGTCATTACTGACCGATATTGATAACTTTGAAAACCTCTGATTGCCATGCCTAGTAACACGCTACAACTCCTGGATACCCTGCAGTGCGACACGGTGCTGGTGCGGCAATTACAGCAGGCACCCGACTATGACTACCACCGCGAGTTCATTGAGCAGGACTACTCGCTCATCGATCGCATTGTTCGCTGGCTGGAAGAAATGTTCAGTACGACATTTAGGCATGCCACTGGCGATGAGACATCCCTCTACTGGCTCATCGGTGGCATTGTTGTGGTCATCGCGGCGGGCATCTATCTGTTCACTCACGATGTGGGCATCTTTCGCCGGGACGGGAAGGCCGACCTGGACTATGAGGTAGAGGATGAGGACATCTATGGCATCGACTTCGACGAGCGCATTGACCAGGCTGTGACGCAGTGCGACTGGCGCGAGGCGACACGTCTGACCCACCTCAAGACCTTGCGATGGCTGGCCGACAATGGGCGCATCGAGTGGGCACTCTACAAGACTCCCTTGCAGTACACCCGCGAGGAGCGCTCCATCGAGTTCCGCGAGATGACCAACGATTTCTTGCGGGTGCGATATGGCAACTTCGAGGCGACCGAGGATACTTACCAACAGATGCTCTCACGCTCGCGCTCAATGATAGCGCGCATCAGCGACGAGATGGCAACGGCTCAGCCGAACGAGGAAGGAGGTGACTCATGAAGGGTATGCGCACATTCATCATCGCCATTGTCATCCTGTTTGTGTCCATGATGTTCATTGAGATGGCGACACCCAAGCACTTCACGTGGAAACCGACTTTCACCCACAATGACGACGAGCCCTTCGGCTCGGCATTGTTCGACTCGGTGATGGTGGCATCGCTGCCACAGGGCTACACAACGACCACGCTCACCCTATCACAACTCGAGACTGCCATTCCTGTCGATGAGCGTCATGTCTATCTCATTACCGCGCAGGACCTTCCCTTGTCGTTGACCGACGAGGCGGCGATGATGCACATGCTCCTCAGGGGCGATCAGTTTCTTGTCGCATCAGGAACATGGAATTCCGACACCATCGAGCAAGTGATGGGATTCAGAGTTTATGGATATGACTATCCCTGGGTGAGGTTGCTTAAAAGCAATGTTCTGGAAAAGGATCTTGATACGCTCACTTGGGTCAATAAGGGTACACAGTATGCCACACGAGATTGGTGTGTACCCAATGAAATCACCGATGCATTTATCACTATCAAGAAGCCTGGCCTGTTCAAGACATTGGTTGTCAAGGAAGACTATCAGGAAGATTTTGAGTACTGGGATGAAGATGCCGATGATTATAAGATTGAACCTGTTCATATTGAAAAAGACACTATTGCTGGTGTGGTCAAGTTGAGGGATGGCCGTCTGCTGGTTGCTGCTTGCCCCATGTTGTTCACCAACTATGGTGTCATCGAGTGCGATGCCGCGCCACTGGTCTTGCGCATGCTCTCGCAACTGGAGCACTACCCGGTCATCAGGCTCGATCCACAAGCCAAGACCGAGGCTGGTGGTGTCAGCGAGTCGCCGTTGCGCTATGTGTTGTCGCAGCCGCCCATGAAGTGGGCCGTATGGCTCATGCTGCTTGCCGTGGTGCTAGCAATGTTTTTCACTGCGCGCAGGCGGCAGCGCGTCATTCCAGTCATCAAGCCGCCGGTCAACCGTTCGCTCGAGATGGTCAAGCACATCGGGTCGCTCTACTTCCATCGCCACGACAATGCCGACTTGCT
>Ga0310695_10006720_pt1 | contig 18806 bp, 16 predicted proteins | sample RumenRJG_04DNA_FD_203882 | JGI IMG/M metagenome (GOLD analysis project Ga0310695, IMG submission 203882) | Bovine rumen microbial communities from Lethbridge, Alberta, Canada - RJG_04 (v2) (version 2) | ecosystem: Host-associated > Mammals > Digestive system > Stomach > Rumen | place: Canada...
GGATACGGGAGCGCTGTCCTCAAGAGCGTATGTACCTGATACAGCGTTCTCAAGGCCGAGCTTAACTGTCATAGTCTCGCCTTCGAAGCTACCTGACTCTTTTGAAGCTGTAGCCTTAGGAGTTGAAGTTGACTGATAAACAACAGCAACGCCGGATGTACCGATAGTACCCTTAAGTGTTCCGCTTGTTACAGTGAACTGGTTGCCTGTTACGGTATCAACGTATGTGCCGTTAGCCATGCCTGTTCCGCTGATGTTAACCGCAGCGGTTGAGCCGGCAGTGCCGCCTACGTTAGAGAGGACGATACCTGTTGTACCTCTTCTTACATAAGAGATGCTGCCCGATGAACCGAGTGACTCGCTCTGACCAACAAAAGCGTTCTTGAACTTGTTGACCTCTGAAACCGCCGCGCTCTTATATGTGGTGTCTGTGGGAACCTGACCCATATTGGAAGCGGGACGAGCAAAGAACAGAGCTGTTGAGTCTTTTCTTGACGCAACAAGAGCCCATGACTTTGTGATTACATCATCGGAGAGGTTAGAGGTGTTGGCGATACCTGCCGAGCCTGCGTTACCCTCGTATGTATCGTGAGACTCTGACCAGAGAACGATGTTTGAAGCCTTAAGGTTTGTGTCACCGTTCTGACCGCTGATAGCAGTGTAGCTGGACTTTGTAGCGTTGCCTGCACTCTTGCTGTTAACAGCCGCTGTGATAGCGTCACCTGTGCGGTTATCTGTTACGTTGATGTAAGGAGTGTAGTGTGTGTACTTTCTTGAAGAAGGACCGCAGTTGTTAAGAATCTCGCCGTAGATGTAGAGATCGCCGCCGGTCTTATTCTTGTAGTAGGTCTTAGCCGCACTTGTTACTGTAGGCCAGTAATTAGAAGCGTAAGAGCCGTCGGAAGGAGTCTCGATGTGCTTTGCGCCGTCAAAACGGAAGCCGTCAACACCGCAGTCGATACAGGACTTCAAAAGATTAATGATGTTATTTTGAACAGTTGTGTTAGCAGTGTTAAGGTCGGGGCAAGCCGAAAGGTGACCCTGAACGCACTGTCTAACGTCGCCGTCGGAAACGCTTCCGGAAACATTGTGATAATACTGGCTTCCGGAAACAGTTGCCGAATAGATATTCGGCTGATAGGTCTGAACCTGCGTACTTACCGCGGACTCGACTTTGTTTTCGTTGCCCACGTGGTTAGCTACGATATCGCAAATAATCTTGATACCGTATTTGTCAGCTTCCGCGCAGAGAGCCGTAAGGTCTGCCTTTGTGCCGAACCAGGATTTCTGAGCGATCTGGTGGCTTACAGGCTGATACGGCTTCCACCACTCGTTTGCAACCATGGTAGATGCGCCGTAGTCCTTCGGCTGCTGAACAGGAGAAGTCTGAACAGTGCTGTAACCTGCTTCTTTGATAGCGGGCAGGTTGTCTTTGATTGTGTTGTAAGACCAGTTGAAGGCGTGCAGGATTACACCATTCTGCGGATTTGTCTGCAGGTTGGGTTCGGACGCTACGACAGCGTCCGCTTCGGAGCCTACTTCGGCTGCACCTGCGGCAAATGTGAACGCGAGAGAAGATGTAAGTACTGTTGCAGCTGCAACTATGCTTACAAGTTTTCTGAACATTTTCATCAAAAAATCATCCTTTCATTTTAATTAATTATTATTATAACAAATTGATTTGCAAATGTATATATTTTATATTACAAATTAATAACAGAATTTTTGTGCATTTTTGCAATTTATACTAAATTGACTCTTTGTTTTTAAAAAATTATTGCATTTGAGAATTTTATTATCCCGAAACATTGATAAAATTTTGTCAATTTCGAGTTCAAAGGACGGTATACAATTTAAATGTAATTATAAAGTGATTGACTTTTGCGTTTTATTAGAATATAATCTATAATGGTTTTGTAGACTAAATATTAAAAAGTCTCAAAGCACACCATTTGAACAGGGGTGCATAGATGGAAAACAATCAGAAAAAGGTAATTGTATCCTTAAAGGATATTTTTGTAAGGTTTGACGGCGAGGTTATACTCAACCACATAAACCTTGATATTCACGAAAAAGAGTTTGTAACTATTTTGGGCCCGAGCGGCTGCGGAAAAACCACCACGCTCAGGATCATCGGCGGTTTTGTTGAGCCCGAGAGCGGCGACGTTATCTTTGACGGCAGCAAAATCAACGGCACTCCGCCTAACAAAAGGAATGTTAATACGGTTTTTCAGAAGTATTCGCTCTTTCCGCACCTCAATGTTTACGACAACGTGGCGTTCGGCTTGAAGCTCAAAAAGCTGCCGAAGGCGGAAATTAAGCAAAAGGTTACAAAAATGCTCGCGACGGTTGACCTTAAGGGCTACGAAAAACGCCCTGTCACCAAGCTTTCGGGCGGTCAGCAGCAGAGAGTAGCAATTGCGAGAGCGCTTGTGTGCGATCCCGATGTAATCTTGCTTGACGAGCCCTTAGGAGCGCTTGACCTGAAGCTTAGAAAAAGCATGCAGCTTGAGCTCAAGGAAATTCAGCGCCAGACCGAGAAAACCTTTATATATGTAACTCACGACCAGGAAGAAGCGCTGACGATGAGCGACACGGTTGTTGTAATGAACAACGGCGTTATCGAGCAGGTCGGCACTCCGGAGGATATCTATAACGAGCCTGTCAATGCCTTTGTCGCTGACTTTATCGGTGAGGCGAACATACTAAACGGCACGATGATTGACGACTGCCGTATCAGAATTCTCGGCAAGGAGCTTGAGTGCGTTGACAAGGGCTTTGGCAGGAACACCCCCGTTGACGTTGTTATCCGCCCCGAGGACATCATCATCACTCCGCCCGACAAGGGACAGCTTACGGGAATTGTCGAGAGCACGACCTTTAAGGGCGTCCACTACGAGATGAGCATACGCTGCGGCAAATGCGAAATTATCGTTCAGTCCACCAGAAGCGCCGAAATCGGCAGCGAGGTGGGAATGTGCGTTGTTCCGTTTAATATTCAGATTATGAATAAGCTGCTGCCGTTTTACAATAATATAATAGAAACCGAAGTCAGCTACGCCGACGAAAGCTCGAATACATTTGAATTTGAGCTTGAGGGCGAGACCGTAACGGTTGAAAACCGTTACTATCCGCAGGGCACGAAGCTTAAAATCACCCTGCCGCCCGACGCTCTTTCGCTTGCAGGTGACGGCGACGGCGATTTGACCGACGTTTATATTGAATCCGTCGTTTACAAGGGCGAGCACAATGAGATTATTCTTGAATCCGACGAGCGCAAGTGGCTTATGCTCAGCGACGTTGACGAGCAGGTTGCAACCTATGTTCCGCTGAACTTTGACTTTGACAAGGCGAAGTTTGAAGTTGTGCAGGACGCGGAGGGCTGAGTATGAAATCGAAAAAGCTCTCTATCCCCTACATCATTTGGATGCTCGTATTCACGATGATACCGCTGGTGATGATTTGTATCAGCGCTTTCACGAACAAATACGGCAGTTTTTCGCTCGAGCCGTTCCAAAAGGCGTTTGAGCACACGGGAGTATTTACCAAATCGCTTTGGATTGCGTTTATCTCCACTTTGATTTGCCTTGTCCTCTCATACCCCTTGGCGTATATGATTACCAAAATGAAGCCCTCATCCCAGCGGACGGTGATTATGCTGCTGATGATTCCGATGTGGATGAACTTCTTGCTCAGAATTTACGCATGGATTATTCTGCTTCAGGACAACGGCCCGGTCGACCAGGTGATGTCGTTTTTCGGAATTCACGGAAAGTACATCAACAACACCGGCGCGGTAATTGTCGGAATGGTTTACGAGTACCTGCCGTTTATGGTGCTCCCGATTTACACGGTTATGAGCAAAATCGACGGCGGACTGATTGAAGCCGCTCAGGATTTGGGCTCAAACGGCTTTGACGTTTTTCGCAGGATTGTATTTCCGCTGAGTATTCCGGGAATTATCTCGGGAATTACGATGGTATTTGTGCCGAGCGCGAGTACCTTCCTTGTGGCTCAGTACCTCGGCGGTAACGATGACAAAATGATAGGCGACGTCATCGAAAGCTACTTTATGACCGACCAGAATATGGCGTCGGCGCTGTCGCTTGTGCTGATGGTATTTATATTTGTGTTCTTAGTCATAATGAACCTGTTTGGCGATGAGGAGGCGATTGCGTAATGAACGGCAGAAAAAACGGCTTCCTCTCGAAAATCTATCTTGCGCTTATAATGTTTTTCCTTTACGCGCCGATTGGCGTTATGATTTTCTTTTCCTTTAACAACGGCAGAACCATTGTATGGAAGGGATTTTCGCTCAAATGGTACGAGGCGCTGTTCAACGACAACCGCCTTATGAGCGCGCTTGTCAACACGCTTTTGATTGCGGTGCTCGCGTCGCTGTTCGCGACAATTATGGGAACAGCCGCGGCGATTGGAATAAGCAACTTCAAGGGCAAAAAGCGCGCGGTTATTCAGAACATCTCGAACATCTCCATCATCAGCCCCGATATCGTAATGGGTATGTCGCTTATGCTGCTCTTTACGTTTTTGGGAGTTATCTTTAATTTTCAGATGGGCTTTGTCACGGTTCTGCTGTCGCACATCAGCTTTTGCGTGCCGTTTGTGGTGCTAAACGTAATGCCGAGGATTAAACGGATGGATCCGAACATTTACGACGCGGCTCTTGACCTCGGCTGCAACCAACGGCAGGCATTCTTTAAGGTTGTTATTCACGAGCTGATGCCCGGAATTGCCTCGGGATTTTTAATCAGCTTTACATACTCGCTGGACGATTTTATCATCACCCACTTTACTCAGGGTACGAAGTTCCAGAATTTGTCCACCGAGATTTACGCTATGCTCAAGCGCGAAATTCCGCCTAAGGTAAACGCGCTGTCCGCCCTGCTTTTCTTGGCGATTATCATCATTATGGTTATAATTAACCTGCGCGACCGCCACGAGGAAAAGGTCAAGGGCGAAATGAAATAATCTGCAAATACCCTTTATTATAAATTATATTAACTGGAGGATTGGGAAATGAAAAAAATTATCAGCTTTGTTCTTTGTGCCGTAATGGTCTGCACCTCTGCCGCGCTGTTTGCCGGCTGCGGTTCCGGTTCAGGTTCGGGTTCTTCCGAGAACAAGGGAGAAGTAAACGTTTACAACTGGGGCGACTATGTTGCCAACGGTATGGACGGACTTAAAGATGTTGTGGCTGAGTTTGAAAAAGAAACAGGCATCAAGGTAAACTACACTACCTACGATACCAACGAGGAGCTTTACAATATGCTCAAGAACAGCAACGCCGAGTATGACGTTATTGTTCCGTCGGAGTATATGGTTACAAAGCTCAAGAGCGAGGATATGCTTATGGAGATTAACTTCGATAACATTCCGAACTACAAATACATCAACGAACGCTTCAAAAAACTCCCCTGCGACCCCGAGGGCAAATACACTGTTTGCTACGACTGGGGTGTAACCGCGATGATTTACGACAAAACCAAGGTTGATAAGAAGCCCACTTCATGGGAAGCTCTTTGGGATCCTAAGCTTAAGGGACAGATCCTTATGATCAACAACAGCCGCGACGCTATGGGTATCGCGATGCAGCTTTGCGGAATCAATCCCTCGAACTTTACAAAAGAGGATGTTGACAAAGCTGCAGCAAAGCTCAGAGAGCAAAAGCCGCTTGTTAAAAAGTACGTTATGGATCAGGTGTTCACCGAGATGGAGGGCAGTCAGGCGGCTATCGCGCCATACTACGCAGGCGACATCTCCGTAATTATGGACAATAACGAGAACCTCGACTACGCTTTCCCCGAGAGCGGTTCAAACCTGTTCTATGACGCTTTCTGTATTCCAAAAACCTGCAAGAACAAGGAAAACGCCGAGGCGTTCATCAACTTTATGCACAAGCCCGAGATCGCCGCTGAAAACTGCAAGTATCTGCTCTACGGTACTCCCAACGACGGTGCGCTTGAATATCTTGACGATGATATTAAAAACAGCGAGCTCACCTTCCCGAGCGACGAGTACGTCAACAAGTGCTACACCTTCAGCGACGTCGATCCCGAGGTTTACGCTTATATGCAGGAGCAGTTCCTGAAAATTCAATCGACAAATTGATAAAGTAATATTAAGCCGGCTCGCTCCGATTTGGGGCGCGAGCCGGCATGATTTTTGAGGTGAAAAATGAAAAAAACAACAGCAATTATTTTATCTGCGCTGTTTATTTGTACGTCGCTTTTGTGCGGCTGCTCATCCGAAAGCAAGCCGCAAAGCAGCTCGGCGGAAGCTTCTTCAACAGTTAAAGAAAAAGAAGCACTCGCGCTTGAAAAGGGCACGACCTACACCTTTAAGACAAAGGAGATTTGGTGCGAGAACAACGGCAATAAAATCTACGGTATCGCCTATATCCCCGACACAAACAAAAAGTGTCCGCTCGTCATCACCTGCCACGGTCTCGGAACCAATCACGAGGCAGGTATCGGCTACGCCGAGCATTACGCGAAAATCGGCGTTGCGGCATACACCTTTGACTTTTGCGGAGGTACGAAAAGCAGCGACACCAACAAGAGCGACGGCAAGAGCACGGATATGTCGGTTATGACGGAATCCGCCGACCTTGAAGCGGTATTCAACACCGCTCAAACTTGGGATTTTGTCGATACAAGCAGAATTTTCTTCCAAGGCGGAAGCCAGGGCGGACTTGTCAGCGCGATTACAGGCGTTCGCCTTAAGGACAAAATCGCGGGTATGATTTTGCTTTATCCGGCGTTTGGAATGTATGACTTTGTACACCGCGCCTATCCGTCGTATGACAGCATTTCGGGAACGATGGAGATTGTAAACGATATGGTAATCGGCGAGGCGTTCGGCAAGGATTTGTGGAATTATGACGTCCGCGAGCACCTTTCCGAATTTACAAAGCCCGTGATTATTATTCAGGGCACTGAGGACAGCATTGTGCTCCCTTCCGTAACCGAGCAGGCGGCAAAGCTTATCCCCAACTGCGAGATGAAGCTGATTAACGGCGCAGGTCACGGCTTCGGCGGCGCAGAGCTTGATGAAGCGGCGAATTACGCTATGGAATATTTGTATAAGAACTGCTAATTAAATATTTACGCACGTAAAAACCGGCTCAAATTAATGAGCCGGTAATTTTTTACTGTTGAATAAAGCCTGTTACAAAGACGAAAAGCAAGAGCAGCGGCAGGACGTATTTGAAATACGGAGCCAACGCCTTGGGCATTTTCATTCCCTCACCGGTGTTTGTCTCCTTTAAATAATTGTCGAAGCCCCATCCAAAGCGGAATGAGCAGAACAGCAGGATTATCAGCGAGCCGAGAGGCAGGAGAAGCTTGCTCACTATGAAGTCCTCCATTCCGAGGATATCCATTCCGAACAGCTGAACGCCGGACAGAACGTTAAAGCCGAGCAGACACGGCATACTCATTACGAGCATAAATACGCAGTTCAGGAGCGTTGACTTTTTTCTGCTCCAGCCGAAGTTGTCCATACAGCTCGAAATAATGTTTTCAAACACCGCGGTCAGCGTTGAAAAGCTTGCAAAGCTCATAAACAGGAAGAACAGCGTTCCCCACAATCTGCCTGCAGGCATATTTATAAAGATTTTCGGGAGCGTTACAAAAATCAGCGACGGTCCCTGTGTGGGCTCAACGCCGAAGCTGAAGCATGCCGGGAAGATAATCAATCCGCTCATTATCGCAACAAAGGTGTCGAGCACGGTGATGCGGATTGCCTCGCCCGCAAGCGTGTTGTCCTTTGACATATAGCTGCCGAAAATCTGCATACTTCCTATACCTAAGCTCAGCGTAAAGAACGCCTGGCTCATAGCGGCGCTGACAATATTGAACAGTCCGACCTTTTCTATCGAGCTAAAGTCGGGCATTAGGTAGAACCTCAAGCCCTCAACCGAATTTTCGAGGAACACGCTGTTGACCGCGAGCACGACGATGAGCAGGAGCAGTGCAATCATCATCCACTTCGACACGCGCTCCAAGCCGTTTTTAACTCCTCCGGCGCAGACCGCAAAGCCGAGAATAACGGTGATAGCCATAAAAATTGTCAGCTCTGCCGGATTTGCGAGCATATCCGTAAATACAGCGTCCGCGCCCTCGGCGGTTACGCCTTTAAACCCACCTGTCGCGAACTTCCAGCCGTAGTCGACCATCCAGCCCGAAACCGAGGTGTAGAACATCATCAGCAGATAATTTCCCGCAAGTGAGAACCAGCCGTGAACGTGCCATTTGCTGCCCTTGGGCTCGAGCTTTTTGTAAGCCTGAACTATACTTTTGCGGCTTGCGCGGCCGAGCGACAGCTCCATTGTGAGAATCGGAATTCCCAAAACCGCCAAAAACAGCAGGTACACAAGCACGAACAGTCCGCCGCCGTTTTGTCCGGCGACATACGGAAACTTCCACACGTTTCCGATACCGATAGCGCAGCCTGCGCTTACCAGTATGAATCCGAGACGGGATTTGAAACCTTCCCTCTCCATAAATAACCTCTCCTAAAAAGCAAATAACAAGGGCTGACTCCGCGCTCCTTTCGAGTTAGAGTCAGCCCGTTTTTTTACAGAACAATTACATCGGGTGAATCATTTTCTCTTTATCAAGCTTTTCTCCGTTGATTCCCACTCTTGCGTTGCGCCTTTTTTCAAAAAAGTCGAGCGCAACCTTGGGGAACTGAGCGTAGGACAATACGTCCTCCTCCTGCTCAATCCACTCTGAAATTTCGCCTCTGAGCTTGTCGAGCTCGGGCTCAAGCCTGTCGGCAGGTCTGCCGTGGATAATCTCCATATCGCCGCAGATTTTCTTCTGGAATTCGGGGTCAATCGGCATCGGAGTTGTGCCGTACTCGCCTGCTACCATACCCTTGAACTCGCGTGTGCACATACTGTAGCGCTCGCCTGTGATTACATTGAACACAGCCTGAGTGCCGACAATCTGCGATGTGGGAGTTACGAGCGGCGGATAACCTGAGTCCTCGCGGACGCGCGGTACTTCCTCGAGCACCTCGTTAAGCTTATCCTCCTTGCCTGCCTGCTTAAGCTGAGAAAGCAGGTTTGAGAGCATTCCGCCGGGAACCTGGTAGATAAGCGCCTTTGCGTCGGTCGCGAGCATTTTGGGATCGAGCAGACCGCTCTTGATATATTTTTCGCGCAGAGTCATAAAGTACGCGCGGATTTCGGCAAGCTCGCGGATGCTCAGCCCAGTGTCATACTCTGTACCCTCGAGCGCCGCTACCATTGACTCGGTAGGTGCGTGCGATGTACCCAGAGCAAGCGGACTGATTGCGGTGTCGATTGCGTCGGCGCCTGCCTCGACCGCCTTTAACAGGCACATAGAGGCAAGTCCCGAGGTGTAGTGAGTGTGAAGCTGCAGGGGCATCTCAGGCAGAGCGGTTTTGATCGCCTTTACAAGGCTTTCGGTTCTGCTCGGGGTGAGCAGCGCAGCCATATCCTTAATGCAGATTGAATCCGCGCCTGCATCGGCAATTCTCTTTGCGTACTCCACATAGTACTCGTCTGTGAAAACAGGACCTGTGGTGTAGCTGATTGCAACCTGAGCGTGACCGCCCTCTTTATTGGCGGCGTTTATTGCGGTTTTAAGGTTTTTAATATCGTTAAGCGCGTCGAAAATTCTGATAATGTCAATGCCGTTGGCGATTGAACGCTGTACCAGATACTCAACGCAGTCGTCTGCGTAGTGACGGTAGCCGAGCATATTCTGTCCCCTGAAAAGCATTTGAAGCTTTGTGTTGGGGCAGTGCTCCTTGATAATTCTTAATCTCTGCCACGGGTCCTCGTTGAGGAAGCGCAGGCAGGCGTCATATGTCGCTCCGCCCCAGCATTCCAGAGAATAGTAGCCGATTTTATCGAGCTTGTCAAGAATCGGAAGCATATCCTCCGTCGTCATTCTTGTCGCGATAAGCGACTGATGTGCGTCGCGCAGAGCGGTCTCTGTAATTTTTATCTTTTTTGCCATTGCAGTATCCCCTTAATTAAGTGTTACGAGCACCTTGCCCGAATCAACAGCCTCGCCCTTGGCAACCTCTACGGTAGCAACGGTGCCGTCCTGCGGAGCTTTAACGGGAGTTTCCATCTTCATAGCCTCGATAAACACAAGGTCGTCGCCTGACTTAACAGCCTGACCGGCGCTTACAACAACGTTTACAACCGTGCCGGGCATAGGAGCTTTAATCTCAACACTGCCCTTTGCGCCTGCGGGAGCGGCAGGCTTTGCGGCAGGCGCGGGCTTTGCCGCGGGAGCAGCTGCAGCCGCCGGAGCAGCGGATTCTCCGAGCTCCTCAACCTGTACGTCATAGGCTGTGCCGTTTACTGTAATTCTTAAATTCTTCATAGCTAATTACCCCTTTATTTAATCTCAAATTGTACTGTGTTTTTTAGCGACGGTGGGAACCCTCTTGCCTGCGAGCATATCGAGCGCTGAAACAAGAGCGTCTCTGAGCTCCTCCTCGGCAAAGATACCGTCAATATAGCCGTTCTGAGCGGCGTTGAAAGCTGAAAGGTTTTCCCCTGCGAACTTATCGGCAGCCGCCTTTTGCTCTGAAACGGGAACGTTCATGGTCTCGGGCGACATAATGAACGCCGCCGCCTCGGTATTTACGGGAGAAACAACCGCGTCGGGCAGAGCGTAAACAACGTCCGCGTTCGCGCCTGTTCCTGCAAGCGCTATGTAAGCCGAACCGATAGCCTTGCCTACGATCACCGAAATTTTAATCGTAGTAGCCTCGGCGTAAGCCGCTGTAAGCTTTGCCGCGCCCTTAAGGCACTCGAAGCCCTCGCAGTCCGCAAAGGTGATTACGGGGATTGAGAATGCGTCGCAGAAGCGTACAAACTTTGCCGCCTTCTGAGCCGACTTGCAGTCGAGCATGCCGCCTGTTGTGCGTACAACGCCTACAACCTGACCGTTAAGCCTTGCAAGCCTTACGCGCGCGTTGTCGCCAAAGCCCTCGAAAAGTCTGAGCTTTGTGCCGCCGTCAACGAGCTTGCTGACAATGCACTTGCCCGAAAGTCCGTCGGGCTCGTTTGCCTCTGCCTCAGCGGCAGGAACAAGGTTATTTGAAGGCAGGTAAGGTACAAGGTTACGCGCCTGAGCGACAGCGTCTGCGCTGTCCTCTGCCTTTATTGCAACGTTGCCGTGTGAAAAGTTAAAGTCCAAACCGACGTTCTTACCGGTAACGTCAAGGCTGAGCTGTGCCTTTTCGCTCATAATTACAAAATCCGCGCTGACTGCGCTGAGAGCGTTTGTGCCGAGGCAGTCACCGATTACAACCGACACCTGCGGAACTACGCCCGAAGCCTTTGAAGCGAGTTTAAGCACCTCGCCGCAGCCGCCGAGAAGGTCTGTGCCTTCTTTAAGTCTGCCGCCGATACTGCTGTAAAAGCCGAACACCGGCGCGCCTGTTTTGAGCGCGAGCGAATAGAGCTTTTTGAGCTTTTTGCTCTGTGCAGAGCTGAGCGCTCCGCCCGAAATGTCGCTGTTCTGCGCGAAAGCGTAAACGGACATACCCTCTACTGTTCCGCTGCCTGCGGTTACCTCCGCAAAACCGTCGCCTGATTTTACAAAAGCGTCGAGCTCGCAAAAGCTTCCCTCGTCAAAAAACTCGGTGAGAGTTTTGTAGGCGGAAGTTGAGGCGATTTGCTCCCTCGCGGCATTGATTTTTTCAATACTCATTTTGATTCCTCCGATTCTTATGTGCTTCAAAGATTCGCTTAAAAGCCAAACTTCTCATAATACATTTTAATCTAATGTATATTATAACTCAAAATATGTCAAAGTACAAGGTTTTATTTTGAAAATTATTATAAAGATAGCTAAAAAAGGCGCGGTAAAAGCCGCGCCTTGCGAATTGTTGTTAATAAATTGCTTTTATATTGTTCTGCCGTTGACAATGGGGTTTGCCGTAAGGTTCTTAATCTCCTTTTCAGTCAGGTCGCGCCAGTCGCCCTGCTTTAACATTCCCATCTTTACACCGCCGATTTGAGTGCGCTTGAGCCTTGCGACCTCTAAGCCGACCGCGTCGCACATTCTGCGGATTTCGCGGTTTTTGCCCTCGTGAAGTATCATCTCGAGCACAACTCTGCCGGGCTCTTTGTGCACGACATGGACGATTGCAGGCGCGGTCTTTTTGCCGTCGAGCTCAACGCCTGTTTCAAGCTTAATGAGCTGTTCCTCGTTGATATCGGGGCGGACGGTCACGCGGTAAAACTTATACACGCTGTTGCGCGGATGCATAAGCTTGTTTGCAAACTCGCCGTCGTTGGTAAAAACGAGCATACCCTCGGAGTCCTTATCGAGCCTGCCGACGGGATACACCCTCTCGCCCACTCCGCTGACGAGCTCTGCAACGCATTTTCTGCCGCGTTCGTCGTTCATAGTGGTGATAAATCCGCGCGGCTTGTTGAGCATTATGTACCTGAAGCTCTTGCGCGGAATAACAATCCTTTTTCCGTTGACAAAAACCTTGTCCTTATCGGTTACCTTGTCACCGAGGATTGCGGTTTTTCCGTTTATTTTTACCTTTCCCTGCAAAATCAGCTCCTCGGCTTTTCTGCGAGAAGCAACTCCGCACTGGGATATGAATTTTTGAAGTCTTATCGGTTCTTTTTTATCCATTAAAAAATAGTTCCTTTATTTTTTCGAGCAGTCCCTTTTTGCCGCTCTTGATTTCCGCGCCGTTTTGCGCCTTAAGCCTGGCCTTTTTCAGCGTTTTTCCGTTCAGGCTGTATTCGATTTCGCCCACCGTTTCGCCCTGCATAACAGGAGCGAACAGGAAGCTGTCGAGCTTAACCATGCGTTTTATTTTGCTCTCCTCACCCTTGTTTACGACAAGCTCGCAGGAGCTGTCCGCGCTGACGTTTACAAAGTCATCCTCGCCGCCTGCGACGGGGATTTCCGCTGTAAACTCATTATCCATGTAACAGCCGAGCTTGGAAAAGCCGTACTCGTAAAGCGCCGTATGGTCTTTCCAGTCGTTTTTATCGTCGAGCGTTACGCAAATCAGCGTGAGGTTATCGCGCCTTGAAGCCGTGACAAGGCACCTGCCTGCCGCGTCGGTATAGCCGGTCTTGCCGCCTATGCAGTAACTGTACATCGACAACAGCCTGTTATGGTTGGTGTAGGTCATATGCTTTTCGGGCTTGATAAAATCGACCGTGGCGCTTTTTTGCGAGATTAGCTCGGCAAGCTGTTTGTTTCTGAGAACCTCCGCCATAAGCAGAGCCATATCGTGCGCGGTGGTGTAGTGGTTGTCGTCGTCAAGTCCGCTCGGGGTGACAAAGTGAGAGTTCTTCATCCCTATGCTTTGGGCGCGTGAATTCATAACCCCGGAAAACTTCTCGCAGCTTCCGGAGATTGAGATTGCCGCGGCGTTTGCGGCGTCGTTGCCCGAGCACATCATCATACCTGCCGCGAGGTCGCTCAGCTTTACCGTGTCGCCGTACTCGAGGTACATCGAACTGCCCTCGGCAGTCATTTTATCGGTAAAGGTCACGGTGCTGTTGCCCCTTGCCGCCTGTTCAAGCGTGATGAGCGAGGTCAAAAGCTTTGTTGTGCTGGCAGGCTTTTTATGTTCGTTTTCATTCTTTGAAAGAATTATACTGCCGTTCTGCGGACAGTACAGCACAAAAGCCGCCGCTGAGGTTTCGACCGTTTTGCTGTTATCGGTCTCGGCATACACCGGTATTGACGCGCACAGGATAAATGCGGCGCAGATTAAAACGCATATTAATTTTTTCATAAACACACCCCATTAATTATATGTCTGGGGTGGTTATGGTATTCAACTAATCAAACGTCTACGTCGTCTGAGGTAATCTCGGCAAAGTCGTTGCCGGATTTCTGAGCCTTTTTGGTCTTGCGGTTTTCAATTACACCCTTAACCTTTCCGACTACGTCGGGAACCATGCTGATAATCTGGTCGATACCGGTGTTGTTGCCGTCAACGTTAATCAGGCGCACGTCGCCCTGATACACGGTGAGGAAGGCTACAGGCTGAATTGTAACGCCTGCACCGCTACCGCCGCCGAAGCAGTCCTTGCTCTCCTTTTTTGTGGGAAGGTCGGAGCCGCCGGAAGCAAAGCCGTAGCTTACCTTTGACACGGGAATAATCAGCGTTCCGTCGGATGAAGTGATGGGCTCGCCTACAATAGTGTTGACGTCAACCATCTCTTTGATTTTGTCCATTGTTACGTTCATTAAGTTACCGATAGGATGGTCCATACTATAATCTCCTTCTTTAAAGTCCGGATCAATCTCGGACATAATTTTTTCTGCTTCTGATTTTTTGCCTCTGCGCAAGCTCAGCAAAAGCTTTATCGCCTTGAAGCCGTGTTTGAACACGAGAGCTACTATCCAAAAAATTCTGATTCTCAGCGAGATATCAATATCAAAAACGGATTGCTCACCGTTTGTAAAGTTCGGTGAAATATCTATCGCGTATTTTTTGCACTTGGCAACTCTTACCAAAACGCTGAAGGCGGGATATACCGACGAACAAAAGTATCCGTATTTTACGGCGGTGTCCTCGGCGTTTTCGCCTGCGTAGGTAATGCTGATGAAAAACTTTTTCAGCACAAGGTGCTTAAAGAAGCTCTTTAACATTCCGCCTGCGATTGCCGCAACCTGGCGGATTACGTCCATAAGCCACGAAATGCCCTTTTCTTTAATTATATTGGGCTTTTTCTCCTTCGGCTCTTCTTCCTTGGGCTCTTCTTCTTTTTTCTTTTTCTTCTCTTTTTTAGGCTTTTTCTCTTTTTCGGGCTTTGCCGGTAAGATTTGAATTGACAGGAAGGCTATTCTGAGATTTACCTTCAGCTCCTTGTCAAACGACACGTCAACGCCGACAGGAATTATCAAAATCAGCGTGATAAACAGGATTATTCCGATTAAAATGTACCAGCCAATCATGAACAATCCCTCCTGCCGCCTTAATCAAGCGTTTATTCGTCGAACACCGACATCTGTTCATCCTGAGGAGCTTCGGGCTGAGGGGTTTCCTCCTGTCCCTCGTCCTCTTCCTTTTTATCATCCTCGGGCAAGGGCGGAAGCTCTTCAAGATTAGAAATATTAAAGCACCGCAAAAAATGCTCTGTTGTGCCGTAAAGCAACGGCCTGCCGGGAAGCTCAAGCCTTCCCTTTTCCTCAATCAAGCCTTTGGTTGTAAGGCTTCCGATTACGCCTGAGCAGTCAACGCCTCTGACCTGCTCGACAAACGCCTTTGTAACCGGCTGGTTGTACGCGACGACCGCCAGCACCTCAAGTGCCGCCTGCGACAGCGGAGTATTTCTGCGCAAGTCCATCACCGTGCGGATTTGCTCAGCGTACTGCTTAACAGCCGTCATCTGGTACGCCGAGTCGAGCTTTATTATAGTTATGCCCCTATCCCCGGCTTTGTAATCATCAATGAGCCTGTCCACGCTCTCGTCCACGAGCTTTTCGGGGATTTCAAGCGCCTGGGCAATTCTTGATTTTTCTACAGAGTCGCCGTTAGAAAACAAAATTGCTTCTATCGCGGCGGTTATGTTAATTTCTTCCATTATTTATCCTCAACAATCTGCGCTTACTCAATCATTCTTACAACGGCGTTTTCTCCGCTGCCTTCAATGCGGATTCGCTTGCCCTTAACAAGCTCAAGCGTAGCCAAAAACGTCGCGACAAGGTCGCTTTTACCCTCGCAGATTTCAAAAATTTCGTGATATTCAAGCTTTTTGCCGTGTCTGAGCCTGCGCATAAGGTGGATGATTTTTCCGTTTACCGACACAATCTTGTGCGCGACAATTCCCGAGAACGCCTGCTCGGACGGCGGCAGCTTCCGCTTTCCCCTGCCGACCGCGCTGACATAAGCCTTTGCGATATCCTCGCTCGGGTGAACACGGTTATACGTCAAATCGAATTCTACAGGTGACGGCGCTCTGAAAAACGTGTCGAAGTCGTAGCTTACGCCGAGCTTTGCAGCGATTTCGCGGCATACAGCGTATTCGATCAGCTGTCCTGAGAGCTCCTTTTTGAGCTCCTCAGCCTCTTCCTCGTACTTCGGCAGCAGCATAACCGACTTGATATACACAAGCCTTGACGCCATTGTCAGAAACTCAGAGGCGATATCCATTTGATTTTCCTGCATCAGGTTGATTTGCTCCATATACTGGTCGAGCAGGTCGGAGATTTGAATATCGTAAATATCTATTTTATTTTTTGAGATTAATGTTAAAAGCAGGTCAAGCGGCCCTTCAAAAACAGGCAGCTTGTACTGTAAGGTCGTTTCCATAGCGCCAACCTCAGCGGAACATATTGAACGGCAGCGCCGCCAGCCAAACCATTCCCTGCATCAATCCGTTTGACAGATAGCTCAGCAAGCCGCTTAACGGACCGAATGAAATTAACGCGAAAAGAGCGAAAAAGAAAATCATCTGGTATCTGTAGCAAAACTCAACCGCCTTGTCGGGCAGGAAAGTAAACAGAATTTTTGAGCCGTCCAGGGGCGGAATCGGCAGCAGGTTGAACACCGCGAGGTTTACGTTTACTCTGATGTAGAACGACATAAACATCGTTAAAAATTGACCGAAACCGTTTGTGTACATAAACTGCGGAAAAGCGGTGTAAAGCACGTTATAGATTATAAGTCCGACAAAGCCTGCGACTAAATTCGCGACGGGGCCCATCAGCGCGGTAATCGCCATGCCTACCTTGGGATTTTTGAAGTACCGCGAATCCACGGGTACAGGTCTTGCCCAGCCGAAGCCGAACAAAATCATACACAGTGCGCCCATAGGGTCGATGTGGCTGAGGGGATTGAGCGAGAGTCTGCCCCTCTGCTTTATTCCCTTATCCCCGAGCAGTGACGCGGTAAATGCGTGCGCCCACTCGTGGAACGGCAAAATCAAAAATATAATAACCAAAACCGCGAGAATTTGCGCGATTATGTTTTGAAGTGTGAAATTTCCGCTTAAAAGCTGCGAAAGCATTGCGCCCTCCTATTTATACTATCAAATAAAACTCTTTAAAATCTATTGCGTTAAAGCATCTTAATCGAAAGTATTATTAGTCAAAAATATACATATTAAATTATACAATACTTTAACAAAAATTACAAGTCTTTAAAACAAGTTAATAAATTTTGAAAAAACACTTGCATTTTCTTAAATTTTCTGGTATTATAACAAAGTTAGGAATAGAATTTGATTTGATTAAGGAGGTGCAGACGCATGGCAAAATGTGAATTCTGCGGTAAGGATGTAAAGTTCGGCATCAAGGTTTCTCACTCACATAGACGTTCAAACAGAACATGGAAGCCCAACGTTCAGCGTGTTAAAGCTATCGTTGACGGTTCGCCCAAGCGTGTATATGCTTGCACCCGTTGCTTGCGTTCAGGTAAGGTAACAAGAGCTAACTAAATTTTACATCTTAGGGAACGGCAAACGCTGTTCCCTTTATTTTTGCAAATAAAAAACACTGTCAATCTATCGCTTTTAGACTGGCAGTGTTTTGTTTTTTTGCAGTTAAAACATTATTTCCTTTTTACGCATTATGAAAAGGATAAGCGCCGAGACGGTAATTACTCCGAGGCAAATCCACGCGAACAGCGGTTGTCCGGTATCAACGCTTCCGTACTCAACCGGTTTGGGCTTTGTTTCCTCAGTGTTGACCGTAGGACTTGTCGGGCCTGTCGGCTGAGTGGACAATGTTGTAGGCTGAGTAGCCGAGGTGGTTTGAGGCACAACGGTTTCAACCGCGACTACAGCACCGTTTTGGTCGGTGACAAGCACGGTTTCATTCTGCGAGGCAGGCTCAGTCGCCTGAATAAAGTTTGAGGGCGTGAGCGTTGTCATCTTGGTTATTCTCTCAAAAATCGGATCGATTGCAGGATTTTCGATTGAATTTTCAACCACGGTTATCTCATTTTTGGAGTCCGAATAGCCCGTTGCCGCGTCGATTTCGGAGACAATCAGGTTGTCCACGGTCAAATCGACCTTGGACAAAATCGGCTCGTCGGGGTTGATATTGTTAACATCAAAGACAATCTGCACAAAGGGCTTGTCCTGACTTGAAAAATCAAACAGGCTCATATTTGAAGCACAGTAGCTGATTTTATCCTTTGCAGGGAACGACATTACGGAATTCTCTCCGATAGACGGACAGATATTCTGCGAGGGATTTTTCGCGAGGTTAAAGCTGAGCGACTCGGTATCGTACTCAAGACACCAGTTGACGCTCAAAATGTTCTTTGTAGAGCGAAGCCAGTAGGTAACAGTAATTTCCTTGGTATTGGTGTTGTATTCCGCGCTTGACTTTGGGAAAAAGTTTGAGATTGCGTTTAATGTCAGCGCAGGGAACTTTGCAGGGATTATCGGCTCGGTTGTGGGGATTTCCGTTGAAGCCTCTGTCGCTCCTAAAGCTTCTGAGGGCTCCGAGGAAACAGCTGACGGCTGAGTATTATCAGACTCGTCCGCGTAAGCCGAAATTACGGAAACTGTGAGTAAAAAAACAGTGAGAACAATTGCAAAAGCTCTGTGCAAAACAGCTTTATTCATTATTCTCACCTCCAAAGTTTTGTATATTTAAATAATTATACTACAATACACACAAAAAATCAAGAATTTAACAATACTGTCATATAGCAATCGCTTTGAAATCGAGTAGGGTGAAATTTCTCTGCCCTCTCACACCACCGTACGTGCCGTTCGGCATACGGCGGTTCAATTCAATTTCAAAGTATGCTGTCTAAGATAGTATTCTAACGGACTGACCAATCCTCGC
>Ga0310695_10006721_pt1 | contig 18805 bp, 14 predicted proteins | sample RumenRJG_04DNA_FD_203882 | JGI IMG/M metagenome (GOLD analysis project Ga0310695, IMG submission 203882) | Bovine rumen microbial communities from Lethbridge, Alberta, Canada - RJG_04 (v2) (version 2) | ecosystem: Host-associated > Mammals > Digestive system > Stomach > Rumen | place: Canada...
GGATCTTCGAAGAGGTGCAGAAGCTGCTTGTGCTTGGGCGTGGAGTGGAACACCTGGTAGATGCGGCGCTTGGCGCCTTCCTCGTCGCCTTCGGCGATGAGTTTCTTCGCTTCCGCGACGAACCCGTTGCACTGCTGGATCTGGTGGCGCACGAGGTTGTCCACGAGCGGGCGCATCGCGATGTACTGCGCGCTGGTGGAGACCGTGGCCGGGCCGGAAATGATGAGCGGCGTGCGCGCCTCGTCTATCAGGATCGAGTCCACTTCGTCCACGATCGCGAACGTGTGGCCGTTCTGCACGACCTGGTCGGGCTGGATGGCCATGCCGTTGTCGCGCAGATAGTCGAAGCCGAATTCGCTGTTGGTGCCGTATGTGATGTCGCAGGCGTACTGTTCGCGGCGCTCGGCGCTGTCCATCGTGTTCTGGATGCAGCCCACGGTGAGGCCGAGAAACTTGTACAGATGCCCCATCCACGTCGCGTCGCGGCGGGCGAGGTAGTCGTTCACCGTCACGAGGTGGACGTTCTTCCCCGAAAGCGCGTTGAGGTACATCGGAAGGGTGGCGACGAGCGTCTTGCCTTCGCCGGTCTGCATTTCGGCTATCTTGCCCTGGTGCAAGGCGATGCCGCCCACGAGCTGGCAGTCGAAGGGGACCATGTCCCACGTAAGCGTGTGGCCGCACACTTCCGCAGTGGTGCCGACAAGCCGGCGGCAGGCGTTCTTCACGAGCGCGAAGGCTTCGGGCAGGATGTCGTCGAGCGAGGCTCCGTTCTTGATGCGCTCGCGGAACTCCGCGGTCTTGGCCGGATAGTCGGCGGCGGTGAAATGGCGCGATTCGTAGTCCGCTTCAATGCGGTTGATTTCCGCCACTATGGGGCGGATCTTCTTCAATTCGCGGTCGTTCTTGGTGCCGAAAAGGAATTTTAGAATGTTCATAGGCGGTTATTATACCATAACGGCGGCGCGTTGCGCGAACGCGGCGGCCGCGCGTCAGTTCTTGAAACTGTGTATCGGGGCGGGAATGCGGCCCTTCCTGCCGACGAAGCGCGAACAGTCGAACCTGTTCACGGGCATGACGGGGGCGTGGCCGAGGAGTCCGCCGAATTCGACGGTGTCTCCGGCGGACTTGCCGCACACGGGAATGATGCGCACGGCGGTGGTCTTCTGGTTGACCATGCCGATCGCCGCTTCATCCGCTATGATGCCGGCTATCGTACCGGCGGACGTGTCGCCTGGCACGGCGATCATGTCCAGCCCCACGGAGCAGACGCAGGTCATCGCCTCGAGTTTTTCGATCGTGAGCGCGCCGGCTTCGACGGCGTCGATCATGCCCTGGTCTTCGGAAACCGGGATGAACGCGCCGGAGAGTCCGCCGACGTACGAGCCCGCCATCACGCCGCCTTTCTTGACCTGGTCGTTCAGGAGGGCGAGCGCCGCCGTGGTGCCCGGCGCGCCGGGCCGCTCCAGGCCGATTTCGGCAAGTATGTCCGCCACGGAATCCCCGATCGCCGGGGTCGGCGCCAGCGAAAGATCGATTATGCCGAACGGAACGCCGAGCCTGCGCGACGCCTCCTGCGCCACGAGCTGCCCCACGCGTGTGATTTTGAACGCAGTGCGCTTGATCGTTTCGCACAGCGTCTCGAAATCCGCGTCCGGAATCTGCGAGAGCGCGTATTTCACGACACCCGGCCCGCTCACGCCGACGTTTATCACGGCGTCGCCTTCCGAGACGCCGTGGAACGCGCCCGCCATGAACGGATTGTCGTCGGGCGCGTTGCAAAGCACCACGAGTTTCGCGCATCCCGAAGAGTCCGTGTCTTTCGTGCGCTCGGCCGTCGCTTTCACAATCTCGCCCATCAGCCGCACGGCGTCCATGTCGATGCCCGTTTTCGTGGAACCCACGTTTACGCTGGAGCACAGGCGCTCCGTGCAGGCCATGGCCTCGGGGATCGAGCGTATGAGCATTTCATCCGCCGGCGTCATGCCCTTGGATACGATGGCGGAAAATCCGCCGAGGAAGTTCACGCCCAGATCGCGCGCCGCGCGGTCGAGAGTGCGCGCGATTTCCGCGAAGTCCTCCGGGCTGCGGCAGCACGCCGCGCCGACAAGCGCCGCCGGAGTGATCGAAACGCGCTTGTTGACGATCGGAATTCCGAATTCGCGCTCGATTTCGCAGCCCGTCTTCACAAGCCGCCCCGCGCAGCGCAGAAGCTTCGCGTAGATATTGGCGCAGCAGGTTTCGAGATTCGAATCGGCGCAGTCGAGGAGAGACACCCCCATCGTAATCGTGCGCACGTCCAGGTTCTCGTCCTGGATCATCTTGTTCGTTTCGATGGCTTCGCTGATGTTGATCATGGTTCGCAACCCCGTACGCGCGCGGCTCTCAGATCCGGTGCATCTTCTCGAAAATCTCAGCCTTCTGGCACTTGATCTGAAGCCCCAGCTCTTCCCCGATTCTGGCGAACCCTTCGACGATTTCGCCGAACGGATGCGAAGCCTTCGACAGGTCTGCAACCATCATCATGTTGAAATAGCCCTGCACGACAGTCTGCGAAATATCGAGGATGTTTATCCCGTTTTCGGCCAGGTAGGTGCAAGTCTTGGCGAGGATTCCGACGGTGTCGGCGCCGACTACAGTGATTATCGCTTTTTTCATACGCGCGCAGTTTACCATAAATGGGGAATAGGGAATAGGCAGTAGGCAATAGGGAGGGGCGCATCTGCGTAATTCACTGTCTCGCTTTTTGATGACGGGAAACAACTGTTTGAAACAACTTTCCTTTGGCGCGCGGGCGCGGGGCCTTGCGGTGCCAATCTATCGACCGCCTTCGACAGCGACCTTATGTCATCGGATACGCTTCGCAGTTCATGCGTCGCGCTCAATGTTGTTTTTTTCAGTTGTTCCGGTTGTTTCCAATCTCAAACCACATGGGTGAAAAACACAGATGCGCCCATAGGGAGTGGGGAATAGGGAGTAGGCAATGGGGGCGGCGTATTCTCTTTCCGCCCGTCATGCAGTGCCTTGAGGAAAAACAAACGGACGGCGCACTCGCGCCGCCCGCCAAACCGGAACTAACGCCAGTAAAATCCCGGTAAGAGGTCTTGTCCGCGCAGGTCAAAGCAACGGACTGGCGGATAACATTCCGCCTGCCTTTATTAGCACAAGCCATGCCAAACGCGAGAAAAAGCAAAAAATACGGAAATCAGACAATTTTGTCAGTCAAAATTGTCGGCTCTACAAAATTGAAGCCGCATCTGCGTAATTCACCGCATAGCTTTTTGATTATGGGAAACAACTGTTTGAAACAACTTTCCTTTGGCGCGCGCTCGTTGTTTTTTCCAGTTGTTCCGGTTGTTTCCAATCTCATACCGGATGGGTGAAAAACACAGATGCGCCCAAAATTGAAGCCGCTACAGCTTCATATCCGGGCAACGGACAACAGGCATTCGGCCGCTTTCGCTGCAGTCCACTCGCCTATGCCGGGACCGGGAATCCGCCCTTTGGAAAGCAGCGCGGCAAGGGTGCGCCAGTCGCCGGCGTGGAACAGCTCTTCCGGCGGCAGAATGGTGGCGGTCGCTCCTGCCTCAAACGTGCCGACCACGCGCATGCCTTCTTCCAGAGCCTCGCTTGCTCCGGCGTTCCAGCCTTCCATGCCGTCGCTCGTCACGATGCAGACATCATGGGCGCGCATCGCTTCGCGCACCGACGCGATTGGAAGGGGCGGCATGATTCTTACGCAATCCTCGAAGCCGGATGCAAGATTGCGAAGACTGCATTCTTCCGGCCCCGTGCCGTGCATGTCGAGAACCACAGGCGGCTGCCCGCCGCGCCCGTGCGCATCCTGCGCAAGCCGACAGACCGCTCGGATTGCAGTATCGGGATGCTTCCAATGCAGAAATCTTCCAATCCAGAGCGCGCGGACTGGAACGTCCGGATCGGGCGCCGCGCGAAGATCCGGACGCCCGGGCGCGACGAAATACCCCCAAAGCGTCGATTTGCGATGCGCTACGGAAGCATCGCCGCAGAACTTCGCGCAAATGAGTTCCATGTCGCGAAGCGCATATACGCCGACCGGAAAATACCTGAACTTCGCGTCCCGGGCCAGAAGCCTGGCGAACCTCCGCGCCATTCTCCTGTAGCCCGGATGGAAGAGCCTGAACCGTCCGGGCACGGAAAAAACGCGGCCTGCGAAACAGAACGTCGCAAGCGGCTTGAAGAAACGCTCGCCCATGCAGAACGTCGCAAGCCCGCGCGCGGAGCGCCTCTCGAACAGCCCGATGTCGCGCACGCCGGAAAGAAGAACCTCGCAAGTTTCCACGATATCGCCCGCGTCCGGCGCTTTCACGCACCACGGCTCGAGTTTCTCAGACCAGCCGAGCGCGGCGCGCCCGGGCTCGGACTCTTCCACGTAGACGTAGCGGAAACCGTCCTCCCCGACGGTGCGCGCAAGTTCGCGCGCCAATGGCATCTGGTGAGGCGATACGATGTTTGCGTACAATGCCAGTTTCATCGTTGCGCCTTTGCCGTGAGACTTGCGGAACGCACCGTCACAGGGCGGTCTTGTCGAGCATCCCGCTCTCTATGGCTTCGCGGGCTTCGCGTATTTCGCGCTGGGTGCGCAGAAGCGGAGCCGATCCGGGATTCAGCTCGAGCGCGCGCGCAATGTTACGTTCGGCCGCGTTGAACTTGTGCATCCGCATCTGCGTACACGCAAGATTGTTGTAGACGCGCGTGTCGTGCGGGCGCACGTTCAGACAGCGTTTGAAGAACTCTTCCGACCGCGCCCACTGGCGCCGTTCCATGTAGTACATGGCGAAGGCGAAATTCGCGTCGTAGTCGTTGGGCATCGAATTGCGTATGATGTTGGCCGCCCCGAACGCTTCGCCGTACGCCTCGCGCGTCATCGCGATCTGAAGGCGTTCGCGCGGCGTCAGCTGCTGCTGCGCAAGCTGGTTTCGGCGCTCTTCCATCTTTCTGAGGTCGGAAACTATCGGATTTTTGGAGTCGAGTTCGTGCCGGAGGTTGGAATCCTCTATCGACTGCGCCACAAGGCGCCGCTGCAGAGCCTCCTCTTCCTTCGTTGCGGCGTCGCTCTTGCGCGATATGAGACCCGCCACGCCGTCTTCCCAGTCCGCGCGGTACTTGGCGGCGATCGCAAGCGAGAACTGGACGCTGTAGAACTTGTTGCGCACCGCTTCGTCGTGGCACTGCTCCACCACTCCGTTGCGCCCTTTGTAGCACTCGAAAATTCCGCGGGCCAGGTCGAAAGCCGCCTTTCTGCCTTTCTTCAGGGCCGGAGAGTCCACGCCCCACGACGGTTGCGAAACCACCGCGCCCACCGGCGGAAGCGGCATGTTCTCCTGCAGCCATACTTCAAGGCCGTTCTCCACGGCGTAGCCTTTGGACGCTCCCGCGCCGTCGCGTCTCATCCACTTTTTCAAAAGCGTATGCCCGGATTTGCTTTCGGCAAGCGCAAGCGCGTCTTCCTGCGAAGTGCATGCGCGCAGGCGCAGAAACCTCGCGTACGCGGAATCGTCCGGAAGCATCGACACCGTCACAAGCTCCCTGTTCTGCATGCGCTTGGCGTACAACTCTATCAACGGATCGAAAAAGCCGTCGGTGAAGACCGTCCGGCAGCCTTCAGTCTCGGAAAGGACCACCCGCACGTATGCGCGTATCATAGACATCATCACGCGCATCCCGGGCTGGCGGCACCGCCACACGCAGCCGAAAAGAATCGCCGCGAGCACTCCGGCCGGGACGATTATCTGCAGAATGCGCGAGAAGAACGAGAGCATCCCAACGCCCTTCACCTGCTGCTCGGGCAGTTCTTCGTCCCCGCCCCCGTACAGACGGCGCACTATGTACTTGTGGTCGCGGCAGTAGAACTCCATCCCCAGAACCGCCATCGCGGAAAGAAGGGTCGCGGAGCACAGGAACACCATCAGCATCACGAGTTCGCGCGATGATATCGCCGGCTGGAAGGCAAGCCCCGTCATCCATGTCAGATCCCATATCCAGAACTTGGAGAATCCACCCAGCTGCGAAAACGCAATGAGCGAGCAAAGCACGTATATGAAGCCTATCCCGTACGGAAGGATCTTCTCCTCGTCAGAGGACGAGGGAAGAAGAACCGTGCAGAAGAGAAACGGAATCAGCACCACCGCAAAGAACATCACCCACCCGATAGGCGTGGCGGCGCCGGAAAGCAGCCCCGCATACTGCGATACGAGCATCAAAGGCACGGCCGACACCGTTTCGCCGACAGGCCCCAGGCCGTTTTTCGCGATGAACACGAAAGCGTTCAAAGCGAAAGACGTCGCCACGCCCCCCATGGCGAGAAGCGTCATGTGCCAGCGCGACGACTGCTCCACCGCAAGGTCGGAAAGCGGCGTCGAAAAAGCGAACACGTGCCTGGTGAGCGAATAATAGGCCAGCCACATGAACGCCGCCAGGACAAGCGCGAGCGGGCTGTTCCCAACAAGAACGCCTGTCATGTAGATCGAAACGTAGAGCGAAACGAGCGATCCGCCGCGAAGGAAGTTTATGAAGGCGAGCAACGTGCCGCACATCAAAACGAGCGTGAGGGTGTCCGGCGCGAACGAATGCCCAAGCTGCCACACCGGAACGGAAAACGCGAATGAAGACGCCGCGACAAACGAAAAGAACCTTTGCAGCATTTCGGCGCGGCGTTTCCGCCGCACTATCCCGCGCATTGTTATGAACAGAAACTCGCGGAAGAAGAAATACGCCAGAACGGTCGCAAGCGACAGTCCGATCCGCCCCAGCAGCGCAAGCGCGTACGTCCCGGTTCCGATGTTCGGAATCGAGTACACCCCGGAAACGAGCAGCGTCCACAGCCCGTGCTGCATCGAATGGGGCGGCCGGACCCCTGCGGCAACCGCCGCATCCTGCCATATCGCAGGATGCATAAGCGGATGCGACCACGCCGTAAGCCCGGCGAAAACAAGGCCTGCCAGCAAAACCGCCAGCAATATATCCCATTTCAAATAACGAACAGTCAGTGCCGTTTCCGGCACTGACAAGTCCGCTTCTTCTCCTTCAAGCGGCATGATATGCAAACCTGTCTGTCAATATCACGAAGCAAAAAACTCAACCGGCGCGTTTGCGGCGGAGCAGCATCATCGCAGAACCGACAAGGAGCAAAAGCCCCGATCCCGGCTCGGGAATGACAAACCCCTCGGCAACCATTGCGGAATAGCCGAGAGCCTCGGCCGTAAGCGCATCCACATAGTTGTTCGCCAAGTCGGAATACGTCGCGATTGTCGATCCCCCCGATCCCAAGTTGGTAACATACCGCGCCTTTCCTTCCGCATTGAAAAGAAGGACATAGAAAGAATACCCGTCAGAGCCGTAGTCACCAATTTCCGACGTATCAACGAGGAACGACGCGCCCGTATCCATCGCGCCCTTGCTGATTATTTTATCGGAAGTCGGGCTGAACTCGCCGGAAAGCTCCGAAGTGCTCGTCCCGCGGTTGTCAAGGTAGTTCTTGAGCGCAGTGGAGCCATCACCATAGACCTTCGAGTTGTTTAGATCATTGTACGATGACGCATAGTATATCTGCGCATACGAGTAATCGCGGTTTTCACTGCCGGAAACGCGCCAGGCGAGATAATCAGCCGATACAGCCGTCGCAACCGCCGCCAGAGCGGCGGCAAGCGAACCTTTTATCAAACTTTTCATTGTCGCAATCCTTTCATCAACACTGTCAATTCGACTTCGGCGTAAGCGTTATGGTTATCGGGCCCGTACCTCTGTTCGTGTACCAGAACGCCTTACCGGGCTCAAGGTCAATTGTATCTGCGGCAGTCCAAGAGAGAAGGCTCTTGTACTTCCATGCGCCGCCGATATAGTAGTATGTCTTGCCGCCGTCGCCAAGCATCTGTATGCTGTCGCCAGCCTTGGTGATTCTCGCACCGCTCACAGTGGAGGCCGTTCCGCTTATACCCTTCAGACTGACGGTAGAGCCGCAGTTTGTGGACGCAGGCGCGATAAGCGCCGTCGTGCCGGCGTCAACGGTCACCTTATCGTAATTGTTTGTAAGCGCCTGGCCGAAGAGATATACAGTCCTGCTTCCGACGGTTGGGAACTCAAGGAAGAATCCCGTACCAGTGGCAACCTGTTTTTCGTCCTCGGGAGTTTCTTTTACGTCAGACACCGCACCAGAAGCCTCCACTTGAAGAACAGTCTGGGGCTGCCAGACCGTGCCGTTGTACTTATAAACATCATATACCTTGGTGCCGGGATTCCAAATGTACGCCTTGGTGTCTACATCAACCGCAGTCTTCTGCAACAGGTTGGAAAGCGTATTATTGACGTCCCCCGCCGAGCTGAACCCGCCGAACGGAACCGCAAAAGCGTTCGTCATGGTGGTGGTGGGGATTTTCATGACGCCGAACGTATTGACGGACATGACTTCTTTGTCGTCATCGGCAAACGCCGTAAGCGCCGCGACGGCGGCGAAAAGCGCGGAAAATGCGATTTTTTTCATTTTCGTGTCCTTTGGTAAAAAATTCCGGTTTTACTTCAGCGGAGCGCGGCCAACCTTGAAGAATGCGGCATCGCGGCCTTCGGGAAGCTCCACTTCGATTTCGATCTCTCCGGCGGCCCCGGCCTTTGCTTTTCCGTCGGCGGCCTCTTTGCCTTCAAGTTCCCCGGGAGTCGCCGCCGCGGCGACGTTGTAATCGAGCAGCCTGCTCGTTCCGGAAACCTTCAGATACACCTTGCCGTTGCGCACGTCTATTCCCGTTATCACGGGGTTCTCGATTCCCGCATCGGCGGGAATGAGCGAAGCAAGACCGGCTTCCGCCTGCGCGGATGCGGACACCCCCGGCTGGAAACTTGTGGCACCCTTCTTCACTTCTATCTTCGCGCCTTCGATAACTCCGTATCCATTGACACGGCCGTTTGCATAGTCGAACCTGCCGTTTTTCACGGAAGGTTTGCCGTCCTTGCGGGTGTCGAGGAGGACGAGCTGGTACGAGGTGCCGTCGCAGAGATCCTTGGCGACCTGAAGATAGAACTCTTTGCAACGGCCGTCCTTCGCGGCGGAAACGATGGCGAGGACTTTGGTGCCGTCCGCCGCAGCGGTTCCGTCGGCGTTGATGCCGCCGAATTCAGCACCCGGAGCAATGCTGACGAGCGCATAGCATTCGCCATCGGCCACGACAGCGCCGTCGGCGTACCTGTCAGGTCCCTGCGTAGAGAAGGAAACCAGCGGATCGTCTTGGCTTCCTGCAAGCGATACGGCCGCAATCCCGGCCGCCGCCGCGCATGCAAAAAACTTCATAAATTTCACTTGATTCTCCTTTTTTTGGGTGTTTGTGCCGCATGATACCAAAATCACGGGGGAGGATGCAAGCGGAAAATTCTTGCGCGCTTCAGACGGGTGCATCTGCGCAATTCACCGTCTGGCTTTTTGATTATGGGAAACAACTGTTTGAAACAACTTTCCTTTGGCGCAGACTCGTTGTTTTTTCCAGTTGTTCCGGTTGTTTCCAATCTCAAACCGTCTGGGTGAAAAATACAGATGCGCCCCTTCAGACGGCTGCGGCGAGCGCACGGGCGAACGCGTCCACGTCTCCTGGCGGAACGAGCGTCGCCTTTCCTTGGCATGCCTCGGGAAGACCGCCGATCGCAAACGCCACGACGGGCTTTCCAAGCGCGACGGCCTCAGCCGCGACGAGTCCGTAAGGCTCCTGCCAGAAACTCGGGACGGCTACGCACCGCGCCGCGCGCATCCAGTCTTGCACGTTGCCGAGAAATCCGCGAAAACGCACCCTGTCTTCCACGCCAAGGCTGCGGGCAAGCGCCTTGAGCCTCCCTTCCATGTTGCCGGCGCCGACGATGTCGAGCGTCCGCGATGCATCGAGTCCGGCAAACGCCTTCAGCAGCAGATGGACGCCCTTGCCGCGTATGAGCTGCCCGGCGTAGAGAATATCGACGGAAGGACCGGCTGAACCGGCGGAACCGGAGACGTCCGGCCTGACGACCGGCGGCTCGACGGAAATCTTCCCGGCCGGGAGCCCGTTGGCGACAAGGCGGCCTTTCATGAACTCCGAAATGACGACAAGACGCTTGAACTTCGACATCGCGGCGATCCGCCGCTTCTGCGCGAACACGCGCCCGAGCGCGGGCTTCCAGTTCCGGCAGAGCGGCGCGCAGAAGATGCAAGGCCATATTCCGCCCGGCCGCGTGCAGTTGCGCCTGAGCGGAGTGTAGGCGTAGCCTCGCGGGCAAATCGGTTCGTGGTCGTGGATGTAATAGACGGTTTTCTCCGGAGGGAACTTTTCGAGAGTTGCCACATCGGAACACTTGTGGACGATTATTTCGTCGAAGCCGCCGAAAGGCGTTTCCCCATTGGCGACCGTCACCTCGTGCCCTTCGGCGCGGAGACGCGCAACGTGCCGTTCGGCGAAGACCTCGATCCCGCCCCGCACCGCCACTTTTTCAAGATAGACCAGAATTTTCATTTTTCACAATGTTTGCAAGACACTAGGCGCGTCTCACGCACATCCTCCTATCAAGCCTTGTTTTTTTAACGACACATACCCCTTACCGCACTCGCTTGAGGGTGCTCCCAAAATCAAATGATCGAGAATTTGTATCCCGACAATGCGCGAGGCCGCCACAAGCCGTTCCGTCAATCGCATGTCATCGCCACTTGGCGTCGGATCGCCCGACGGGTGGTTGTGCGCAACAATAATCGACTGCGCTCCCCAGCGTATCGCCGACTTGAAGACTTCACGCGGGTGCACAGGCGTCTGATCCAGCAACCCGTACGTCACGCGCAGCGGGGCAGTACAGAGTGGATGGTTCTTCGTGTCGAGCGGCAGGACAAAGAAACTTTCCTGTTCTTCCCCCACGAGCGCCGCCTCGCGAAAGATGCGATAGGAATCATCAGGCTTTGAGATCTTGATTCGCCGTATGTCCTCGCCATCAATCTCATACCCTCTTCGCACAAGCTCAAACGCCGCCGCGAGCTCCAGCATCTTGAGCATCCCTACGCCTTTGATTTTCCGTTCGGGGTGTAGTTCATTGTAGTCGCGGATATGCCGGTCGAGCGTGCGCCAGTCGCTCTTGACAAGCTCCGACACGGAACCAAACGCATCGACGAGACGCCGCGCCGTCTCCAGGACGTTGCAACCCGCCGATCCCGTGCGCAGCAGAATCGCCAAGAGCGCCTCCGGCTTCAACTCTGAAGGCGACACCGCGTCGCGCAGCTGTTCGCGCGGTTTAACCTTGTCGGATAGTTTTTTGAAGTCGCTTGACATTCCGCCTCCCATTTATGCGCTTTTGCGCCCGTAATAGGGCGATGGCAGTGCAGGATAAACCTCGTACACATGCCGATAAACGGCCTCAGTCCGCTCGTCGATCTCCGTTTCGGAATACACCCCAGGCAGTCCCGTCGTATCGGCAAAGAGGAAGTCGAATATCTGCCGCCTTACGCCGTCACGCGTGCTTTCCTTCTCGCGCCAATGGTCAATCTTCAGTTTCTCCGCCTTCAACGCCGTGAGAAGATCTTTCGCGACAGACTTCACCTTCTCGGTCTCGGATTTGGACAACGCCGGCTTCTTCAAAAGGTCGTAGATCGCCAGCGTCTCTTCGTCGAGCCCTTCCCGGATCGCACGCTCCTCCTCATCCGACATCTCGGCGATGAACTTCAAAAGCGCCTCGAACGTCTGTTCGATAGTCAAGCGGTCCTTCTCGCTGTTGTAGGCGGCGACGATCTCCTCGTATCGCCGCTGGAAATCCGTTCTCAGCGGATTGCGCGCCAAGAGCGCGGCAAGTTTCGCCTCGACAGTCGCCTTCATAGACTGCACGGCGGTACGCTTCAACTTGGACGTGGCGAATTCCTGTCTCAACCGCTCAAAGTCGATGCGGCTGATGTCGTATGGTGCGCGTTCGTCGCTGACGGCTTCCTGCGGCACAATGGCCTCATCCACGATCTTCTGCAGTTCACGCATGATATCCGAGATGTCGGCATCTGCCTTCCCCTGTTGGAGACTCATGTAGACGACGCGGATCGCCGCGTATTCGCCGCGATAGCGATTCACTTCCGCGAATGTGACGCACGCCTTGAACTTGGCAAAGCATGCGCGGCACAACACCTCGAAGCGCTTGCGCGTCTCGTCGTTCTCGTTCGCGGCCTCCTTCGCCGCGTTGATGGCCGCATTCTTGGCAAAACCGTCCGATTCCATGATCGCCGTCAGCGAAGCGCCATGCGTTTCCAGCCATTCCCGCACCAAATGGATCGCCTCGTCGAACTCCGCCAGCAAGTCCTCCTCCGGTTTCACGGGATCGGTCTCGCCGCCTGCCGTGCACGCCCCGCCCGTTCCCCCGGCAAATGTCGCCAACGCCTGACGCAGGTTCTTGAGAATGCCGCAGTAATCGACGATCAAACCATTGTTCTTGCCCTCGTTCACGCGATTCGCGCGGGCGATGGCCTGCATGAGCGTGTGCGCCTTGAGCGGCTTGTCGAGATAAAGCGTACCCAGGGACGGCACGTCGAACCCCGTCAGCCACATGGCGCAGACGATGGCGATACGGAACGGATGCCCCTCTGCCTTGAAGGCCTCGTCCACGTCCAAGCGCTCTCGCCCCACATACTCCAGCTTTGACTTGAACGACTCGGGCAGACACATCCCCTCCTTCATCACCCTACGGTGCGGAAGAATGTCCAGCCCCCACTTGGCGAACTTCTCGTCCTCGTTCTGCTCTTCGCTGACGACGACGGCCTTGACCGTCTCCTTCATCCACGCCACCTGCCGCCGGAGGAATTGCTCTTCCTGCTCGTCCTCCGTGGCGTAGAGTTTCGCCTCCAGCGCCTTCGTCTCCTCGTCCCAATACTTTGAGATGAGGTCGTACATCTTCACACATGTGATCTTGTCGATGCACACGAGCATCGCCTTGCCGTTCTCCCACGACGCGGAATAGTGCCGAACGAAGTCGCGCGCGATCTGGTCGAGACGCTTTTCCGCCGTGATGACGTGGTAGTCGCGCTTCAGTTCAGACTCCAGCTTCTCTGCGACATCCACGTCCTCCGCCTCAAACGCCGCCAGCTTCTCGGCAATCTTCTCGTTGATGTCCTGCGTGGCGACATTCAACTTCTCCCCGCGCGCGTCATAGTAGAGCGGCACCGTCGCCCCGTCGTCCACCGCCCGCTGGAAGTCGTATCTGGACACGTAGTCCCCGAACACCTGCTTCGTCAGCTCGTCTCCCTTGAAGAGCGGCGTTCCCGTAAACCCGATATACCCCGCGTTCGGCAAGGCGTTGCGCATGTTGAGCGCCAAAAGACCGTATTGCGTCCGGTGCGCCTCGTCGGAAATGACGATCACGTCGTCGCGCGTGGTGTAGGCCTCGCCGGGGCGCACCTCCTCGTTGAACTTCTGGATGAGCGAGAACACATGGCTCTTGTGCTGACCCAAGAGCGCTTTCAGATGCGCCCCGCTCGCGGCACGGCACTCGTCCTTGTCGTTGTCAACAACCCCGCATCCCGCGAACGTCTTGTAGATCTGAGTATCCAGCTCATCGCGATCGGTCAGGATCAGGAACGTGTAGTTCCCGCCGAGCTTGCGGTGCACCTTGCGCGTGAAATAGACCATCGAATAGCTCTTGCCCGAACCCTGCGTGTGCCAGAACACGCCCAACTTGCCATCCGTGTCCTTGCGGTTGCGCACCGCCTCTACCGCGCGGTTCACTCCAAGGAACTGGTGGTTGCGGGCGAGGACCTTCGCCACGGCTCCCGCCGACTCGTCATAGACGATGAAATTCTCGAAGAGGTCGAGCAGATTCGCCTTGGAACATGTCCCCTTCAACAACGTCTCCATGTCCACCGCACCTGGTTCGTCCTCGGAGAGCCGCTTCCACGCGTGGAAGAATTTGAACTTCGCGGAGTGCGTGCCGATCTTCGCGTCGATGCCGTTTGCGAGAATCACGAACGCGTTGAAGTGGAATATCTGCGGCACGACCTTGCGGTAATCGCAGAAGTTGTCGCGGTAGGCAATGGAGATGTCCTTCGTGACGTTCTTCAGCTCCATGAAGACGAGCGGCACGCCGTTCACGAACCCGACGACATCCGCACGGCGGCGACGGCCGAGCGAACCGCGCAACCACAGTTCGCGCACGCAGAGGAAATGATTCTTGTCCGGATCGTCGAAGTCGAAGACGCGCAGCGTAGCCTTCTTCTTCGTGCCGTCCGCCGCCGTGTAGCGAACAGGGATGCCGTCGAGAAGCAGCTTGTACTTCTCGCGGTTGATGGTGTCAAGTCCCATCGAGACGGAAGTGTCCGCAAGGATGCGGACGGCATCGTCGTATGCAGCGGCGGGCAGACCTGGATTCAGTTTTTCGAGCGCGGGACGCAGATAGCGCACCAGCAGCACCTCGCCCTCGTCCGTGCGCCCCAGCGTCCCCGCCGCTCCGAAGACCTCCTGCATGGCATAGACGCTCTCGTTCCAGCCAAGCGAATTGACCAGATACTCCGCCGTCGTCTTCTGCACCAGATTGTCTTCGGTATAGACGCTCATTCCGGCTCCTCGTAGTAGTAGGAATAGTCGATGCCCTTCATGAACATTTCGCGGTCATCTATCTTATCCGTCAATGCCGCCGCCAGCAACTCTTTCAGCTTGGCGGAATTAGAAACGCTTTCCCGCATCGCTTCAAGATAGGCCCGCTTGTCGACGCGGCTCCAATCGACGCATTTCTTCAGCGACCGCTTCAACATCAAATCGAGCCAGATGCGGGTCGAACGCCCGTTCCCCTCCATGAACGGATGCGCCACATTCATTTCAACATACTTGTCGACAATCTCGTCAAATGTCGTCTCTGGCATGTGCTCGATTGCGGGAAGCGTCGTCTGGAAATGCAGCGCGTTGGCAAACGTGAACCCGCCCTTCGAGATGTTCTTCGTCCGAATCTGCCCTGCGAAATCGTAAAGCCCGCCGAACAGATAGGCGTGGATCTGCTGAAGACACTTGACCGTCCCCGGCTCAAGGTTCTTCAAGAGTCCGCTTTCAGAAAGCGTGTAGGCCTTCTTCTTGCTCTGACCGTCAACCGTGTTGTCGCTGTACAGGAACCAGTCGAGGAAGGCAGTCGAGCGCTCGTTGGGAATCTTCTTCGCAAGTGCAATGACACCATCGGCGTCAAGGACGTCGGACATTCGACGCTTGCCGTCTGGGGCATTCAGCTTCAACTGGGTAGTGGCACTAACCAGTTGGCCGTCCTCGCGCTTCAGCTTGGCCTTCAACCATTTCCAGTAGTTTCGCGTCTTGGCGTAGTCGGGTTCACGGTTGATGGCGGCGACGATATCCAGCACGGAGAACCACCACTTGGACGCCGCATCGTCCCACACCGCCCGCACCTCGCGGTCATTGTAAAAGCGTATGGAAATTTTCTGACTCATGACACCTCCAGACTGCGCGTTTCCGTGTGGCGACAATCGGCAAGGGACTTAAAATCCCTTTCTAACGCATGCTGTGCACTGATTATGGAGATTCGGCAGGTCATGGGGTTATCACTCCATTTGCTTCACGTCCCTATGTACTGTATTATCGCCAAACTCTTTCTCTCCTTCTGCAACAAACAGCAATGTACTACCCAAGTAATCATAATAATAGGCAACGAAGCGCAAGTATTGATACGCAAACGCTACTGCGATGACAACAATTAGTACCGAAAAAATTAAAGCTACCAATGCTTTGCAAATCCATGCGTATTTCCACATGCAACAGCAACTATCCCAACCAAATTTTGCAATAAGAGGAAGAGAGAACAGCGCAATCAAAGAAAGTGTTCTACACATTCCATAAAACGAAAGAAAACAAAAACCCGTAACAAACGATTGCGGCAGCCTCTCTTCAGCTCGTATCCGAAGATCAAAGCTTTGCAACTCCGTAACATCTACGCCAAATATGGCCTTTGCACGAAACGAAATCATCGACTTGCGAGACTGACCATATTGGGATAAACGATCTTGCCAATTCTTCGCCTTCTTGAAGCAGGACTTCAGCAACCATTTTTCATAAAAGGCGCTTGATAGTGAATTTAAAAGATGACCGCATACATAACCTACCGCAATAAGAACAAGCGTCGTAATAACCCCTCCCATTTTGCCCAATGCAGTAACGGTTTCATCCAAAACAACACGTCCACCAAAGATATAACAAGTAGTCCACCCAATACCTATTGATAAAATGCCAGGAATCAAATAGCCTGTTACATCATAGAACGTAGCCCGCGATGTTAGGTTATTGAACATACAACCTCCTTTATGCTAATGCTTCAACCGTAGGATAATAAGGAATTGGCGTCAAAGAAGTCCATCCAGGTCGATTTGGAACTCTACCAAAAGACTTATGGATGATTATACCATTCGTGGGAAAACACTGACAATTACGTGCACGGAGAGCGTTCGTCACATGCTTTGCAGGATGTCCTACTTTGGGATGCTTGCAAACGGAAGCGTACGACACTATAGTCCCCCTTCTTCTCGCTTCTGTTGGATTACCCAGAATCTTATCAAGTACAGATGGTCCGAGGTTCTGTATGCTCCCATGATGTGGCATCTGAAAGAATACGATATTTCTTTTTAAGTCCAAATTTTGTTGTTCTGCCACTCTCGCAGCATGCATTAATGCAGGAATGCCCGCATCTCCAGTTAATAAAACAATTTCTCCATCCGGCAATTGAAAGGCCAAAATCATACTACTGTTATTTTCTGCTGAAGTCTCACCATTGTTAGTAAGTTGACAAAGTTGTTCTGGCACTTCATAGTTCTTAAAATCAACTCGCTCGCCACGACCTTCGGCAGCAGTTGGCGTAGATGTGAAGTCAGGGAGCAACTGGTGATAATAATTTTGCGATGGGCCGAGGACAAAAACATTAACACCACACAATTGTTTCCAAATTGACGGTGCAAAATACTCACAAACATTTACACCCCCATCCTTGCGAGCGGATTGTACCAATTGGATGACGGGAGCAAGGTTTTCTCTAAGCCGGCGCTTTATGCTTAGATTGGTTACTCGGCGATCATCAAAGTAATCAGCCAATCCACTATGCTCCCATGGGCGGTGCATGACCAAATAATCAACCGAGCATTGCTCAATGACCTTTTGCAAACCGCCGACATGATCCCTGTGTGGATGCGTATTTACTACTACATTTACATGCGTCGTCCCATAATAATTTCTGAGATGAGAAACAATTGCATCGCCAGTATCTACAAAGCCTCCATCTACTATGCATACATACTGACACTTGCGCCCATATCTGTTTTCTAAATCATATCCCCAACGTAGGCAGATCGCGTCACCGCTTTTATCGGCATCACCTACAGGCAGAAAATCAATTTCAAAACCGAAGTCGGAATCTATATCATAAATAGACATCTTCATTCTCCTTTAGGTTATTGTTCATCAACCTCGGTAACAACATGTCGCGGGCGGCGGCAAGGGTTCGAGTGGAAAAGCACAGCGTTTTCAGCTGTGCGAGAATCGGGTTCAACACCTTGTTGAACGCCGTAAGGGTTTCGGCATCGGGAAGAACTACGCAGTACCGCAGCAATTGCTTCCAATCAGCGCGGGGCATTTTGGAGCCTTCCTTCATTCCTTGCGAAGCGGCTGCGACAAACGCATCGCTGGAAACGGTCATGAGCACGTATGCCAGCAACTCCGTGCTATTTGGCTTTATCACAATCGCATCGGAAGACACGACGCCATCCACGAGCGCAATGCCTACTTTATGAAAATATGGGCGAATCTTGCCAAAGAGAATGTCGCCCGCCTCAAAGGCAAGTTTGGTGCTCGAGACCTTCTGTGCCGACTCCCATTCGCAGAGCGAAATCGATCGGCGCGGCATGTGTTCAAGGCCGATGTAAGGCGTATCGGGCGCAATAGCATCGGGGCTAACGCCTCGCCTGACCTCACGGCAAATCTCCCCCAGCGTTGCAGTTCTGCCTTGCTCTGCCTCGCCGAACCACTTGCGGTAGGTAAGTCGCGCCGTCTCTTCGAGAATGGCAATGCGGCGGCGGTTGTTCTCAATCAAATCGTCATACGCGGAAAGAATGTCGGCAATCCGCCGCTGGACGGGGAGAGGAGGCAGGGGGATTTCTATCTGCTTTAGATCTTTTATCGGCAATTGTGGCTGCGCGACACCACTTTTAAAACCATTAACATTCAATAAGAATTCCTTTGACCTTAAAGCACAATACAGATACAAAGGACTCACTTTTTCATCATCACACCTTAAAATCACCATGCCTGAATTTATACGAACATTATCAAAGGGAATACTATTCGTATAAATGGCAACATTACCAACTGTTCCTCTTGTGGTCAATATCACATCATTCCGAGAAACCTTTCCCTTCCTCAAACTATTGTCTTTTTCCTCAGAAATAAACTTAAGCGAGTCAAATCTAAATCCTTCTGCAGTAACATTTTCTGCATTCAAAAAAAGGCAATACCCAGTTGTCAAGAAATCCTGTTGCTTAGGATAATTTTTCCCTCTATCTCCATCGATAAAAGTGACAGGTAGTTCTCCCAGCTTGGCTTTAATCCACTTGCTCACGCACCACCACCTTTCCTTGCGGCGAGGGCGAGAAGTCTTTCTTTCTCGAACTTGCGCTTTTCCTCGATGACAATGCGCTTGAGTGCTGCCTTGGACGGCAAGACGCTTGTGTACTGCTTCACGAAAATGCGGTTCTTCTCCGAATCGGGCGTGAACATCTCCACCAGCGCCTGGTCCACCTTCTCCGATGTCAGCAAGATTCCAATGGTCGGAT